>Ga0209780_1001811_pt1 | contig 14562 bp, 12 predicted proteins | sample WorMetexBAHAMAS2_FD_187384 | JGI IMG/M metagenome (GOLD analysis project Ga0209780, IMG submission 187384) | Marine gutless worms symbiont microbial communities from Max Planck institute for Marine Microbiology, Germany - Inanidrilus exumae... | ecosystem: Host-associated > Annelida > Digestive... | reverse complement strand
ATTCTCATCTGACTGATGTGCCAGCTCCTCAACGACAAGGTTCATCTTCAGCTTGTCGCTCGACGGCGTCAGCTGGCTGTCCATGCCAACGGGCGAAACTTCACTGCTTCCACCACTCTCACAGAACTCCACCGCTGCCACCTGCAGACTGCCCAGACCACCTTCAGGACTCTGTGGTTTTCCAACTAATGGCACGCGGTGGGACTTTCCGGTCCGCTTACTTCGTCGATGTGTTCGGAGGTCACGCAGTTTTGGGTCACTGCTACCGTTGACAGTCGACAGAGACGTTTTGTCACCTGCCATCTTGTTATCGCCGGCCGAATTGTCATCATCTGGTTTGGAGTCGAGAACTTTGACGGAGGTCCGCGCCTCTGAGTCAAACTTTCCGATGGATGACAGCATGTGTGTAGCCCAGGTGATGTGCAGCACCGGAGTCTGGCTGTCTTCCTCCCAGCAGCAAAGTCCGTCGTAGAACCGTAGCAGCAGCGCGTAGGCAGCCGGATCGCAAGTCAGCTGTCGGCTGGAGTGCTCCATGCGCAGGATCTGTGGAATAATGTCGTTGGCAATCTCCAGGAACTCCTTGTACACTTCCTCATCGTTGCGACTGTGGTTGTAGCTGCCACACACAAGCATGTCCTTTATCACGCAATCAATTGAGTCAAAGCACCGAAGAAGAAAACTATAAAGTTTAACAACAAAATTTCGACTAGTTAAGTCCGTACTTTAGTCCTTAGTCAAACTTTCCACAAGTTAATTTGTATGAAGAAGCAGAACATTTAGCAACATTGCAGCAGTTAACTTCTAGTCCAAATATACAAGTGAATTCTCTGTGAAACAGTTAAAAGAAATCGGTCTGGGCAAGTGATACTACAAGTACAATTGTTACTTACTTGCTGATGACGTCGGCAGCCTCGGCCCATGAACTGAGCGCCTGCTTGAACTGGCGGTGTCTGTAGTAGTACGCTCCGAGGTACGTGTATGGATAGACGTGCATGTTGTCGTAATGAGTCCTTGCCACAGTCACCGCCTCTTGATAGAGACTGAGTGGAGATGGCCGATCCGGAGTCCGTCGCAACTCCTCCATGTCACCAATACAACTCATCGCTATCGGATACCTGCATCCGCAGCTGTCGCTTTATGTAACGTTCAACTAGATCTTATCACAATACTGAATCATTAATGCCAGTCAAAAAGACGACATGACAATCTTGCCTGTAAGTTAGGCTGTAACTTTGCTGTATACCAAGCAATTTTCCTAATTCTTTCGTCGTGACACAAATCAATAAATTTGTAACAAAGTCATCATTAGGATTCCACCACACCCTGAACGTGTCGTTACATTAGCGCATAAAATAAGCACAGTGGCTAATGGCATAAAATTTTCACCATCCTGTAATGCTGAGTCGAGTCGACCAAATTTCTGTACGACTGGACACTAAAACTTTTATTACACATGAATGTAACTAACTTTAATAACATCCTATTCTGCTGGCCGCATCTCGCAATAAACGTAATGCATCTGGCGTCCGTCCGTCTGTCTGTCCCATATTTTTCCAACCTTAATAGGGCACATGGCGCATAATCAATGTGACTCACCAGGGGGCAGCACGTGGCCAGTGTACAGTTCCACCCGAGTATTACAAGGACGGACACACTTATTGCTACTACACAGAATCTCCCTTTCTGACATGCCACCACCTGACTGTTCCTCCCTCACATACCTAGCTTTTTCTCTTCTGTTGTTACTCCATGATGAGCCAAGACAGAACCTTTGCTGATAACTGGAGCAAACGTTTTTAGGCCACGGACGTGCTGTGCAAAAATGGCTGAAACGATTGAGGTGCTGCTTGGGGGGCTAACTCATGTGGATCCAAGGAACCACGTATGAGTCAAGATCAAACAAATCCACATGCAGCCGCAAGGAGTGACAGTTGGCAATGCGGCCTTTTTGCCAAATGGACACTTGTTACACTTTTACAACAGATGCCTTTTCTTTCATCAATCCCACAGTTAAAAGCAGTAAAGAGAATTTTAACACTCCAACCAGTGAAGATCATCCACTTCACCCTTTCCTGATCCATGACCTATCTCCTGACACCCGTTATACCAGCTCTCCAAAGCCTGTATGCAGCAGCTCTCTCTCCCTCCCTCCCTGATACATAGTATAACAACATGCCAAAAGTTACTTACTTCACAAGATGGCCACAGTCATAGAGAAACCACAGCAGCCTCTACAACAACCATCAGACAATACCGCTGTCAGCATATATCGATCTCCGTTCTTAACGGCCATTTTTTCAGTTGACCCTGGGTCAGTAACGACGGCATTGTGTAAAAATGTATACCAGATTGATAGGTAACCCATACTGGTAATTGAATTCATACCAAGCATTCCGATATGATGACGTCATCATAAGCGCTCAAAAGATGACGAGATGGCCAGCCTAATCTAGCGCATGACACAGATGGTTTGTGGTCGGAATTTTATGGAATCTGCACATAGTGTCCTAAATAAAAGTAACTTCAAGTATCACTGTTAAGATGTCTGCACATGTAAAATAAAATAAAATAAATGCTGCAATGAAATAAATGTATCTTGCAGCATTTTATTTTATTTTGGGGACGCACCAGTCACTTAATTTTGAAACCATTTATATGAAATATTGCAGGCTGCAAAGCTTTTACTTCCACTAAAAATGGAAACTTAACTGCTTCAAATCGAAGCTGGTGTTTTACTTAACTACTGTAAAAATTAGACTATAATACGCACAATTATATGTCGGTTTTCCTGTTAGTGAAATGAGGCCATAGTTCACCGTGAAGCACTGTTACTGTCGTTATTTCCAGCTGAAATCAAGTTACAACTGCCGCAAAAACCATTTGACGTTTTGGGTATGGTACATTTATGGCCATGCCGCGGCCGTCTTGATTCGCACGGCTGTGGCGAGAGTTAAGTTGCTATCAGCACCCCTCCCACAGATGACATGGCTGCTAAGTCTGACAGAGAATGGAACCGTCGCTTGTCTAGCAGATAAAACTGCCACGGTCCACGACCATAATGCTCGGGTATTGCATACGTGTCTGCTGCCTCTTGCCCCCTCCGCCAGAATACTCTTCCTTCTAGACATGGCGGGGGGACTGCTCCAAATCACTCTATTTACGTCATCTCCCGCGGGCGGCATTGCGTTGCACGAGCGCTTGAGTCGGGCGACTGAATGGACGGTAATTAGTTAACGATCGCCATAGCACGCCGCTTGCACTAAGCCCCAATTTCGTCCATCTGTCTGAACACCCAGCGCCGTTCGTTACATGCACGTGGCTGCTACTGCTGCCTTGTGAGTGGTCACTGTCAAGTGACGCCAGCGTTGTCGCCCAGCAAAGCAATTTTCGTCAGTAAACTACTATGTACTGGGTTGCGTAGAACAGGTGCGTATTACACAGCTAAACTGAAGTTTTCCCATGATTTTCCGTCAAAGTTGGGGTGCATATTATACAAGTGTGCGCATTATATTCGAATTTTTACGGTAATTACAAACACCAACATTTGTCGTTTCCTCTTCACTTTTAAATAATTTTCAGTTCGGCGTATGTTTCAGCACTTTTTAAAGTCACATAATTTCATTTGTATATTATATATTTAAAGAAAATTCCTCGCAAACCTGTAGTAAGACGGCACTACAAGGACCACTAAAGTAATTGGTGAGGACTATGTATTGTATGACTGACACATCCGGAGATGATTGACTGTTTAAGTAAAGCAAAGGACGACTTGTTAGCCGTTACTGGCGCCAGAGATTTCGCTGTGTCCTGCGCTGTCATCTGAACTCGCTACCTATAGATCTGCGAGTCTCGTCACTGTCTGCGGCGACGTTTGCCAGACACCTGAAAGCTTGCTTGTTTCGTCGTCCAAGTTAGCGCATCTGAGGACTGTTTATTTTGCGCTATATAAATGCACTCATTATTATTATTAGCTATTCGTGTTTTGCGATCAAAGCAACAAGCGGACAAACCTGCTGAAGCGTGAAAAGCAGGACATTATCGGCGCCGTTGGTAGCTGAAGGGTTGATACTGGACACCATTGCAGCCAACTCCATGTGCCGATTGCACATCACCGAACGACCGTTTAAATACAACCAGCTCTTTTCCACCCTGCTAGCCGTTACGCTCTCGCCGCGCTTGTCTTCAAATGCTTTGCCTACAACACACATCACGCAACGCCAACGGTTCATGGAATGCTTCATCCATCGCCTGCTAGGCGCGCATCCAGGACTTTTTTAGCCAACAGTGGTTACTACGGACACGTTTATGCTATATAGCATTGTGTCTGTAACGGTGGTGTATTACGGCTAAACGTTCAAACGGTTTTTGGTATGGCAGTTGCCACAGAGGACATAACATAACATATCCGTGTATTTGACAACTGACAGAACGCAATTGTAAGACAATAAAACATGCATGCATTAAATACAGTCAGTAAACTTGATAAAATAACATATGGATAATAAAGTTACAGTCTGTTAAATGCGTTAGTCTTTCGGGCAGTGATCTGTCGTGTGCGCGTGGTCTAAGGTTGTAATTATGTGAGGTATGAGCGACGGGCGGCAGGAGGCGATGCAGAACATGGTCTGGGTTATGTAAAACTTTGTTAAATAAATTTTCATCGGCTAACAGGACAGCTATTTCGTATTAGATGGGCGTCCTAATCTGCCCACGAAAAGGAAGACCGTCGGTCGACTGTTCGCAACTGACGTTTCTGGCAAGTTCAAAGTCACGTGATACAGAAACTAGGCCAAATATCTAGATATTGTGTCTTAGTTTAAGAATCCGTGGTCAGTTACCAGCTCCCATTGTAAATGGCGAGGAAGGGATCGTGACCTTGACCTTGGATCGGGTCATACTGCATACCGTCGTGCATGACTCATCGACCTCTATCTACATACCAAATAAATTTCATTGAAATCAAAGAAACTTTTTGCGGACGGACGGACGTACGGACGGACATTTGAGACCGGCTTTATTAGGTCGACTCAGAGGAGTCGACCTAAAATCGACCTAAAAAGAAAAGAAGAAGTTATTACGCGCTACGCCCATAAATTAACGTTTCTTGTTTCGTGAAGCAATGCACCATAACGACGGTTACGTTAATTTTTATCGCCGCAGTTGGCTACCCCAACACTTGTGGTACTGTGTGGAACTCCCTCGGTCTAGACACAAATAAGATAGACTTCGACGGCCGCCCCAGCGTCAACGTGGATGCCATCGCCACCTCGACGGCCTGCTATAGACCTAACCTTGACCGCTGACCTCGAGAATCTAATCGGTTATCAGTAGGGGCTAGTGAACTCTGTAAGCTTCATCGAGATTGCACAAGCCGTTCATGAGATATCGTGGTAACAAGATGTGTCCGGACGAACGAACGAACGTACGCGGCGAACGGAAAGCCCGAAAACAATACGTTCGCTGACAAAAAAGCTGTCACATTACGGAGGCTGTGAAAAAATATCACAGCGTGAGGGAGGCGACATTCACCCGCTTCGCCCCCTCTGGCTATGCGCCTGTCGCCCGCATGTGGCACGCGGCCGGCAGCCATCAGCTGACGGCTGCATGCCTCAGCTGCCAAAGCTACAACTCAACACTTTTGCCAGTCCCAAAGTCGGCCACTCACTGTCTGATCATGGACATCTAGTGATGCTATGTTTATGGCCTCACAATCTGCAAACTTCAGCTGTTGGACCACATCTGTTTCCACTGTGAAAACCGAAGTTTAGATTTAAGTTCAGATTTAAACTCGATTTAAAACCAACGTTTAAGCACGAAACAACGTGTGAGCCACATAATGCACAAGTGACATACTGTACCGTGCCAGGTGACCTCGGCTGTGTTGCGAGAGTCTTCGGCGCCGAACACGACCCAGACATGGTCCTCGGACATGGCCAGATGAACGTCGTCGAGCCCCAGCATCTGACAGGCAGCGACCACACACAGCGCCACGCCGAAACAGTCCAACTTCCTCTCTGTAACGCCAGCAAGACAGACTCATCCTCCATAACGCACTCAACGACTTCTCCAACGCTTTCAGCCAGGGCCTGATTAAAGTCAGCTTACATTTTTGCTAGCAACGGATCCGACAGCGTTGCCACACGCTATTAAACCTAGAAGAAGCCAGCACTCACAAGAGTGCAAAGACACACGCCGGCAATGTTTTTGTGACTGACATTGACTTCTGACCCTAAATAAATGAGTTTCCAAGACTCATCGTGCATGGCTCATTTGTTTGTCAAGTTTGCTGGTCCTAGATTCATCGGTTTTGAGATATCGTGCGGTATAAACAGACAGACAAACGGTGGTAAAAGCCGTACCATGGCGACTGCCTTCGGCGTGGGTACTAGTAAACGTATACTTACTACGGCAGCTACAAGTCGCTTGTTTTAAAACCTTATCAAATGTCGTTATAATTCAGTAGGAGTGACCGCATGAATAAAAGAACAAACAGAATGGGACAGAAACAAAATGAAAGCAAAATAACTCGTGAACCTTAACGACGAACCCCTATTTGGCTCCAGTACACTGATCGATCGATGTGAGATTTGTCGTGGAATGGTCGGCCCTTCCACCTGCCTATGTAGCCCAGTGGTCAAAGCACTCCGGCGCCATGTGTAGTATATTTACAAACTGCACAGGTGGCGAAAGTGTCTGAAACATGGGAAAAGGCTGGATAAATAGCATCGTGGGCTTTTAGTGGCGTTTCTGCGGTATAGTGTAGCGGAAACGTTTCATTGTAACTGATATTCAGATTATCCAGTTCTGCGGATAAGCAGCAAATTACTAGGCTAGACAGAGGGTCGCCCCATACCAGTCTGATTCACACATAATTTCTGCTACAACATCTCAGTTTGTACTTAACTCGAATGAACCTGTAGAAGTGAGCGTCTTCTGGGTTAGAGTCTGGGCGGTCCCTGTGGGCGGTCCATGGACCGGCAGCAGTAATTGCGTCATGCCTTACGTCACTACGTCAGTCATAAGTGAGAAATCTTTACAAGCGCAGGCATTACCAGTTACCACTTATGGCTAAATCATGGTGTCATAGTAGCAACTTTGGGTTGGTTTCATAAACGGGCTCAGGTACTCGGGTAGCGTCGAGTAGTCGAAAATTACCCGGGGGAATTTATTACCCGGGGGGTGCCCGCGGCTGCCCTAGTCCTCTGACATCAATGCAATGTGTTGTGTACTTCCGGTTTTGTGGATGACGTCCTGTTTCCGTAATCAAAGACCAACATCTGCCAAGAAAGCAAGACATACGGCTGCCCACAACTCAGGGCCTCGACAAGCGACGGCTGCATAGGGCCGACAAGTAATAAACTAATAATTATTATGTCCGAAGACGTGTCTAACTTTCAACGGTTCTAATTTTCACGCATCATTAGGCCGACGCCTAATCACCGCATCCCAGCCAGGCACTGACTGATTGCCGGGCCTCGATCTATGGCGACCACACAGTCGTGATTCAGAAGCACCAACGACTAGCCGGCGGCGATGAATCACGCTCACATTCATCTCGTCTCGTCGTCGCTAACAGGTTATATATAGGAAAGTGTGTGACTAAACGTCAACAGGTGCCCGCTCATCCCGTGTGGGCACGCGGCAATCCCCCCTCACCCCTTCACTTCCAAACTTTCTATTCCATCTTTTACTTTTGCCTTTCTTACCCGCTTCATATATTTTCTTGCTTTTCCATCCCTTCCCATTCTACGAGAATAGTCCCACTCCGTTTCCAGACCGGATGTCATAGGAGGCGACTAAACCTGGCTTTAGCTTTTTGTTGATTTTATGTTATATGTATTTTTTAGTTAAGAATGCATGCTTGTTTTTGTCATATTTGATTTAGTTTTGTCTTGCGGTGTGATAGTTGTCTCCCCCTGTTGTGGGCGCTAGTGCGCTACCGGTTGCGAGCGTCTTCATCCCTTTCCATTTTTTGGGTGCGGCTGCTAAACAAAAAGGCGTCCAGAGTTGAGGTTAATATATCGCTAGCCTTCCTTTACTGGGGAGGGATTGATCTCCACCCCTGACCTTTCGTCTCTGATATAGCGATAGTTGTGCTGAAAAGGGACGTTAAACTCCAACTAACGTGCCCACTCATACCGTGCATAGTAAAGACCAAATTGAATCAGAACGGATTTGTTGTAGACTGTTGTATAACAATCGACAACAAATCCGTTCTGAGGGAGTTTGAGCTTAAACATGCCAGCTCCAGGGTACGCACAATGCGGAAAGTCAAACCCTTACAAATCATTTTCTTGTACTTCTAACGACGGTAGAAATCAGAGAGGTAGGCCTACAGCACGTCTGGTGCACAATGAAATGAATGAGACCGTGCGTCCAACTCGACGCACAATAGGTCCTTTCAGCGATGACACTATTACAATGGCTGCATGGCACGAGTTTGTAAGGCGATGATCTGAGTCATCTGTTGAGACGACAATCCAGTGTATAGGGCTTATCAGCGGCGGCGGTTAGTTACGTGATTCAGCGGTTAGCGCTGTCGTGTCATGATTACGTCATCCTACACTACACAATCCTCAGCATGTCCCGTGACTGTCAACTCCTTCCTCCACCCAAACAAACTGGCTACTACCTCCGTTCCCGTGATCATGAACTCTCCTCGCCGGAATTACAATTTTCTATGCAAAAACTTTATTTATCGCACGCTGCACAGGGACATTTATTAACACTGTCGTAGCTCTTTACGTTTAGCTGTTCTGTGTGATGTTGTCTTATCACTGTTTTATATTGCTTACTGCAAGTTATTTTACTGTGTAACGCTTATACATCCATGTGTGTATATTTTACTGTAAACTATTATTAACTTTGCGTCTGTCAAGAGTTTTCCAATGAAGAATCTACTACTAAACATCACGAACACGAACACGACACGACACGACTGGAAAGCACGCAATACGTCGTGACTAATCGGCCTGCGAGCGCAGAAGGCGATGTCTATCTGCTTAGATTTCCGTTGGACGGGGCGGGAAATGGAAATAGACCGTACTCATAATACCAACGCGTGGAGTCAAATCGAACGCAACCAGAAATGATGCACATGCAGGCACGGCGGACTTTTGCGTGGGCGGGTATTTCCATCAGCAGCGCAATATATGCTATATATAACTGTTAAAGAAACCACCACCATCAGCAGCAGCAGCAGCCGTCGTCGCCTGCACCGCCGAGCGTCTGGCACAATTTACTCAACGACGCAATAACATCTCATTAATAGATTATGTTTATTGCCCGGTGGCGCCAAGACGCAGTGGCCCTATTCCCAGACAAGACACGACACACACCACACACGGATACCAACCCTAGCACACGACTGCAGTAAACAGTCACTGCCAAGTTGGTTGAATGAACACTTATCTCACTTGCTCATTTCAACTCAAGCGTACACTGCACAGCAAACTTAGTTCGCGTAGTGAGGATTTCAGCAGTATTTTAGTCTTTTTGTAAAGAGTGCACTAACAAATTTTTACCGCGTAAGCGGGGTATGGCACTGGACCTGTCTGTCTGTCCATCACAAGCCGAAGTTATACCAATTTAAAATTGATAAAATTGGCAATTTTATCAAAACGGCTAATAGTAGGATCACGCCAACAACACGGCAAAATACCGATAGCCTAGGGACTCTAAATAGTTTTCTGACACCAAAGAACTTGATGAAATTCGAACGGGGTCACCCCTAATGGATGCGTAAAATGCAGCTGGGGTAAGTTAAAATTTGCAACTTTCAACCAACGGCTCACTATATCTCAGATATGGTGCAAGACAGATACATATACAGTTACAACTGTATCAAATGGTGCTATTTTCAATGACCTTGAGTGACCCTAGCTACCCCAAACCACACCATTTTCTAGATTTTGCATTGCCTTTTCTGCCTTCATAATAGACAAAGACACAATGAGTGACAGACTTCAAAATGGACAGATAGGTTGACCATAGCAACTTACGGATGATACAGCACCCCTAAAAGGGGTGCGATGAGAGTCACGTAAAACATTTAAATTCCTGGGGTTCAATCATATCTCTGGAACAGCTGAAGCTAGTCGTCAAATTCTGTACACAGATAGGCTATATCAAGTCAGCCTTGGTTTTTTATCCCAGCCTTGGGATAACAAACCACCCTCTCAAATGGGTGTGATCAGGGTCATGTGACCCATCTTAAATTTCTGGGCCCACATCACATGTTTGGATAAGGTGAAACTAGGCACTTCAAATCTGGTGTGCAGACCGAAACTGTATAAGTGGCAATAACCCTGTAACAGTACCAGACAGACGTTGTTACTTCAGACCACTAATAGGAAGTGATATATGGCCTATCAAATGGCGACAATTTTTTAACGACCATGAGCGAACTTAGGGTCATTCACCTATTGCAAGCCTCATCAAACAATATTTCTCATACAGCTGTCTAGCAAAAAAATTTCAACTGACATATGTGTCATGCGGTTCCTCTGCGGTGGCGAAGCTTCTTGACATTAACAATTAGTGCAAAGGTGCAAGATCCAAAATGACCCTTTGTCAAGTTCAGTAAGGGCACTAGAAGCATTTTATGGCCTTGCAACCTCATATTCTGTGGCATTATGGTACACTTTTTTAAAGTCTGTAATGCCTTATCTAGCCCAAATCCACTGTGGAATATAAGACTAACCATGCCAGCTATTCGGCAAATAGCTGCAATTATAAACAACTACAATGTATGCAATTAAACATATCAATTTCCAACCCAACAGTCGCTTATTTTATGCAGTTTCGAGTTCTGACTGTCACAATTCTACGAACAAGAATCTGCATATAACAAAGGTGAGCGTTCATAACTACGGTACCTTTGTGGCTTGCCATAGCAGCTGCCAATGTTGATTCTCAATCTGATATGCATATTAGTTAACAGCTCCATATCAAACCATGGCATCCCAAAGTATCTGCTTACAGAACCTGGGTGAGGTTTCTAAACAAACATCTCCCAGGAACCAGGGTGAGCTACAAACTTCTCACTTAGAGTACAGGGCAAGCCCCAAGTGAGAAAACCACATGCAATGTCAGTAGTGAATGTAGAACATGTCTGACAGATTTACACCATATGATCCAGTGTGCAAACTTGCAAAATGGGCATGATGCACGAATGAAGACAAAATCAATACGTGAATGACAGTATGACAGGAGGGCATGGGGGCAGCTGAGTTGGTGGTCAGCAAGCTGCAGCCACTAACTCAACATGTGCCATGGCATAGTGAGACCTCAGTGCACTAAACAGATTACACTGCAACCAACTGAGCACATGGCTCTGCATGGTTTTGGTATTACCTGCACTGAATTTAGTGTCAATACAGACAAATGAGGCATCTACACATGTTATGGACATGCTGCTAAATACCATAGGCCTATGACTATTGACTAGAAGAAATGGTAAATGGAACTATTTTGATAGCTTATAGCACTTCCTATAGTAATCATGTCTCTGTTTCATACCATTTGTAAAACATTTTAGCTAGTTGTTCACCATATGTGGCTTAAAATTATCCACCACATAGCATTTTACATGTAATTACTTACTCTGAATTAGTTATCAAAGAAATTTTTTTCAAACTATCTTCTATCCAACATCTGCACCTTTTCAACCAATGATATTTATCAGTGATAACAAAAACTGACTTACACAATGGAAAAACTAACACAGTTTAACCAGACATAAGATAAGATAATAAATAGTGTAAAACTGAAATTTCCCAATAACGTTCAAAGTGTTCTGATCAACAGTAGGCTTACATTTAGCTTTAATTTTAGCATATGTAAAGTTTCATAGTGTACTATTAACAATAATTATTACCAATTATTTACCAATGTATATTATTATTATTATTATTATAAAAAAACAACAGATAATCAACAGAAAAACAAACAAAACAAACCTGTTAATAAGCTGTACAGAGACTGTATGTGAGCCCGATCCTTGCTGTACGAGCTGCTTAAACTTGACCACACGACGTTTGACACCTTGTCGACAATTTCTTTCGTTGACGCAACGACATTACCATGACGACAAGAAGCAATCTCCTCAGCTGGTATATTGTGGTGCAACAGTGTCAAAAAACGATCGTATAGAGACTCCACATCCGTAAAATTAATTTGCGGGAATGCAGAATCATCAGTTTCGGTTGCTGAATCAGTCGTCATTCGTACTTCTATTGCGCCAAGTACCAGCGACAGATGCGCCAGGTCGGGTTCGCCAGATATCTGTGACTCAAATAATTCAACCACCGCATCTATCGTTTTCAAAGGAAAATGTTTCATTCTTTGACGAATTCTTGTTCGTTTACCTGTTGCAGCGGAACGCGCACTAGCTATTTGAGACATATTTCCTTCGTTACAACTTTCCAAATCACACGAACACTTTCCCTGATTCCGTGATTCGCTCAAATTACGCGACGAATTACGTCACGCGTTTCTGTTTACAGAATGGTCACGTGCCTAGTCACGTGCCATAACAAACTCCGCGCTGCAACGGGGATGTGCGAATCGATAATTTCCCTAACGTTTACGCAATTTGCGTTTCTAAATAATCGTCTCCTAAACGGTATATTTTACGTTACTGTTATTATTAGGCCGCATCGCCTGCACGCAGTGCATGAGATGTGATCTATTGCTACAGATTTTGCACGTAGCGTAATCTGTGCGTCAGATACACGGGTGAGCAATGCAAAAGACGTAGACACAGACAGATTTTACGACCGCAGGCCGAAGCCTTTATGCCCGCATCTTGAAATCACTTCACGATAAACTACGTTACTAAAATTCCTCATACAATACTTCACTACGACTTCCGGTTCCCTGCAGCTGTGCTCTAAAATCATACAATATCTTGATTGTGCCAAAATTCATCCAATCTAGCTTTAAATGTGTTAGTGGTGTTAGCAGAAACAACCCAGTTAGGTAAACTATTCCATTTATTAATCACCCGATTGGAAAAGCCAAATTTGCGTAGGTCATATCTAACCCATAGCTTCTGGAGTCTGAGATCATTTCCTCTAGTTACATAGATTTCCTCTTTAGTAAGACTAGGTGCAACACATCCTTGGCATTTTCCAGTAATAATCTTGTATGTTTCTATCATATCTCCTCTTATACGTCTATAGTGTAGGGTTGGTTGGGTTGGTATCTGGCAAGCTTTTAATCTTTCACTGTAAGGCAGCCGTTTCAGCGCCGGTAGAATTTTTGTAGCTTTTTCTGCACCTTTTCCAGAGCCTCAATATCTCCTTTGTTATATGGTGCCTACACAGAAGAATAATCGAGATGTGATCTAACCATACTAGTATACAGCAGTACAAAGTCGGTACAGTTAAATGTTTAAAATTTCGTTTAATTATGCCCAACATCATGTTTGTTTTATTAATTTTAGTTTGAATATATTCGCTAAACGATAATTTTTCATCAAACCACACACCAAGATCTAACACCTTATTTCCTCTTTCTAATGGGATTATATGGCTGTTGCTGTCACAAATATTATAAGTATATCCTTTGTCAACATGTCTCCTGAAGGAAACAACTTGACATTTTTTAACATTCAAGTTCAACAACCATTTCCTTGACCAGTTCTGAAGGGCATCAACAGCACACTGCAAATCGTTTCTGTCATCATCTGTTAAAATATGACGGAAAAATTTGGCATCATCTGCATCTTCAGAGTATGAACCACATGTATCTAATAAATCATTAATGTAGATTAAAAATAATAATGGACCCAATACACTGCCCTGCGGGATACCACTAGTCACAATGTCCAAGTCAGAGTAACTTATATTCACTTTTACTGTATACTGTCTTGCTTTCAAGAACTCATAGATCCAGGTAATAATACTATCATGCAGTCCATAGGAGTACAATTTAGATATTAGTCTTCTATGGGGGACCTTGTCAAATGCCTTCTCAAAATCACTATATATAGCGTCGATCTGACCACCACCTTTTAAACATTCTGTCCATCTATCAAACATATGTAGTAACTGCAACATCGTTGATCGGCCTTTTATAAACCCATATTTTACAGTAAAAGCGGGTGAACCGTTTGGGCTGACTGCTGTGGTCATGCACTCTAATCATTCATCGTTGGTAAAATAATTGTAACTAAATGCATAGCAAATCCCAGCATAAGCCCACCCGGCATTCTGTTGTTCTAGACTGTAAAAAGCTCCCCTTTCCTTAATCCCTTAGAAGTAGGGCCCCTTAAACCAGCTAGAGGATCTGGGGGAGCGCTGGCCGAAAATGAATTAGGTGCATTCTAAATCTGCGAGAAAGCATGGTGGCAATCATTTTGAGTGCATGTTTTACAGTATAACTATCAAAATTTAGCACTAACTAACATGATTAGCCTTCAGATTGCCAATAGACAATACTTTGACTACATATATCATTGACAGACTGCTTTAACTAGAAGAGTCTCGACAGCAGTCACTCATCAGGAGTACCGTGACGGCGTCGGTCCGTCGCCCAAGGTGGGGGGGGGGTGGAGCC
>Ga0209780_1001810_pt1 | contig 14564 bp, 6 predicted proteins | sample WorMetexBAHAMAS2_FD_187384 | JGI IMG/M metagenome (GOLD analysis project Ga0209780, IMG submission 187384) | Marine gutless worms symbiont microbial communities from Max Planck institute for Marine Microbiology, Germany - Inanidrilus exumae... | ecosystem: Host-associated > Annelida > Digestive... | reverse complement strand
CGATCGATCAAACAGCCAACCAACCAGCGAGTAGTTATCACACACTTAACAACAAAGTGTCGCCCTAACGGGACGTAATCGTACTGGCCCGCCGTGTAGTGTCGGCCACCCGACCGCCCATGCGCCGGCCTGCCCGCCCGCCGGCAGCGTTACAGACTACAACAGACGACAGACACCAGCGAGCAAAACAATACTGGCACGCCTAATGGGCCAGTATTGTTTTGCTCGCTGGCGTCTGTCGTCTGCTGTCTTCTGTCGTCGATCGTCGTCTGTAACGCTGCCGGCGGGCCGGCGGGCCGCCGGGCGCGTGGGCTGTCAGGTGACCGACACTGCACGGCGGGCCAGTACGGTTACGTCCCGTAATAACAAGTCTCAGCTGCCGCAGCCGAACCGTAAGGTGCTCTCCGTCACGGCCAGCGTGTTGTAAACAAAGGTGTGCTCTCAGTGTGGTTAACTTGAGCGACGGTCAATATAAAGCGACGACACTTGCGATAGTCGACATGCCGTGACGAAAAAGCAGAAAAATCAGCTAAATTCAGAGTTTGAGACAAGCTACTCTAGAAAGATACCCTATATTCCTTGATAACAGTGTACAATGAGCCGAGAACGGCGCCTCCGTTCCAAAAATGAGCTCGATCATTCAGCCATTTCGATACAATGCCGACATAAAACAGCGCAATTACGACACACTCGCTACTTTGTATGCGAACCTGTTAAAAACGTTTTCTCGATAGATTTTGCTTGCATATTTTTGCTATTGTAAAATTATTATTATTACTTCATACTGTAAAGTATTATTAATTCGTATTATCGTTGTAAAATACCAGTACTGTATAGTATTACTTGCAGCAGTTTTTCGGCGGTTTCCTGGCGTGCGTTTCTGACAGCGCAGTGCAGTGCGGTACGACCTACGCAGTTCAAACATGCACAATCAACATACAGATAAGTTCTATAAAGCGTAGCACGTATGGCGGTTTTGTTTGATCCATGTAACAGGACGGTATGGTACGAACCTGTTTCCTGCAACGCTTTGAATTCAAAGTACTTTACGATGATGATGATGATGATAATGATGTCAGACGATGACGTCATAGTAATTGATAACTAATATTTGCATTTCAACTAAAACTATTTTGCAACTAGCAAAAAGTATCTTAACTAAGTTGCTAACAAATATTTAGTTAAACTGTTACCATAGTTGCTTTATAGCATTTTATATCTTTATTCTTAAGCCCAGTTGCTAAATGCAGGTTATTAGATAGGCCTACTTTATCAGGGTTGCAAAGCTATCGCGTAATCCTAAAGTCATTAGCGTTCATTGAATGTGTATTATGCATTCTAATATATTGTCGATTTTCAGATTACTGTTCTGTTTACTGTTCAGTAGGCCTAATACAACGTAGGCCTAATAATAAACGCATAACAAGCACAAAATAAGTTGTTAATGGTACAAAATTTACCAACTAAATTATTTAAGTTAAATCTCTAGTTAGCAAATAATCAAATTACTTTAAGTTAGCTTGTAACTAAACAATTTTAATTAGTTTAATTATGCTTGCAATTGAGAAAGTAGTTTAATCAAACAGTTGACAACTATTTAGTTTAACTTTGTCCATTACTGATAATGATATTGACATGAAAACTGACCGTTAACATCTCGAACGTTGACACTTGCCGAGTGACGTAAGTAGACGTCAAGTACCTTCATCAGACCTTTCGACGCCGCAATGTGCAGTCTGCACGTTCACATGCTATTCACTTCATCGCACTGGTCAGTACATAGTGCTAGTGCAATATTGAACTAGAAAAGCCATCAGCCCTCACTCAAGGTCGCACCGACCGACCACCTTAGCAACATTTTCCTCCTGCAGTATTGAACTTTGACCACTTCACTTTTGTACGCAAAGATCATACCCCTGCTAGACGAATGTGGACTAGATAGAGATAAGATGAACCACTAAACCAAAATATTCTAAACCAATATGTTCGAAAGTTACTGTTCAGACACAAGAGACTTAAGGCGCGTAGAGGCCAAAATTTTGGCCTCGGGCTTGGCCTCGTAACATTGGCATTGACCTCGCCCTCGATCGGAACACGGGAGGGGCAACCTTTTCCCTTCCAAATTTCAAAGGTCACATTTTACTTAAATGTCCCTTGAACGTGACTTTTGTATGCGAATTCATCAACTTTTCAGTTAGTAATTTTTCAATCGAGGTGCAATAATTAATAATAATTATTAACAACTTTTCAAGGACGGTGAAAGGCGTGTGCCTCCTTCAAGTATGGTAGACTGGTAGTGTTTGTTGTCTATATACATACGCCGTGGTGCCGCTGTTTGGGTCTAGTTTGGTCGATTCTAGCGTTTCGTTGCCGGCCATCAGGTGCATAACGTCGTCGACGGAGCCGCGTTTTACTGCCTGCATCAACTTCTCGTCCGCCTTGTTCCATTCCGTCAGCTGAAAGACACCATTGCAAACCAACCTAGATTTACTTACTCGCGTCTAAGAGCAGCGGCAGGTGCGAGTTTGAGGGACATTTACCGGTGATGTAAACAACGCGTGTTCAACAGTCACATAAGAAACCACGATCGTAAAGTTGGAGGGACCTAAACATTGATTCATTCTTTCCTTCCTCTCCTCCTCATTTTTTCCATCTCCTCTCCTTGCTATGCCCCGCCACCAAACCGCGGGCATTAAGCGAAGCTGCTGTCTCTCTATCTGTCCGTCTTTTTGTCTGTCTCATGTCCCTAGCTCAAAAACGGTGCGTTCTACGGCCACTGTTACCATAGCAACACTAATAGAAAACTCCATGATATAAATCGAACTCAACGGTCAGCATGGCCGTACCATGGGTGGTCAAAACGTCATTCAGGCAGAGATGTCAGGAGAGATGTCATCCTACCCATAACCTAGCCCTTTTTTTGCCCTACTCTCTCCCTTCCTCTACCATCTGAATCCAGCTAGGTGCGTCGCCTGGAGGTGAACTGGGTATTATTTACTGTTAACTCCATTATTGCCAGAGCGCGTTCCTGAGATTGTTGCGAATTCAGTAAGTTTACAGGGGTATAAGGAGGGTCGACCAGGCATGAAACATGCCGCTTGCCTAGACAATAATTCTGTCTGCTGACTTACTGGAATTATCTACAATTATTATTTTCCCCTCGGCGTAATCCACCCCCAAATCACACCTGCGATTTTGTTTGCGCAACTTTATCGCGTGACATAATAGCAAGTATGATATGGCGTGTCGCGCAACTTTTTAACAGTCGCGCCACTCCTCTTCCGAATACAGCAGTGCAGAGCATGCGGTATTTTATGCAACTTTGTCTCGAAATTGCGCTAAACGCATTGATCAATTTGTTTAAGCGAGAAAGTTGCAGTCGAGCGACAAAGTTGCGCCATAACATTGCAGGCGTGACATCGGTCTAATAGGAAGGGGAGACATACCTCACGCCTATCGGACTGACTGCACGGACTACCTGACCATTTCCGGCTTTACTTCGCTCAACGGCTTGATTTGTTTACATAGTGTGTTAGACAAAGCCGGCTCTCAGTCGGTTTTCAAACGCACTTAAAATCCTCGCATTTTCATCCCACTCGACTCCACCTATTGTTCTTGTCCAGTTCACATCTTAGACCCGACGATGCCCCCATGCAAAGGGGCTTAACTGAACTTCTAAGCCAACCGAGCTATCGTCTATATTCAATTGCATGCATAAAGCCTTGCGTTTTACCACGTATTTTCCTGCTTTCGAACACGGCATGATTTTGTCGCCGTTTTCTTCAGAGAAGCGTATTTGAATACGATAGGTTACCACTATCACCACTATAAGTTCACCACAACTGCTGATAGGCTATCGCCGCAGACAGAAAAATATACGATTTTCCATTTTGTCTCGAACACGTAGTCTATAAGCCCAACACGTCTCGACTATCAGGCCTATACACGCGCAGTCGGCTTGCTGTGGCGTGGTATATCGAAGTGAACGACACACGTTTAATGCACGCTGCGGCGCGTTTGCTGTTGTCACGTTCGTATAATGTTGACGTTGCTTAATTGCGGCCGCGAATTTTAGCGCACGCTGGAGTCCCCCACTCAGCCTCCCCTCCCCCAATACAAGTGCCCCTGGGAACGAAAACGACCGTCACGATGTGTCCATAGCCGCCGGGGTTGACGCTGCTCTCAGACTCGGTCGGCAACTTGACACCCATCGGCACGCGTCTCCAACTCCACGGCACATGTTGGTGCTTTGTTTTGTTCTTGCAGCGGGACGTATAGGACCACACGTCTTCACATAGTCGACTTGTGCTTTGTCGCTTCCGGTGCAGCAAAGCACAGTGACAGATTCAAGATTTTGAAAATGGTGAATTAGGACGCCTGGAAGCCAAACCACATAAGCTGGATCCAGAGCCCTTGGTGGGCTTAGGGGAAAAGCCCTCCTCCCCATCTGCAAAACGCAGTCGTTGAAACATTTGATAGCCAATCACTTCCTATAATGTAGATGTTTTTATATTTCATGCATCTTGGGGTCCGGGTGGCTGCCACTGCAGCTCAGCAGACAAACGGGCGAGGGACCCGGTTAGAAATCGGCCAATCTTGCATGCTAGAAGCAAAATCTTTCACAGCCGGCCTACGCCTATTCTAGGCTGTCACTCCGTCAAGTACGTAAGTTTGAGTCAATAGTGGGGTTCCTCCCACAAAAGGCACAAATTCGCCAAAAATGGCAGGCGCATGCTCTCTTCAATAAATCAATCAATCAAACGCCTCACATAATTATTCTCAGAGGCACCTGTTACGATTACGTCACCAGTCATCACTGACTGTAGCACGCAGTACGAAGCTTGCTGTTTGTTTCATGGTGGTATTTTAATAGATACGCATTCCACGTCTTTCCAAAAGTGGAATAAGTTAGAGCCTATATAGGTCTATTCTTTCAGCACGTTACTCTATAACCACTATGTCGCCAGGGTACCTATACATTCCGACCCCATATCTTTCTCCTCTTTCCACCCACTGCCTCAAAACAGTATGCACTCCGGCCATAGCGCGGGCTCGTGACTGATCCGGAACATGCCCATACACGGATAATGCGGATTAATTCGCGCTGAATCGTGGCGTAATTTTAATTAGGCGAATGCTGGTATGCGCGTTGCTGTGTAACGTGAGCAAGGACTGTAGAGGTTCGTTTGCGGCGGATGCAGTGCGCTGTTGCGTTGCGTTTCGGTGCTGCGGCATGTTTCGTCGTGGTTGCCGCATAAGACGCCGCACCGCACCGTATCCGCTGTGAACGAACCCTAACTCCAAATTGCACGTAACCACTATGTAGACTCACGTAGCGTTCTCACTGCGCGGCCATAACGCGCGCGTTACGGCCGTCGACGGCCATAGCATGTCGTCGACGGCGATTGAACGTGTGTAAACGCGGGGACGGTATCACAAATCTAGCATTGCTAGATTTCAGTATAGCGTTCTTATTGACGTTTTTTTTGTGTAAATAATATATGCGAGAACGACGTCTACATCACTACTGTCGCTATCCATTCTTTACATTCTTATTACTGCGCAATTAATTAACACAATCATTATATAACGCATATTCCAACGATATTCATCTGTCAAAGTCACAATCACATTGAACGTGTCCGCTAACGTAGCGGTCGACGGCGACTGCATACGCCGTCCACGAGTACCACGACGAGCGTAGGTCTATGCCGTCGACTGTGTACTCACACCGTCGAAGATGTTCGAACATCTAGTAATGCTAGATTTTTGAGACCGTCCCCGCGTTTGCACAAGTTCGATCGCGGTCGACCGCCGTCGACGGCGTGCAGCGTGATGGGTACAAGCGCGTTACGTGTGCTACGGCCGCAGTGAGTACATTACTTGACACATTGCTATGTGCCGTACCGGACGATGCTGGATCATGTCATCAGTTCTCAATATTATTTCCTTCATGTCGCCGACATCTAACGCACAATGACTCGAAATGAGTCAGTGAAATTGTTTTAAATGACCATTTGTGCACGATTCGTCTACAACTCTCCATATTCTTGTACGAGTTGTCGAGTTGTATGTTTATTGAATGCATACGTCGTACGAAAAAATATTATTTAAGTGAGGTTTCTAGAGTAAATATAGTGTAATTCATAATTTTATGTTGATTAGTAGTAATTCGAGAAACTGACAAAGAGGCGCTCCGCCTGCGCCAGTACATCCTCTACGACGTTACGTCTACCACCTCAAGTCTAGTCTAAGTCTCCGTCTACGTGTTACGTTATGTTATAGCTTGCTAAATTTCAACCGGAACAGGAAGAAGTTTTCATGTTGTTGAAAAAACAAAATGGCGTCTCATAATTATTATGGTTTTACTCACGGTGGCACAGTTGGGCAATACAGGTTATTGTTCATTAGCGTTGAATTTATAATGTATGCTGTTAAGCAGTCACCCGCTCCAATTTGCTGCTGAATGTTTATTGGGCCGATTTTCGCCAAAATGTTTGCGGCTTGCTAGCTTACGCGTACGTCATTGTCGGAACATGCACAGACTCTGGGAGTAGACTCATTTATAATACTGTGATGTCGTACGCAGTACCGACAAAGGCGTCTTATGCGTGTCATCGATCATACTTTTAAATTAAACATCAGTAAAGAAATAGACAGCATCTGCTGAACTGTGATAACAAATGTTAGAGTGAAAACATGCGGTTGCTGCTGTGTACTGTTTTTATTCTGTTTCATATTTTCAGTATCCGGTAACAGTTGCATGAAAATTGTTTTCTTTGCTAACAGTTATGTCGCATGTATATGCAAATCGTTTAATTATGCGCAGATCCTGTATGCGATCCTCTAATTAGTGTTGTCGATGTCTTTAAATACTACATCGGCCTATCAAAGGATGTGTGTACTATGTGCAGTGTTACCAGCATAGTATTACTGTCGGTGCTGCTCTTCACATACATGTACCACTGTTCGGCTAACATAATGGCTAAACTTTCTGAAGTGGCTCGTGATGAACTGTGAAGGTTAGTTGAGGAGAAGGAAATTGCAATTCCAGGCATAATAGTCACGGCTAAATGTGACACTATGATTGATGTGCACTCATGCAGTATCAATATTTCTGCGCCGATAGGGCCGATGTTGTATTTAAAGACACCCTGGTGCTATATTAATTACTCTAATACAACCTAAAATAACATACTGTTTATCGACGTTTTGGCTTCACGTTGGAAGCCTCCATAAGGACTGTCTTCCGGTACCGGTCGTCAGTATGTAAAAGCTTGTCCCATACGTCGATAAACGGTAGGCAAAATGTCGATAAACAGAATGTTATATTTGTAGTATTAGAGTAATTAGTATAGTTTTTGTGTCAACCTGATGAAACTTTTCACAGACACGCTAGTGCTGTTTTAATGCTGTCGATTGATATTTGTAGTGGATATGGCATGTCGACTGCTGCGTATTCGCAACCAGTCACACAGGCATCAGCAAGTTATGCTGTTGGACAGCAGCAGACGGCACAGTATGGGCCATATGGCAATCGCATTCAGGTGTGTTTGGTATTGGCATTGGAGTGCCGGCATAAAGGGTCATTATCGTGTGGCATTTGTGTTATCAGTAATTGGTCGATCAAAGAAATGATAAGTTAGAGTAGGTGATTTTCCGTGGTTAGCACCAATATGCTGGCCAAACTGTACAGGAAACAGCTCGCTAAGGTCAAACTAGTGGGAAACTATCAGAATGGTTTCGTGTTAAGAAAGGAGTCCGACAAGGTTGTGTTTTGTCTCCATACTTGTTCAACGATGGATTTCAAGGTGGACTACAAATTGGAGGGTAAATAGTCACAAACCTTCTCTATGCAGATGACATCATTCTGTTGGCCACTTCATTTTCATGGTCAATGTGGGATCCACATAATTTGTCAGTAGAGCTGCTACCTTGAATTATTCCAGTTTGCTGCAAAGCATGGAGATTAAGTCTAATTTTAACCCGTTAATGTCAAAAGTATGCTGTTATAGGCTATTGTAGCATTATGATATCAGCTGCTCTATTGATTTAATTTGATCGACTAATTACAGAATTTACAGTACAGTTTGTGTTATCCACACCTGAATCCAATATTTAATGCATTTGTATTGTTCTTATTGTGGTTGCAGTGTCGCCACAAATTTTTCATTTTCTACCAAAATTGATCACAAGTTTTCTATTTTTGGCCAAATAATTTGCAGCCTTACTGATGCCCAGACAGCAGCAACATCAAAGCACCTAAGGCATCTCTTATTCAAGACAGCAGTTAATGCTGATTTCAGTTTTACCATAACCTTTGCATAAACAAAGTGTTTTTTTCTGGTTTGATACCTTAACACTGTCCGCCAAAAAAATTCTGCTCCACACAGTCAGTAGAAGTTCTGCTTTGGATCCCTTTCGTGCACATGGCCAGGAATGTAAAATAACTGAAGTTGACAGTAATAGTAATACATGTGTTGCGTGTATGCTTTGCAGGCTTACGACACACAGCAGAGTAGTTACTTATCAGCCATAGCTGCTGGTAGTAGTGGCTACGGGGCCGTTGTACCAGGATATGGCCAATATTCGACCGACAGCACAGCTAGTACTAAGTATCCGAGTCAGTCAGCATACTACCAAGCAGCCAGTGCAGAGACGCCTTCATATTACACACGTTAGTTCTTTCTTATTTATTACTGGCCCGCCTAAACATTAGTGTAGGGGGCCAGACTAGTAACGGTTGCTGGCATCTGTCGTCATCGTCGTCTGTCGTTGTCTGTAACATTCCACGGTGGGCCTGCAGGTGGCTTCACCCGCACAGGCCAGGTGATGACATCATGCTGCCTGAAGTCTAATTATAGCTCCACAGTAACACTGCATGGCGGGCCAGTGGTGTTACGCCCCATTAGGGCGACACCTTGTTTGTCAAGGAGTAAGTCCATTGACATGTTGAAATAACAGATAATGTTTGTTGTGTGAAAGTGGCGTACATTAAGTAAGTTTCATATGCATAATAAGCAGAATGGTGAAGATATTTCATCATGCAGGTGGTACTCTGAACATGCAATGCAGAATACTGATACTAGCACTGTGCAGGGTTCACATCGGTATTTGCTGACTGATTGAATGAATGTCATGGGCACCGGCTTTAGAGCTGACAGAGAGAGTGACATCCATTCCTTTAATTGTCAGGCCGTGGATGGACGAATGGTAAAGTTCGATGAGTAGTGGTTCCATGAAGGGCATTCAGCAATGCAAAAAGTTTGCACTGAATGTCTTGCAGGTTCAAGAGTTTAGGCAGAAAATTCAGTGGAAAATGGAAATCTTGGAAATCATGTTTGTAATTACCTTCCCCACCAAAGGTGTTGGGAGGTTGTTTTCGCCGGCATTGGTAGATATATATGTTTGTGAACAACTTACTGGCGACAATTCAAGTCTGATTGTCTTTGAACTTTGTCAGTCATACCCTTGGCCCCAGGGGACGAGGTGATTAAATTGTGGTAGGTCAAGGTCAAAGGTCAAGGTCGGTGGGGGAGGTATGTGCTTTATTGAACGTCCTTCTAGTTAGCATCAGATTTTGATATAAATTTCTGCAGTGTGTGTCACTCCAGCTCAAGTTGTGTGTGTTTTTTAAATTTTTTTTCCAGATCATATTCGCTGTTGTGGATCTATATTCTGCCTGACCTTACCTGTGGAGTGGGTGTCCACGTCGTGACATGCCAAAACTCCTTCAAGATCTGCCCATTGTACATCCAAACAACGTGCAACATTCTAGCAAACTGTTAAAGGTGGTTTAAATTCATACAGGAAGCTTCAAGGATATTTTTGCAACGGTTGCTGAAGAAACTGATATCAAGTTTCTGCTTTTCCCACATGTTGCTTTGTTTAGATTTTTGTGACACTGAAGTGTGTGTTAAGTTTGTAAACTGGCCCACCCACAAGTAAGCTTTTCACAGTGGAGTTATATTTTGATGGACGTGTTCAGAGGTGTCAGCGCAGAAACCTATTGGTGCTAAGAAGCCGGAGACCAAAGTGTCAGATTGGCAGAGTTTCGGCAGTGTCGGTAGCACCCAGAAGAAGAGCAGTCAAAGCTATTCATATACCACTACTGCCTCTTCAGAGATGACAGGTAGCAATGCTGATTGACTATTACGTACCTGTGCTCCGAGCACTAATCATGTGTTACACCTGCACCCATAAGTTGTAGTAAATTTAAATGTTACCACATCATTATGTCAGGTTGCTAATTTTACAGTTCTTGAACTGCCACTGGATTTTGATCTTGTTGACAACACCAGTAATGTTAAACAACATTTTATACTGAGTGTTGTGAGAATTATTTTAATGCATTACTGTTGTTTGTAATTTTCTTAGTGACAGATATTTTTGATGTTAAATGGATGGCAATCATCGTTCGTGTCTTGTGTCAGTTACCATACGTGCAAAGAGATTTCATTGTGAAATATTTTGCCTATTCTCGGCTGACTAGTAAGATTTTATCACCCAAAAAGTTAAATGCCAGATGTACTTTTGTCCACACAAATGTCGAAACGTCCCTTCCCTAGGGAATCAAGCTACGTTTACACCAGATCCGGTACTGTGTGGCATGTTGTGGTGCCACACGATGCCACATTTAGTGTGAACATTCCATCAGTTTGCATATGACAAAAGGTCCACTGACTTTGTAGCAGGAAATGCATCCATGCATACAAAACTTTTTGCATCCGTCAACGTACCTGGGAGGACCAAGGGTTACCATCTAACCTAGTTTCACTGGGAAAATGGTTGTAAAAACGGCTTATAGGAAATTTTAATGTGTTTTCGGCAGTTATTACGTGCGTGATGCTGTGCTGGCGTGGCATGTGCTATGGCTTTGTGACTGTCTGTCTGTCACTGGTCGGAATTCTAACAAAACGACTGAACAGATCAAATTTTATTTTTGGCGTAGAGGTTACCGTTGGTTTATCATACATTGTGTTGGAAGGGAATTCAAGAATCTCCAAACAGATGCTCTGGAACTTTGTCCCATCCCAAACTCTGAACTGAGCTGATTTTTCCGGTTTTTTTTGGCACGGTGTGTCAATCTTCGCAATTGTTGTCAACTTTGTTCGACCGACGATTGTCGCCAGTTTATCACGCTGAGCGTCCATCTTTGTTTACAACACTGTTGGCTTGGAGCAGTGCATCATGCCAGTTTGTCTTCAGCAGCTGATATGTGTATATTGTGTGTAGTCTGTGTAGTTTCTTAATCAACGTATGCTGATGTTTGAATGTACCGACCAGCGCCAAATGTTGAGACCTAGTTCTAGTGACATAGCAAACAGTGTTATTTTTGTTGGTTTTCAGTTACAGTTAACAGACTTATGCATTTGTGTAGTTTTTAGTTTCAGTTATTGCCTTCGTTATGCGTACCAGTTTCTCCTCACTGTAGCTTGGTTATGAGTTTGAGTGACTTTTTGCCAGTTGCTCTGAGCTCGTGAATAAGGCTGTGTCCATTAAAATTAGCTTTGCTGGACTGAAATTTTTTAATGCATTACTGAAGTAAGCTATTGACATGATGACAGCTTGGCTTGACTTGCTGATCTGTCTTTCTTTGCCGGGGGCATTTTTTTCTTTTGTGTTGCAAACTAGGTTGTCTTGTTCAACTGCTGGCTTGATCAAGTAAATTTTCAGTTCTTTCTCTGAGATTCTGTAAAGAAGAACTTGCTTTGTCTTTATAAATCAGTTAGATTCGATTTAAGTACGTGTATTCATCGGGAGATAGTAAGCTATACTCAGGCACTTTGGTGCAGTTGAAGTGAATACGGAAGCCGTTTTTTATTTTCAGTTTATCTTACCATGCTGAACTGCTCACCATTAGTTAAAATTTCAGTTGTTTTCTGATGAACTTAAATAGCATTTCAGTTGTTTACGGTGAACTTAAATAACACTGGCTGTCGTCACAGGTCTTGACAAGGCGCTGTATGCCATTGCTGCCAACTACTGCCAGTCTCAGGCCAGCCAGCAGACTGGCAGGAGTGGCGGCGGTGGCACCGGTAGTGGTCAGTCTCATATGGCTCGTGCCCTCTGGTGGAACAAGAAGGGAAAGATGCCAGTTGACCCTTCTCAGTGGAAATACTGTGAACTCTGCAAGATGACTTGTCCTGGTGATCAGGTAGCTAACTTTCTGTCGGCCCACATCTTTTCCGCTCTATGGGGCTGTTCAACGGCACAGTTCATTTGCATTATATAAATATTCATGAGGTTTTCTGGACCCAAGACAGAAGTACATTGTCTTAAGGTAAGGAAGCTGAGTCTGGCTGTTCGCCACTGATTGGTGGCCAGCCAGAGAGCTCTACTCGGCCTGGGCCCCATAGAGCAGCACTGTGTCATTTATAGTAGCACTGTGCCATTTAGCGACTGTGCCGCTGAACAGCCCTATACGTCCGATCTAAATTTATGTAAGTTTCCAAACTTGCTATTTTGTTGTGAACATTCCCGGCACAAGTTATTGGTTCAGCATCTGCCAGTAATTGTCTAATATACGTACTTGTTGCATTAGATAAGGTGTCAAAACAGCTGGAATAATTTTCCATTCGGACTAACCAAAACGTATTAATTTTCGGTGGCGAGGTTATTCCTGTTCCATGTGGAGAATTCATGTATTTATATAGAGTTCACAGTGACCCTATCCTCAGCTTGCATTTCATGTCCAATTAGTATCTTTACAACAGTTGCTATTTTTGCAGCTGTTATATGATTTTGTGGGGGGAAATGGTGGCAAGTGAATAAAAATAAACTAATCATAATCAATTTATGGTCTGCCCATCACTTCTGTTAGATGCTGTTTTTGACCGGTATTATTCCTTGCATAGCTGATAATTTGGAACAAGTCTTTATTTGTTGATTACTGTATGTTGCCGCTGTTCAGCTGACACAGCTCTGCACCAAGTATCAGTACGTCATTGCAAGTTATTTTTGTGTTCATTTTTAAGATTGCGTGAAGTAACGGTATTAAGAGGTATGCTGTAATATGGCACAAATTGATGAATTGCAAGGAATAATAATTCTCACTTCTATGAACTTAACATCAAACGTGCGACTCATGTCCATTCACCGATGCAGTTATTCTGGCATCATTTGTCCCCAGGCCGGATGGATTTTATGGCCACCGTACTTTGTCCGTACAAATCGGGATTTTGTATTGGTTTCAGCCCGTATTCAACAAACTGCTGATGCCAACAGAGGGCCAGCATTTTGCGGGTGAAAAATAAAGATGATAGACCGAATTTCAGATTATCCAAATTATTATTGGGATATGCTATGCGTAAGCATGAATGCAAGCGGCTATTTGCGGTGGGACATAAAACAAAACATGGTTTCGTGTTTTATTTGGGGTACATACTGAACTGGTTTCTAGTCCAATCAGCATTTGAAAACTTCTGTCATGAAAGCTGTTTCCTTGTTGTTGTTATGGATGCACATGAATGAAGTTAATTGTCCCACCAGGCGTACAGGCTGCACTTGGAGGGAAAGGTTCATAAGAAGAAGGAGGCGTCGGTTGGTAGCAAGGGTGGAAGTTCAGCATTCGCCGCACAACAGTTCGGCAGAAATGGAGCGTTCTGTGAAGTCTGCGACGTCGCCTGTTCCAGCAAAGATGCGTACGATGCTCACGTCCGAGGAACCAAGCATCAGAAGGTGACTGTTGGCGGTTTTTCTTCACAGAATGAACCATCAGTGACGCTGACTGTTTTCGCTTTATGTACATATGTACACACGTAGTTGTTGTTTGATTTTTTCCTACATGTTCCAAATAATAACCTAATGTGGGGTGTAATTTGCACAGTTGTTTACAGGATGAATCATTTTCCTGTCACTCAGTTGAGAGAGTCAATAAAAGCATTGAAAGGAACTCGGAGGAGCACTTATTTTTTGCCATGAATGGTATCAGGCTGTAGGAAGTCTGGCTTCACCAACTGACAGGCTTTATAATAAATAATAATTAAAATAGGATTTGTATAGCAGCGTGAAGTCCAAAGATACAGAGGCGCTGGAGAGCTGTGGCTAGTCGATGATCACCTGGAAGGTGTCCGTGAAGTGAGTGGGTTTGTGCAGGTGTTGAAGCTGATGATGAGGATGGGAAAGTCAATACCTGAGCAGAGACCGGCACCTGTCCCTACAGGGGCACCTGTTTCACAGCAGACGATGTCAAATGCTGCCGCTGCCAATGCACCGGCGATGAAGAAGGTTTACTGCACGCCAAAGATCAATTTTGTTGGTGAGTTAATTCTCTTATTCTCACTTGAGAAAGTCTATGACATTCTCTGTCTTGGAGGTATGGCTGCGGTTGTTAATATTCAAATTAAATTGAGTTTCTTCAAACCCAATTCTGTGCTGGAAATGTTTTTTCTTCCCGCTCAAGAAATTTGGTGTGGATATTGTATGTTAAGAGCACGGCAGGTGACGCTGCTTGGTATGCTCGACCTGTCAGCGGCCTTCGATTGCGTTGACCATTTGATACTGCTACAACGATTGGAGCGGAACTTTGGTCTGACTGGTGCTGTCCTACAGTGGATGACATC
>Ga0209780_1001809_pt1 | contig 14564 bp, 9 predicted proteins | sample WorMetexBAHAMAS2_FD_187384 | JGI IMG/M metagenome (GOLD analysis project Ga0209780, IMG submission 187384) | Marine gutless worms symbiont microbial communities from Max Planck institute for Marine Microbiology, Germany - Inanidrilus exumae... | ecosystem: Host-associated > Annelida > Digestive... | reverse complement strand
ATACATGGGGCTAGAAATATTTTGATTCGTTTTTTGACAAAGGTGATAGATGTTTTATCACCCCAGGGAGCTTACCCCTTAAACATAACCAACCCATTATTTGGCGTTTTTGGTGTTTAAAAGTAAGAGTGATAGCCGTTATCCAGGTGAGGTGACGAAAACAGTTCTAAAAGTTAAAGAATATTGCGACAAAGTAGGTGATGTGCCATACGCCATTTTGCAAAAGCGTAAAATTGAGAATTATCTACCCATCGCTGTGCTGTGGAGTCGCCATGTTCCAAGAAAATTGAGAAATATCTACAAAGCTTTTGTCAGTCTCACACCTGAGCAACAAGATCATTATGAAATGAAAAAGGGTTTTGAGAAGGATAAAAAAACGGGACATGCTATTATTCCAAAAGAACAAAAGACTTTATTCCAACATGTTCCTCAACGTATATTGAGTTGTTTCGGGAATGGAGCGGAGCGGATTTCCCGAAACTACATGAATAAGTTGTTGTTTACATGAATAAGTTGTTGTTTTTGCGACAAAGATTATAGCCACATGACAATATAAAAAATATTAAAAATCAATATATTATTCTTAACTTAATGGCATTGTATTGTAGTTGCCCACCCTACAATTTGTTGTTTCGGGAAATCCGCTCCGCTCCATTCCCGAAACAACTGAACTGAAGTCATAGCCGAGCGGCTGGAAAGATGCCTTGACAGGGCACAGACAGAAGTTTTAAATTAGTACAACTAGACAAGTAAATGCCACCCGGTGCCGGAATTTCGGAGCCCGGGATTTCTCTTGGCCTGTAAATACCACCTTAGTTCGCAACACAACGAAGGAGAAAACTCATGAAATCAACGATAAAACCCTCAGTTTTACCGGTTAAACCGATAAATCTTGCAGTTTTGTTAATTGTCAGCCTATTCCTGGCGGGACCGGCCTTTGCGCAGAGTGGATTGGAAGGGTCATGGCAGATTAAATTTACCGCGGTACTGCCGACTAACCTCGCCGGCGTTGAGGTGCTGGCTTTCATGACGATTAATGAGGATGGAACCGTCACAGGAACGCGGCCAACGTTGTTTAACGGATCTACGACGACGACCGCTCACGGAGAATGGAAACCGGCAGAGAATGGATTTATCCGTATTCGCGTTAGGCTTTTCTTTCAGGATTCTGCGAATCCCGACGTCACCTCTGTAGAGTACGTCTTGCTATACGCGCATATAGACAATTCTGATGGAAACGGAGTGTATGGCGACTATTATAGCTCGCTGAGGGACTTAAGCGGGAATGTCCTGCCAGGGACAGAAGGCGAGGGAAGATTCGTGGGCACACGGATTGTTGCTGATTAAAAGTTTAGGAGTCCAAGACTTATCTTGGGCGAGCCGAACATTCCCACGCGCTGGCATGGGAATACAGCACACTCAGGATTTGGTTGGTCGCCTATGGGAGGAAAAATTATTTTTGCTTCAAAACCAGCAAGGTAATATCATCCCAAACCTTTTGTTGTCCAATATATTGTCGCACGTCGTCAATCACAGCTTGCCGAATGTCTTCGGCCGACTTTTGCCAGTTGATCTTGACGATCTCACAAAGCCGTTGTAGTCCATATTCCTCTTCCTCCGTATTTATCGCTTCAGTAATCCCATCGGTGTAAAGCACCGCCACATCGCCTGGATTCAAATGCACGGTTAGTTGATTCACAGTATGGGCAATATCCTCTATGAATCCAATCGGAAAACCTAATGTTGAGGTGTCTATCAGTTCTACTTCGCCATTTCGCACCACAATCATTTCTTCGTGTTGTCCGCTCAAACTGAGTTTACCCGCCTTGTAATCCAACAAGGTGATGGTCATGTTTTTATGAGAATTCATCCGCTGCACGTTTTCGTAAATCGACTTATTGATGGTCCCCAAGAATTTTACTGGGTCTGTTTCATTACTGGCTAACAGCGTACGCACCGCAGTTTGTACCATAATCGCTAAAACACCGCTTTCTAAGCCATGTCCTGTCACGTCGCCGATAGCGAGCAAGCTGCGCCCGTTATGCTTTAAGACGTCGTAATAGTCGCCACCTACCTCATCGGCTGGCTCCATAAAGCCGGCTATTTCTAAGCCGTCAATTTGTTCAAGTTCCTCTTGTTTAGGTAAGAGCATTTGTTGCAGTTCGCGCGACACGTCTAATTCAGCACTCATGCGGAGATTTTCGGATTTGAGTTGCTCGTTGAGTTGCGTAATTTCTTCGTTTGCCTTAGCCAGTTGCGCCGTGCGTTCTTCGACTTTTTGCTCCAGTGTGCGATATAGCAGCGCATTTTCCAAGGAAATAGCGGCTTGGGAGGAGAGAACGTTGAGGATTTCCAGACGATTGGAGGTAAATGCCTCAGTTGTTATATTGTTTTCTAAATATAACAGGGCTATCAGTTGACCTTGATTCAGAAGGGGCGTACATAAAGCCGATTTGGTTTTGTTGTTGATAAAATAGTTATCGTTGGTAAATTGGCCTTCCGAAGTGGCATCACCCAAAACGATGCCTGTTTTGGTACGAGCCACATAGTTGATAAGGGTGGCGGGTACGATAGTCGAGCGTTTGGAGGGTGCGATGGCTTGAGACTGCAATACGGTCACTTTATCATTTATGCCCTCCGCTTCAATAAGCCATTGTCCATTTTTCTCCAAAATCAGACAACCACGTTGTGCTCCCGCATTTTCGATGACAATTTTTATCAAAATTTCGAGTAAGCCCGCTAGTTCAATTTCACCCGCGATGGCTTGTGAGGCTTTGACTACGCTGTTAAAATCCAGTTTATTGGTTCTGCCGTCCCGAATTGTGCCCCGCTCCAAATCAAAATTATGATCATAATCATCGCTTTTACCCTGTAGTTGCGGGTAGCGTTTTTCTAAGTCTTTGACTTTGGCAACTGCGCCCCAGCGTGAGTAGGCCTGATGAGCCTCGCGCAGGTAGTGGTTAGCTAAACGGATATGCCCCTTGGTGAGATGAAATTGGCCGGCTAATTCATTGGCCAGCGCTTCTTCGTTGAGGTATTCATTGTTATGCGCTAAAGCGATAGCCTTGTCGTAATAGTCTCTGGCTTGTTCATCTTTGCCCAATATGCGGGCACGTTCGGCGTCGACCAGATAAATTTTGTGTAGATTGTTCATGGGGGCATGATGCGCCCATTTTTTCATTTTTTTCTGGTTGGCGGCTACCTTTTTGAGAATGCGCTTTTGTTCAGGCTTTTGGGCGTCCTGAAACACCGCTAGTCGGGCCAGAGAATCATAAAAATGGAAGATAGGCACTAGTACCTGTCCAACTAGTCCATCCAAATATTTTTCAGCCCTCACGGCACTCTCCACCGCCTGAGGGTAGGCCTGAAAGAGATAGCTGAGAGTCAGTTTATTGCAATACAAATAGCCAAGTGCATTTACATTGTTCGATTTCAGGTAGATCGGGAGCATTTTTTGCTCATCATAACGTTCACCGCTAAAACAAGTGGGATCATCATTTTGCCCCATCAAATTCAAGACGACTTGCCCGTAAATTCCAGGCGTATACGAGATTGCGCCTTGGATTTGCCTAGCAACATCAGCACTATATTCTGCCGTTATTTCTCGATCAATGATTGCCAGTTCTTGACCAATGACATATGAATTGATGGGGTGATTCATGACAGCATAGGCCGCGTATTCTAAATCCCCCGATTCCACTCCGCTTTGATAGGCCATCAGCAAATGTTTCAGGGTTTCCTGAGTGTGTTCCTTCCAATGTATTATGAAATTATTAACAATTTGGAGAACCTTGGCTTTGATTTCTTTGGCATCAAACCGTTCCAATAGTGCCAAAGCCAATTGTCCAAATTGATAGCCCGTCTCAATATCGCCCACATGGCCGCATAAAATCCCCCCATAAGCGGCATAAGCATAGGCTGATAGGCTTGTATTACCATATTTTATCGATAAATTGATCTGTTTAAACACCACCAACGGAAGCAGATCAGGCATAGCGATGTAGCTGGCTGAAATGATACGAGATAGAATCCGCATAGCAGCCAGCTTGGCAGAATCGGTCATTTCAGGTAAATCTATTAGGTCCTCAGTACGTTTTCCAGCAAGGGTGATTTTGGTTTGCAACAAACCAAGGATGATGTGCAATTTGTTGGGTTTTTGGGGCAGATATACGCCCAACTGTGCTAACACGGGCAGGGCCGTTTCGATCGCCTCCAACATCTTCTGTTGGCTGATGTGCGATAAAATTTTAATCTCGTAAGCCTTGACTTTATCAAGAAGCGTTTTGGCTTGTTGTAGCACCACCTCAACTAACTGTTCCATCTGTTCAAATTGGCCACTGAGATAGGCGGCTTCGGCAGCTTCGACATGGAGTGCTAAGGCCAAATCGTATTGTGTATTCCAACAATTATCACCCAATAATTCCAGCCCCACATTGAAGTAATCCCAGGCTGGTTGATAGGCCGCTGAGGCTCTTGCCTTTTCGCCCGCGAGCAGGTTTAAGTCGGCGAGCTCATTCCGTTCTGATGGCTGCTTAATTAATTTAAGGCCCGCATTGAGTTGATCAACGATGGCAAAAATGCGCTGTTCTCGTTCTCGGTGCTGTGTATTTTTCAACAGTAATTGGCCGATTTGCCAATGCAATGCCTGTTTTTGTGCCTCTGGAATGAGGGAATAAATGGCCTGTTGAACACGGTCATGTGCAAATTTGTAAGCCTTTTCCAAGGCTAAAACGAGTCCCTCGGCAAGGGCTTCCCATAAATCAGCCTCGGTTTTTTGTGCGTCTTTTTCAGAAACAATGGCCAGGGTTTCTAGATCAAACTGATTGCCAATGCAGGCGGCGAGTTTTAAGGCTTCTTGGGTTTTTTCACTCAGTTTGTGTACCTTTTCTGTCGTCAACTCAACCACGTTGTCTGTGATATTTCTAGCCTGAATCTGCGCTAAGTCCCATTGCCACCGTCCTTGTTGATGGTTAAAATTCAATAATTCTTCTACGTACAGGGTTTTCAAAAATTCACCCATAAAGAAGGGATTGCCGCCGGTTTTGGTCTTGATTAAGGCTGCCAGTGGCTGAGTTTCTTCGAGTGTGCTGCTTAAAGCGTCTGCAATAAGTTGATTAATGTGGGGCAAGCTTAAAGGCGTAATCGTGATGGTTTTGATGTCCACATTGATCTTTGACAGGCTCAACATCAGTGGATGGGTGGCATCGACTTCGTTATCCCGATAGGCGCCTATTAAAAATAGGTGTTTGTTTTGTGCCATCATTAATGTCATCAATTGCAAACTGGCAGAATCCGCCCATTGTAGGTCATCTAAAAAAATCGCTAGGGGATGTTCTGGTTGGCAAAAGAGCTGGATAAAGTTTTGGAAAACGTAGTTAAAGCGATTTTGCGCGGCAGTTGGGTTGAGTGTTGGCACTGGCGGCTGTGTCCCGATAATGATTTCAATTTCAGGGATAACTTGAGTGAGCACTTGTCCGTTGGGACCAACAGCCTTTAATATTTTTTCTTTCCATTTAGCCAATCGTTCAGGATCGATTGTGAAAAGTTGGTCGATTAGTTCACGAAAAGCCATCACAATGCCGGTGTAAGGGGTATTGCGTTGAAATTGGTTAAATTTGCCAGCGATGAAAAAACCACGTTTTTTGGTAATGGGTTTGTAAATTTCTTGCACCAGTGTGGATTTACCAATACCGGCTATGCCGGTAATTAGTATTATTGAGCTTGCTCCCTGACTGGCTTTGTCGAAGGCGGTGACTAAAGTTTTTATCTCTGAGTCTCGCCCATAAAGTTTTTGAGGGACTTGAAATTTGTCGGAGACATCGTTTTGGCCCAAAGTAAAAGTTTGCCCTTGTGCGATACAGGCTTTGCACTTTTCTAGGTCAGTTTTGAGGCCCCAGGTACTTTGGTATCTCGCTTCAGGCTGTTTTTCCAGTAATTTCAGGATAATATCTGAAAGAATGGTTGGAATTTCCGAATTTAACTGGTGGGGCGGAGTAGGTTGTTTGGCAAGATGGCAGTGTATTAGTCCTATTGCGTCCTCTGCATCTTCAAAGGGTAAATGGTGGGTGAGTAGTTCATAAAAGGCGACGCCCAAGGCGTAAAAATCGGTGCGATAGTCGACGGCACGATTCATGCGTCCGGTTTGCTCCGGTGAGATGTAAGCCAATGAGCCTTCCAACAGGTCGATATTTTTGAACGAGGGGATTTCACGCGGTAAAATCGTTGAAATACCAAAATCAATGATTTTTAGTTGGTCCGTTTGTTTGTTCCAAATGATATTGCTGGGATTAATATCTTTGTGAATGACATTGGCGGCGTGAAGTTGGCCTAAAACATCAACCGCTTGAATAAAAATGGGCAGCCATTCCTCCCATGACGCTTTTGGGGAGGTTTTCAGCCATCGGTTTAAGGATTTGCCACCAAAATCCTCGAAAATAATCATGCGCGTATTTTCGTGTTTTTCTAGGCCGTATGTTTTGCTAACCCCTGTTAAGTTAAGGCGGCGGGTAATTTCGTATTCATGTTGGTAGTGCGTTAAATTGGTGGACGAGTCTGTTTTGAGGATTTTGAGGATAACTGGTTGATTGTCCTCATTTCGCAGCCCACGATAAATCATCGAGTTGGCACTTTCATAAATTTTCTTGATAAGTTTATAATTAGGAATGCTCGTCATTGTTTTACCTTTAGAGACTGTTGAGTAAGTCTGGGCAAAGTACAGCTCATGGTTGACAACGAATAAAATCTAAACAAAAAAACGGCAATTCAGCAAACGGCTTAAGTCGTTTATTTAGGTTTTATTCGTTGTCAAACATTAGTTGTACTCATCACCACAGCAGTTTGATCCTCGAATATCAGAAGAACATTTTTTTTTTCGTTGATATGTTATTAAACCATAAATTAAACTAATTTGCATGGTTCATATTAAAAATACCACACTTTTGGTAGTCCCTAAAGGAGCCCAAAGCTTTAGCTTTGGACACGCCCAAAGCTAAAGCTTTGGGCTCCATCATTTTATTTACCGGTGCTGGACGGGGTTTACAACCCCGTCCGTAAAGTTTCAGCTCTAAAATGTGCGTTACGGACGGGGTTGCTGACCCCGTTATGCCTTATAATTTAATTGTTAAATCATTAACTTATAAGTCTGTTTGCTTAATAGCAGTGATGCAGGGTGTAGCTTTAGGGTAAAGCACTTAAAGGTAAGGGATAAACATGGTCATCGCTAGTGTCACGTTCGTCAAGAGCTATCCATAAATCGCTATTTTCATTGATTTTCCGATACAATTCCAATTTGGAATCGACACTGTCTTCCAAATTGTTTCTTTCGTAGGCTGACATGGACACAAACATTTCTTTGCTCATTTCCAAAATTTCGCTTTTGTATGGCAAGCTTTCGATCCAAGCTGGCAATAAACCCGCATCAGCAATTCTTTGGGCATCTTTAAACGTTATTTGCTTGTCCTGGCTTGTCATGGTGACCACGCCTTGTAGTGCGCTAAAAAATCCCATTTGGGTTATTATCGCTCTCTTCAGTGCTATTTGTATGTCTTCTAATGCTTGAATCAAATCATTTAGTTCCGTCTTTTTCAGTAGCACGCGGACTTCCAGTGCTTGTTTGTCAGGATCAGTCAAATCACGGTCCATCACCCAGGCAGTAATGTCTTTAGGCGGGTTAGCTTCTTTACCAAGATATTCAATTAGGGCTGCGGCTGCGAGGGCTGTTGCCATTTGTTCGGCTTTGTCGCCAGCATTTTGAGTGTCAGGAATGGCAGTGATATCGGGTGCATTTTGAATAATTTGTTGGACGTTGCCTTGACGTGCCGTAGTGATGATCTCAGACAGGGATTTTGTCACTTTTTTCACGCTGGTTTCAAATTCGTCGTGGTTATCAGCCGCGACAGCGATATAGGCAGGCAATTCAAACCCTGGATTGTTTGCTAATTCCGAGAATTGTTTTTGTGCTAAGGGATGGTCACGTCTAGCTTTTGGATCTTTCAGGTGGATAGATATGATATAGACTTTGTTTGCATCAGCCAGTTTACGCAGTTCAGGGGCATTGAGTCCGCTCGTATTTTGCGGGTGACCGGCTTGGTGTGAGCTGGCGTCTCCGACGAGGATAATGAATCTGATCGTGTTTTCATTCCAAGGAGATGTTAAGGCTTCTTTGACGCCAGCGAAGAGTTCTTCTTGGTAGTCAGCACTGCCCGTAGGTGCTGGAGCGGCGGTGGCAATTATCTGTTGAAATACTTTGTCATCAACTAAGTTGTCGGTGAAATTCTTGACGGTGAATTTCATCGCTGGGACTTTTTTAATGTCGTCACGGTAGCCAATCAAGCCATAGCGTACTTTGGCGTCCGTGTTTTTTTGAGAGAGCGTGGCAGCTACTTTGGCAATCGCTTTTTTGGTGCGATCTATATAAGGACCCATACTGCCCGTCATGTCCATGACAAATTTTATGTCAAAGCCAAGTGTACTGATTTCCGTACCTTCAACCGTTTCCGTCATAGCAGTTTGTTTGATGAATGATTGGCTTTCCAGTGTGTCAGGATTCGCTTCGTCTGCGCGCTGTCCGGGGATAGCTGCTGCAATTTGTAAATATCGTGTTTCATCAAGGAATAAGTTCACCTTTTCAAAATCAGTCACCGGCAACAGGTAAAATTTTTCTTCGATATTGACAAAACGTTTCGGTTCGCGGCTAATCACGTTGTCGGGTACTCGGGCGGGGTTTGCGCTTAAGCCTGCATAAATCTGCCAAGCACGCTCTTCTCGGAGTTCAGAGTCAACAAGTTGCTCTAGTGCTTCTTTTGTTTTGAACATCAGGACTGGATGACGGCGTTCATTTCCGGTGCCCGGATGGGTATAGGAAACTACAAGTGCTTGTTTCCATTCTAAAAGGTCTTTGGCCTGCATCCAAGCCCAGGGGTCCCTTGTCGTGGTGCCTACTTTGTACCAGCCTTTGGCGTGCGCTGGGTCGGATAAGTCCAGGTCTTTTCTTTCAAAAACATACATGGGCCAAAAGGCTTTGAGATTGGATGCGATAATCTTGGCGTTGGTGTCGGGGTTGCTGTATAGTGTCGACATCGGTCTTGGTAAGACGCGCAGAGGTAGACTCGTCGAAATGATCCGACATACTTTGCCGCCGCCAGGGCAACGAATCTCGCTTTTAGCCAGTCCGTTAGGGGGGCAAAATATCCAGAAAAAAATAGTAAGGGAAAATATAATTCTAAGCTGGGTTAAGGAAGACATTTTTTCTCCTAAATTTTTTCGTAAATCAAATGAAAATATTTAGCAATTTATAAACACAATAGCTACAAGTATTTTATATTATACTCGATGATCAAGTCGTCGCGGTGGTGATGAGTACAACTAATGGTTGACAACGAATAAAATATAGTCAAACAGTCTTCAACAAACTGTTTTAGCCGTTTGTTGAATTAGCTTATGAGTTTGACTGTTTTTTTATGGTTCCGATGCCCCGGAGCATCGAAACCAGAAAAACCAGAAAATGCTTGATTCGGTGAACAAACGGCTAAAGCAGTTTGTTTCGTCGGCAAAAGTTTTTGCGGAGCAAAAACTTTTGCCGACGAAGGTTTTATTCGTTGTCAACCATTAGTTGTACTCAGCACTCAATGCTATTATTTTAGCATAAATAATTGATTTCAAATAGAAACATTCTAGGCCTTGCGGGCAAGGATGTTCGCCACTCTACCGGCATACGCTAATAAATAAAACATCCCTAATTGTGTTACAATTAATATTTCCCACATTAAGGATAAACGATGTCACGAGTATTTAATTTCAGTGCTGGTCCAGCAACCTTGCCGGAGCCCGTATTAGAAAAAGCTAAAGCGGAGTTGCTTGATTGGCACGGCAGCGGTATGTCGGTGATGGAAATGAGCCATCGCGGTAAAGAATTTAAGTCGATTGCCGAACAGGCTGAGGCGGATTTTCGGGAATTGTTAAATATTCCAGAGACATACAAAGTACTGTTTTTGCAGGGCGGCGCGTCTAGTCAATTTGCCATGGTGCCCATGAATTTGTTGCGCGGCGGTAACGCGGCTGATTACTTTAATACTGGTTTATGGTCGAAAAAAGCTATTGCCGAGGCGAAAAGATATTGCCAAGTAAATTTGCCAGTGGATTCGGAGCCTAATAAATTTACCAGCGTTTCTGACGCTTGGACATTGAATCCTAGCGCCGCTTATGTCCATTATACGCCCAATGAAACTATCAACGGCTTGGAATTTCATGGCATTCCTGATGTTGGTGATAAGCCTTTGGTGGCAGATATGTCGTCGACGATTTTGTCGCGCCCCTTGGATGTTTCCAAATATGGGTTGATTTACGCCGGCGCACAAAAAAATATTGGTCCAGCCGGCTTAACTATTGTTATTATGTGTGAAGATTTGGCGGACAATCCTTTGCCTAACACGCCGTCCGTGTTGACTTATAAAACCCATATTGGTAGTGGTTCTATGTATAATACGCCACCGACTTATGCCTGGTATGTTGCCGGATTGGTGTTTAAATGGCTTAAAGAATTGGGCGGTTTGGTGGAAATGGGTAAACGCAATCAGCGCAAGGCTGAAATGTTGTACGCCGCTATTGATAATTCTGATTTTTATAGTAATCCCGTCGATCCAGTTTATCGCTCTTGGATGAATGTGCCGTTTACGTTGGCAAATCCCGATTTAAACCAGAGCTTTTTAGCAGGGGCTCAGGAGGCTGGTTTAGTCACTTTGGCAGGGCATCGCTCCGTGGGCGGTATGCGGGCGAGTATTTATAATGCCATGCCAGAAGAGGGTGTACGGGCGTTAATTGGTTTTATGAATGATTTTGAAAAACGGAATGGCTAATGTATAAAATTCTGACTTTAAATAATATTTCGGTAAAAGGTTTGGAACGCTTACCGCGTGATCGTTATGAGGTGGCTTCGGAATTTCAGCAGCCTGATGCGGTGTTATTGCGTTCGTTTAAGATGCACGATTGGGAGATGCCCGATACGTTGAAAGCGGTTGGACGGGCGGGGGCGGGGGTGAATAATATCCCTGTTGAGAAAATGAGTGCTTGCGGCATTCCTGTCTTTAATGCGCCAGGGGCGAATGCGAATGCGGTTAAAGAGTTAGTCTTGGGATGTATGTTATCAGCCGCCCGTAATCTGTTTCCGGCTTGGGAATATGCTCGAAATTTGCAGGGTACGGATGCGGAAATTTCTAAACAAGTCGAGGCGGGCAAAAAGCAATTTGTCGGTTTTGAATTGTCTAAACACACTTTGGGCGTGATTGGTTTGGGTGCCATTGGGGTAAAAGTTGCTAATGCTGCCCAGGCGTTAGGTATGCAAGTCATAGGCTATGATCCGCATATCACGGTGAAAAATGCTTGGCAATTGTCGTCGTATGTTAAACAAGCCTTGAGTGTTGAAGATATGTTGTCACAAGTTGATTTTGTGACAATACATGTGCCCTTGCAAGAGGCAACCCGCCATATCCTCAATGCGGAACGTTTAAAAGAGGCACGTCAGGGTTTGATGATTTTCAATTTTTCCCGTGATGGGGTGGTTGATGATGCGGCGGTTTGTGAGGCGATTAAAGCGGGAGTGGTTAAGGCTTATGTATGTGATTTTCCGACTAAGTTATTGATAAGTCATGAACGGGTTATTACGCTGCCGCACCTTGGCGCGTCTACTAAAGAGGCAGAAGAAAATTGTGCCGTCATGGTGGCTGATCAGGTGCGTGACTATTTGGAAAATGGTACGGTGCATAATTCGGTCAATTTTCCAGAGATAGAGATGCCACGTAACGGCGGACATCGTTTGCTGGTTGTTAATTCCAATGTTCCTCATATGATTGAGCATATTTCCAGTGCGCTCGCTAATGCCAATCTTAATATTATGGATATGTTGAATCGATCTCGCGGGGAGATTGCTTGTAGTTTGGTTGATGTTAATAATCCGATACCACAAGGCGTTGTGGATGAAATTGGTGCTAAGGATGGGGTGTTGATGGTGCGGATGCTACGCGGAGAAGTTCTTTAATTGGCTTGCAAGGCTTTAATTCGAGGTTCAAGAATCATGTAGGGTGGGCAAGGTGTTTTTTGTTGCCCACCAGCCACCGACAAGGTGGGCAACAAAAACATGTTGCCCACCCTACAATGAAACTGATGTTAGGTAAATTACACAAATACCAGGAAGTGAGGCTTTAGCCTCACAGGATATGGGGTGGATGAAGCCTACAATAAAACTATTTTTCTGCTTGCTGCTCTGCGGGTGGAACAGCTTCAAAATCTAACGTTTCTCCGGCGCGAGCCGCCATCTTGAGTACAAATTCCCTTATCACATTGTTCTCCACCATATCCTGAGCCCGTTCCATCAATTCCCTTTTTTGCTTTTTATTTAATCTATTCCAATTCCTTTTGAAATCTATAGGAATATCTTCTCCATAACTTGCTCCATCTTCACTAATCCCCTTTGATGATTGTGTATTTATTTGTGAATAAATCGGGCCATTACCCGTCAGAAGCCAAGCAGCATTTACACCAAATCTTTCCACTATTTTGATCATTACATCTTCTGGGGCTCTTTGTCTTCCACTTTGGATGTCTCGGATTCGCTGTGTTTTCTCTTCTAATTCTCGCGCAAAATCTGAGGCAGTTAAACCCTTATCTTCCATAAGTTCTTGAATCCTTTTGTATATAACTGTCATAAACTAAACCTGCTTATGTATTAAATATACCTGTAATGAAATATTCATTGCAAATGGAATAATTATTCCCTAATATATTTGTTCCAAGAATAATTCATTAAAAGTTGCCTTGCCAAACCATAATACAATACATAGTACAACAAAAATCAAAACCATAAAGTAAATACAAACAGCTCTAGTGTTTACTGAAAACTGAGAACTTGTTATGAAACCAATTTACTCCAAACCAGCCGAACAGTCCCTCCTAGCTAGCGTGTTAGTTGATCCAAGCGTTTGGTCACAAATAAGCAGCTTAACAGCGGAATATTTTTACGAGGAACGTCACCGCAACTTATTTAAAGCCTATGGCGAGTTGGCGGCGCAACAGCAACCGATAAACGTCATTACGGTGGCAGAGTACCTGCAAAAACACCAACAACTGCGTGCCGTGGGGGGTGAGGCTTACTTAGGAATGTTGATAAATAGCTTATCAACCGCCTCCTATGCTGCCGGTTATGCTGAGATTGTCCGGGAATATGCCCAACGGGGTGGCAACGAAAATCCGGAGGTGTTTAAAGGAGTCTATTCCTTAGTGAATTTAGACGCTGCCACGTTCGAAGAGGTTAAATATTGCGTACCAGGGATTATTCCGGAAGGTGTAGTTTTATTGACGGGGGCAGCTAAATCAAAAAAGTCGTTTCTGTGTCTCAACTTAGCCATCGCCATGGCTAGTACACAAGGGCAATTTTTGGGAAAAAATGTCGCCCCTGGCGAGGTGTTGTACTTAGCTTTAGAAGATTCGCCGAGGCGAATTAAGTCGCGGTGTGCGCCGATGTTGTCCCGGCAGTTGTCATTGCCGGGGTTGCGGTTTGCCCATAATTGGCGACCGTTAGGTGGGGGGGGCGAGTTGGATATTGAAGTGCATCTACGGCAATTTCCAGAGACGAAGTTGGTCGTTATAGATAGCTTAGCCAGGGTACGAACCGGTAATCTGTCTCGAGCGGATTATAAATTGTTTGATCGGTTGGGGGATATTGCTCAGGCGCACCCGGGGCTGACAATTTTGGTGGTACACCATGGTCGCAAATTAAGGAATGTATTTGCTGGCGTAGTGGATGCCATTTTGGTATTGAAGAAAAATGGGGAATTGTCAGTCAGTGGACGCGACATTAAAGAATTGGCGCTGACATTGCGGTTTAACGAGCAGATTTTGACTTGGCAACTGTATTCCTTTAGCCAGGGTGAGTTAGACAACGCGGCGGCTGAACCCTTAAGGCAATCTAGGTTGACGAGTGATGAAAATGTTAGATTGCGACAAGCGTTTATTGCCTATGGGACCAAATTGCAGCGGGCGTTTGCCCGGGGCGAATCTGGTCAAGACAGGATAGATGCCAACCAATTGGAACAGGAACTATCGGAAAAATTTTCCCAGTTTGAAATTTCAAGTGCTAGGGAAGAGTTGCAACGCTCAAAGCGGTTGAAATTGCATAATAATTTTTGGTCGTTGCAATGAAAAGAATAGTGGGTGTTGACTTAGGAGCCCTTGAAAGGTTTAATACCGCAGGCAAGGCGAATAATGTCTAGGCATTGAGCCATGCGATCAAGTGTAATAGTATATTGTTTGCTCATGTTACGCAAATTACAAAAATACTAGGAGGTGAGGCTTTAGCCTCACGGCGTTATAACAGATCGCCAGCAGGTATGGTTTTACAGTCAACACAAGACAATCTCTAGGGAAGTGAGGCTTTAGCCTCACAATTCCGATTTTGGAATGTGGGTAACATCAGTTATGTGCGACAAGTTGTAGGCCAACTGAGAAATCAAGAAAGCCTACGTAGTCCAAAGAGATAATGGACTACAACTACTTTGAGTGGCAAGGTTTAAATC
>Ga0209780_1001808_pt1 | contig 14565 bp, 7 predicted proteins | sample WorMetexBAHAMAS2_FD_187384 | JGI IMG/M metagenome (GOLD analysis project Ga0209780, IMG submission 187384) | Marine gutless worms symbiont microbial communities from Max Planck institute for Marine Microbiology, Germany - Inanidrilus exumae... | ecosystem: Host-associated > Annelida > Digestive... | reverse complement strand
CACCCCTGATGGGGGCACCAAAGCGAGGTGGAATGGGTTCAGGTCAAAAACGGTGCAAGTTAGGGACATAGGTTCTGTGGAATGCTAATAGGAACTTGTATGTTATCTGTCGAATGGCATTATTTCCAGTGATCTTGAGTGACCTTTAACTACCCCAAACCATCCCATTTTCAACATTTTGTATTGCCTGTCATATCTGCGTGGTCGGTGGAGATAGAGACTTCAAATTTGGTAGATAGGCTGATCGTAGCAAGGCTAGCCCACAGATGGCAAACCATCCCTGAACGGGCCTGGTCAGGTCACATGAACCACTTTAATTTCGGTGGGCACCAACCATATCTCTGGAACGGCTTCAGCTACAGTGGTCAAAGGTAGTTACAGGTAGGCTATGTCAAGTCTCAGCATAAGAACGACAAATCACCCTTAAAATGGGTGTGGTCAGGCCCCCAATGATATCTCTGGAACGGTTTACATTAGAATCGTCAAATTTTGCACACAGGTAGACTGTATCAGATCCTAGTTTTTTATGACATTACAAACCACCCATAAAAGGGCGTGTTCAGGGTCACATGACCCATTTTCAATTTTGATGCCCGCATTCATGTCTCCAAAATGGCTGAAGCGTGTGTCTCCAAATTTTGTATGCAGGTGGAGTATATTAACTGCTAGCCTTCGGATGACAGACTACCCCTTAATTTTCGTGTCAGGGTCACGTGACGTGTTCTTTTTAAATTTTGCCCCAGTCATATGTCTGGAATTGGTAAAGCTAGGCACTTCGAATTTTGTGTGATGATTGATGCACCGGAGTTATAGTGCATGCATAATATATTGTCTCCCAAAACAGATGTGTTCAGAATCATGTAACCTCTTTAAATTTTGGGAATAAGTGATAATATCTCGTTAGCAGTGCCCACGTAGACATTGTTGCAATAGAAGACTAATAGGAAATTGTATTTGGCCTATCGATTGGCACCATTACCAATGCCCTTGAATGACCTTGAAGGTCACTTTTGCTGATTGAAACTTTTCTAACTGCCATACCTCGTGAAATGTAGCATGACCTTACTAACATACAGTGTCAGACGGTCCCTCAGCAATAGCTGAGCTTCTTGTTGTATTCAGTCTGTTGCTTGTTTTTGGTCTTTTTCTTCATATGCCAATTATGTCTGTCGACTGTCTTTCCAGCTGAGATTCTTGCATCTGTTCTTTCTTGAACATGGCACACACAACTATTTTTCATCGTTTTTTTGTCCATGTCTGGAGAACGTGGAGGAAGAATGCCAAGAGGAACTGGCTGAGCTGGTTCACCTGGAAAATTACCATTAAATGGAGGCAAAATGTAAAAAATTATTCTAATTTACTTGATATTAATTTAGTGGCTAGACAGTATATCGTAACATCAACGTTATGTCGTTTGGTGCAGTATCCAATCAGCTTTGCTCTGAACCTTGCTATTCCCACTGACAAGGCGATCGGTGCAAAGCAGGTTTATTGTGCGTCTGCGACATCGCCAACAGAGGCTGCTGACTCTGCCCGAACGAAAAATACCGGTTCCGGCAGTAAGGCAGATGAAACGGAGGAGGATGCACTTAAGGTTAGTGGTGCACATTTGTAGAATTGTTGTTATTGATAAAGTTACATACCGGTGTGTTTTATTACAAACGTTACTAATGATAATTGCCAGTCACAAGATCGAGGACGGCTAAAGAACGGAACACTGCTGTTGACTTTATTTGAAAGATTTGCAGGTACATGTTTGATCTAATGTTTTGCAGTCACTTGGTATTCAGATAAGATGAGTTTGTGTTTATTTGTGCAGTCATTCAATGCAGAGTTTGACACCGACATTCTGAAGGTAATTATTTGGTTGTTGTTTATTACGAGGCTTTAAAACTTTGTAATGTACACTTATGTACAGTAATGTGTAAAGTTAGTGGGTTTGTGTTATACAGAGGCTTGCTGTTTTCAAGGGTTATAGACATGCTGTCACAGTGTTAGCTACACCATATCTGTACTGCATATCTTTATTTTACCCCCATTATGGGTGCAGCGTGTTGTGATCATTGAGTCTGTATGTCTGTTTGTCTGTCTGCTTACATCTCTCAGAAACCACATGTCTAAATTTCACGGAATTCTCTGTACATGCTACCTGCGGCCATAGCTTGATCCTCCTCTGACGGCAGTGTGATATATTTCTGATTTTGTGGTTACGTCATGTTTTCATATAATGGAGGGAATAGGCCCAAGTCAAAGACGACGAGTGTGTTTCGTCTAGTTCGCCAGGCAGCAACATTCGTTGGATGTCAGACAGTTTTGTTTGGTCGAGATGACTAGGTGGTGGAACCGGCGACGAAGTCTGCGGTTTCCGACTACATCTTGTCTCACAATGACATAACACAGTTACTGTGCTTTGTTGATGTGAACTATATCCTACTTCATATACGTCCCCTAGTTAACAACTGTCAGTGACTTGTAGAGAGAAATGAAGGCCTTTGTATCATGACCTGGCTGTAACAGAGTGCACCATCCATAGTTGTCTGCAAAATCAGCCTGTCATATGCATCACCAGCCACTGGTGACAGAATGGCTGTTATTTGAGAGAGATGTGAATGGGGAGATGCATTACCCTGCACTTGAAGATATAGGGAGACCACCCTCAGTGATCACCTTATCACATCTGTGGCGTCATGTTACATATCGATGATGTGGTCATAAGTAAAAGAGAAATGGTCTATAAAATGGTATTGTGGTGGTATGTGGGGTGCACATTACATGGTTATATTCATTTTACAGTATTTATTTTGTTATGTTGGCTGTGTGGCACAGTGGTAGAACGACAGTCTCTGATCGGCGAACTTTCCCTGTCCCACGCTTGACCTGTAGCTGACGGGTGACCACTTACGTAGGTAAGCCGTCTGCTATAGGTCAGCCAACTAGGCCAACTCAGCCTTTCATCCTTTCGAGGTCGATAAATTGAGTAGTGAGCAACTTTATTGGATGTGTGCTGGTCACGCCATCTGGTGAGTGTTCACGAGGTTAAGCCGGTGCGGTTATCAATCGCTGTGCGCCGTGTGTGGCAGCAATTTAGCCGAGCTTTACCCTTCTGTATATAGTTAGTGCGTCAGTGCTGCCCTGCATGGCGGATGTTGATTGCACGTTATGTAGTCAATCTAATAGACGAACATTATTATTATTATTATTATTGTCATATTTGTGATTTTACGGTTTTCTTTAGAATTAACAGTGAAGTCTGTTGTGAATTTGTCTTTGCAGCTGCATATTTTATTTACCCTTAGAAAACATGTTTCCTGATCTTCATGGTCTTCGTCAGCCGATGAAATGTTGTTGTCTGTTTTGCAGCGACGTGCTGCAATGTATGATCAGAGTTCACAGAAGGTTCTCAACTACTTCATCCAGTCCGACCGTCTGGTGACGGTTGATGTCACATGTGGCATTGCGGAGCTCATTTGGCATCAAGTTCATCACGTGTTCTGCGGGCTGGACTTTTGGCCACGGCGAACTGTTAACACCATTCTGCTGTTTGTCTTTGGTATGGCCTGCAATTACACTAGGTTGTCAGTTTTGCTGGGCACTGTTGCATGTTAGCGCCGGCTGTAGTTTGAAAATACTCATTTGGTTGAGATTTGTATTTCCGAGAAATCATTTTATGAGTTAGAATAAAACATTGACGCTGCCTTAGAGAGGCAAAGTTCACGCAGTCACACCAGTGGTGTAGCATCAACTGCCGGCCATCAACTGACTGTGCCATCAAATCGGTGGGTCACATATGGCAGTCATACATTTGCGGTCGCTGGCCCGTTAGCATGGAACTCTCTCCCGAAACATTTATGTTGACTTTTTTTATAGTATTTCTAGTTTTGGCCGCTTTCTTAAAACGTGTGTTTTTAGAGTGCTGATGTATACAGTGCGTAAGAGGCTTTTGTGACGATGCACTGTATAAATTTGTCTTACATTACATTACATTACAGTACATCATGCCATGGTAGCATCTTCAGTTGTCACTGCTATAGCCACTGCCAGCAGACGCACTGTCTAGTACCCTGTTCACAACGTACAACCAGTTCAGCTTAAAGACACAATACGTGACCTCTGCTCCCTTGCAAAGAGAATGAAAGGGAAAGAAGTGAAGGAGGAAAGAGGAGGACAGTGCACCCTGGATTGCCTTCACGGTCTACCACCAGGACCATTTCTTTTGAGCTGCCCGGTTTTTAATGAGTGACGCTATGCTAGCACGATATATTCAGGATAGTTTAGTGTCGTCATGTATCTGTCTGTTTGTCCGTCTGTCTGTCACAAGCCGGCACTGTACCAAAACGGCTAAATATAGGATCACACAAACAACGCCATACGATAGCCCAGGGGCTCTAGCTTTCTGGTGCCCAAAATCTCGGCTAAATTCCAACAGGGTCACCCCTACGGGGGCAACAAATATAGGTGGGGTAGGTTCAAATTGGTGATTTTCGACCAATATCTTGCTATATCTCAGAAACAGTGCAAGATAGAGACAGTTACTATGGAACACTAATAGGAACTTGTATGTGCTGTATCGAATGTCTCTATTTTCAGTGACCTCACGTGACCCCTATCTACCCCAAACCACCCCATTTTCGCTATTTTGTATCGCCTTTTGTATCTTCATGGTAGAGATGGAGACTTCTACTAATTTGGTAGATAGGTTGATCGTAGCAAGTGCTAGCCCATGGATGGCAAACTATCCCTAAAAGGGGCGTGGTCAGGTAACGTGAGTGATTTAAATTTTGGTGGGCACCAATCATATCTCCGAAACAGCTGAAGCTAGAGTGGTCAAATTATGCATGTTGTAGGCTCTGCCAAGTTCCAGAACATTGATGACGAATCACCCGTAAAAAAGGGCATGGTTAGGGTCACGTGATGTACTTTAAATTTTGATGCCCCAGTGATATCTCTGCAACGGCTGAAGCTAGAATCGTCAAATTTTGCTTACAGATAAATCGTATCAAATCTGAGCCTAAGGTGACAAGCCACTTTTAAAAGGAGCGTGATCAGAGTCACGTGACCCGTTTTTTTAAATTTTGCCCCAATCATATCTTTGTAATTGGTGAAGCTAGGCACTTTAAATTTCGTGTACTGATTGATACAGAGGAGTACGAGTGTATGCATGATATATTACTCCCAAAAGTGATGTGTTCAAGAGTCACGTGACCCTTTAAATTTTAGGAAATAAGTGATAATATCTCGGAAATGGTGCAATACAGAGACATAGTTGCAATGGAAGACTAATAGGAAATCGTATGTGGCCTATTGAATGGCACCATTGCCACTGCCATTAGATGACCTTGAAGGTCACTTTTGCTGTTTAAAACCTTTATAATCCCATAGATTGTGAAACACAGTACGAATTACTAACATAGCGCATCATGCAGTCCCTCTGCGGTAGCTGAGCTTCTTGTTGTTTTTTAGTTTACCGGCAGTATTCTTTATTTTTCCTGTTTTGGTGCCATACACTACATTAAGCTGTCCCTTTCGTCAGCTTTTCAGTGCACGTGAATATACCATATTCTTCGCTGATCGGACATACTGTGCACACAACTAAATGAAATGAGCCACAGATCAAAAACACTACGAGGAGATCACATGAAACTTCTGCGTCGTGACAGTGACAAAATTCTGCCAATAAGGACATTTTAGCATTTTATATGCAACAAATTAGCCCAAGTAAGCCAAGTGCAAAACTCCTGAATGCCTCTTGTACCATTTGTGTTATGTGATATTGAGTGATGCATTTGTTTCCATGATGTGTTTATGAGTTTTTGCTGTTGTTGCAGATGACAAGGACTTGCATGAATTTGACTACGAACGTTACTTGATGGAGGAAGTCAAACTTCGTGGTGTTGTTGACAATCCAGCAACATCAATGGTTAGGGTATCTGCTTAATATTTCCACTTACTTGTCGTTAAAAACACCAATATTTTGAACAATAAGTAAACAGTTCAGATTATTACGATGCATTCCTGCTAACTTCACAAAGCTACTGTGGATAGAAAAGGAATACGAGGGTCAGTCAACAATTTCCAGGAATTAAAGGCGGAACTAAATTTATAACGTCAGAGATATTCTGAAGTCATACTATCACATGTGTACAGCCATACTTACATGTGTGTGGTTTGTCTGTGACTTCACACTGTGAATTCATCTTTCTTCTTTAAGTAAGTAAACAGTTGTATTGACGTGACATGTGTACACTGAGTATTTTAAAATTTTAAGTTGCAAAAGGTGTATGAAGTGCCAGAAACATTGCCATCAAGTGGTTGCAGCAATCTGAGTCACACTGCCATTTTCCATAATGTTTGAATAGCAAGTTACAGCATGCATTTTCATGAATGATTAAGTAGTTGTTTTTGTCAATTTTATGCTGAATACAGATATAAATTTCATTTAAATGTTTGTGAGTGCTGCACATCAAAATTGAAAATAATGAGTGTACTTCAGGATGGCATGCATTGACATACCGACACTCAAATAATTCCAACAGAGATTTGTCTGCTACAGGCTTTAGGCAATTAGTTGATCGTTGAGAATGGTGTCTTTTACTGAAAGGAGATTATGCTAAAAAGTAGCACAGCTGTCAGAACAGTACTCAGTACTATTGTATTTTTAGGGAAATCGTGGATGTTGAATGACTCTTACAATTAACAAAACAGCAGTAGCGATGAGATTAAAAAATTAATTTTAGACTCAAATTGTCTGCTGTGCCTAATGTTGAGCGGATGTGACGAAACAGGTGAGGCGTATTTGCAGCAAGGTGAGATTTGTATTCAAAGTAGATCAAATATGGCACTGATATGCGGTGGTGTGTACACAAATGTGTATTTTTGGCATTCTGCCTGTGTTACAGCAATTCATTGACCTTACGGTTTCTAATTTGTGATTTAGAACTTTGTTGATTTTATTTCTTTCGTACTGCAGACATGGCATATTAGTTAGTGGTGTCATTGAGTGAGTTGGTTTTGTTAATGAGTCCGGTGCCAGTTCTCCATGGCAGTGCAAGAATAATAGCTGTAAAATGTGTTCATTGTTACTTCGCTCACTGGAGTGGTTGTTAAGTATTGTGATGAGTATGTCTGTGTGTGTGTGTGTTTGTCCACAAGGATATCTCCAGAACTACATGTGCGGTCTTTACCAAATTTTTTGTGAGTGTAGCCTATGGCCATGGCTTGATCCTCCTCTGGTGTCATTGCGATACGTTGTGTACTTCCGGTTTTGTGGATAACATCATCTTTTTTCCTATAGTGGGCCATATAGCGGTATGAATTTAGCTACGAAGGACCGATTTTGCTTAAATTTAATTATTTACCATAACGTCTGACAGAATTTAATTTCCTTTTATTAAAGGGCATAATTTTGACTAATTTTTCGAAATTACTTGCAAACTAAAGTAAAAGAGGAACAGAGAAATTCGACGATTATTGGAAAGAATTACCCAAAATGCAGGTCGCCATAGCTATTGTTACCATGGTAATGGTGAAGGTTGGTGGAGAAACAAATATACTTTGATGCATCATGCATGGACGTACGAAAATGAAGTTAATTTAGCGTTAATGGGACATCAGTTACTGAAGTACATAGAGTTAAGGGAGAATTGAGCCGCTGAGAATTACAGTGGGCCATGGGCGAAGTGTGACATCTACGATTGCTTTGTTCTCTTTGTACATTGCAGAACCACCATAATGACCTACACAGTATATGCCAGTCTGTGTTATTTTGTGACAGGAAAGTTTGTTGTCTGCACTAGCACGTCATGTTGACAGTCGTTCTAACAAATCGGATGCATTCGTAGTCAAAACGCAGGGGACTGTAATCTCAAAGAATTTACTGTGCAAGGTGTGTCTTATTTTCGTGCCGATAGAAATAATTGTTTTTGGTTGTTGGGCTAACATTTCTGTAATTTGTAATATATGCTTCATGTGCTAGGACCTGCCTTCCTTAAGCCGCAAATGCTGAGTTGCAGTTTATTGTGGTTGTATGTGAATGAGAAGTCATTCCACGCTGCGAAGATATAGTGTATTGTACTGTCAGCTCATCTGTTGTCCATTTCACACATGGGGAGATGAGACATATCTGACTTGACCATATTACTCTGATGTGTAATAAGATTCTGTTTGCATTCACAGTAGCTACAGTTGTTATATTTGCCAGCAACAACAATGGTCTCACAGTCTTGCGACATCAGTGCCGTGCAAGCCAGTGAAATATGCAGGAACCACTGCCCAACATATTATCTTGTCCAGTGTATCAGTGTACATATTTCTACATTTACTGTCTCTTTAACTTGAGCAAGCATTTTTTGTACAGTGTCACTTTTAATACTTATCTAAGTTTAACTGTTTATCATATTTTGTTATTGTTATATTACTTACGGAAGCCAAATCTTTTCTTTCCTAGGGAGACGTTTGGAGACCTAATCATATAGCCATATAGAACTCAATTTCTGGGTTATTCCTACCATACTCCACATATCTCATGAATTAAGGAGACATTTGAAATTCTGGGCTGTCTGTGTCAACACACATTGATATTGAATGCTGATCGTATGATGTGGTTGTTATTGCTGAAACCAAAAAAAACTTAGTGCATATCTAATATTGGCATATCTGTGACTAGACCCCTGCATCGGACTAAATTCTTAGGCCCGGATCTTATACCTTAGATCTGTAGTTGTAGATCCATCAGGCCTGGCCCAGCCAGTTTGCTCTAAAAATCTTCAGGCCGGCCTGTTTTAGGCCCACCATAGATGATGCCCAGCGCGGCCTGGTTAGCAATTTTATTACCAGTTATTAGGGGCCTATGCAATATGCATAAATGAAATGTCAAAACGTAGCATAGAGCATTACTGACATTGTCCACGTTATTATTATTGTTTTATTGTTATTGCCAAGTTATGTAGAACAAATATCTGAATGATGGTTTATAATTTGCAGTTATAGGCCTATTCCTTTAAACTGTTAGTGTAAATTAGCTCATCGACAGTTTTGGGCATGCCAAAGCTTTGAGCCCGGCTCGGCCTGTCAAGCGTTGGGCCACCTGGCCCATTCAGATCTCAATTTGTGACATAATCTCCTTTGTTCTGATGTAGAATTAGTGTGTCTGACATAATGAATATTGATCTGTAATTTAGGTGAACCAGAAGATGATTGCTTTCACCGATATCACAGAGGGTTATTTAGAAACATTTCTGCCGGGAACGCCGAAGAACTTCAAGCCTGCAAACAACAGCCATAAGTACAAGGCAGTGTCGTCAGTTGAGAACGAGTTGTGTTTGTTTCCGATCGACACGAGTAATGAAGTCTGTCTATCTATTGCACTCACCCTTGCCAGCCATCGCTGCACAGACTGATCTGCTGCATACAGTGCACGTTCTGCATAGTACAGGGTGTAGCAAAATAAGTTTGAGAATGAGTCTCACTTGTCGCACATGGACTGCGCGACATTGTGTATCATGGTCAGCATGTTGCAAACGAAAATGGGTGCTTAGCATGATAAACTTGCATCACTTGAACTGAGTGATGCTCGACGTACCATGGCGAAAAAGCAGAAAAATTTGTTTTGGACAAAAAGTGTTTTGGGACAAGATTCCAGATGAAAGTACCCTTAGTGCCCTTATTTTTACGTTAGTCAAATTCTTTTACAACCGAGTGTGTGATACTAAGGGTAGCTTTTGTACCAAAACAAGCTCAATCTGCTGTTTCAGTACGATACTGGAGTGCAATGAACAGACAGACACTGAGCTGAGGCATATATTGTTTTACGTATATGCATTGCACTTACGTGGCACAGTAAAAACCGGAAATGGAACCTGAAGTTCAAAAAAGTCACTTCCAGCCATTCCACCAGTGTCACAAGGTACATCGCTGAAGGACCGAATGACAGAATGGGACTGATTACAGTACCATTTATAATATAGTAAGAGGGACGCACAGAGCAACAATGCAGTGGGAAAGTGTCAGTTTTTTCAATAATGCTTGCATGTTTATTGTAAGGGATTTACTGTGAAGATTTTTGGACATAATTTCTGTGGATAGCAGTTTAAACGTAATAAAGTAATATTTCGAGTGCATTATAGTGGTGCACCCTGTATGCCACAATGATAACTGGACTCAAAAGTTGCAGAATAAATAGCTTGCCAAAGGTGGCTGGTGACGTTTGTGTAGATTCATTGTTAATTGTGGTTCTGCCATTGTTCCTGTAGAGTTGTGAAGTATTGGCATTTTGTTCTGAGTTGTTGCCTCCCGTCTTCATTACCATAACAGCACTTAATGTTCTTCGTTGTTATGTGACTTAGAGTCTTTGTTTTATATTCTTTGTGTATCAGACGACCCTATAGAAACTGTTGTCATAGTGATGAAGGGTAATGCAATACAATCCCCATAAAACAGCCAAGAATTTAAGTGGAAAATAATGAATTTTCTTGCAAAAATGGCCAGTTGTAAAAGAGACACATCATATAGCGCCATGAACTTATGTACTGTTTAGACTGTTTGAATTGGACGATGAATGGAAAATTTAAAAAAAGTTTTAGTGATTAAAGAAATGTTCTTGGCTGAAACCTTTCCGTCTATCTAACCAAGGTGGCATATGTATCCATGTCTGGAAAATAATTTTTTAAATTTTTTAGCTATATGAGCTTCAGTCTATGCTGGTTCACTGTGAGACCATCAAAGTCAGAAGATGAAATGTTGCTAACGTAGTTGTTATAACCTTCACTGAGGATTTTTCTAGTCACACAGTTAAGTCGTTCATTAGCAGCCATTAATGGTGGTGTGGTTTTATTTAATCTTTGGACCGGACCACTGGGCACAGTGGAAATGTGCTGGCATTTCATTGTGTTGCTGTCATGTTTACACCTTGTATCAGGTGCTACTTGCTAGAATCTACTGTTGCATTGATATTTTCACGGCACTGCCATGTTACAGTATTCCTACTGGTTCACTGCAGAGTCTGCTGACTTAGCATTCTCCATTTTGCTCACCATTACTAGATGTAAGTACTAATAGGCAAGTGTGAAATGTGTTCACCTAAAGCCGTGTTTTCCAGGTTGTCCTGAAAAAAAGATCCTTAAACTATTGTTGTCGTAAGGCCGTATTACTTTACAAATAAAATTCTTTAATGCTGAAATAAGTTCTTTCTGCACTAAGAATTTTTTTTGCATAACCACATCTGAAATAAAACCGAGTAGGGCATGCTAGGAAATATGCATGATACTCTTCAACCATCAGCAAGTGACGCATGGTGAGAGTTGGGCGAAGCTGTCTGTCAATCATCTTCGTCTGAGGTTGACTGAAAAGCACACATCAGACGTGACATAATACCGGTGATACGTCACTGGCTGAAGAGTGTCTACTGAGGAATATTTTCGAATATGCTCATTCGCCAGAAAGATTTCCAGTTTATTTCAGACCTGTTTGTGTATGAAAAAATTCTTTCGTACTAATTTGCCTGCAGTGCTTGGACACTGTTGATGAACGGCATCTGGTCTGTAAAAGTCAATGGATATTTCTCAGAGTATAACATAGTGTTCTTTACGTGTCCATTGAGATATTACTTATACAAATTGTTGTATGATGACTAGAATATTTAGCTAATTGAAATGTAACCACAGTGCGCTTGATGGGCTTGTACCTATGTGAAGCCTGACAAATTCATGCGTTTGGAAACTATACAGTAAGAGGCGTTTGCCAAAAATGGGCCTGCCGGGTAGAGGCTGAGCAGCATCCCCCAATGCTGTAGTGACTGTACTGCAATAAACAAAGTCCTGTGCTTGGTGTCGTAGCATCCTTTTACTCTTAACAACGCCATTTGTGTGATGAAATAGCCAAAACTGGCAAAGTTCTTAGTTTTGGCTAAGGTTTCAGGCAGAAGTACACTTATTTTTGGGGTGACTCCTATCCCTTTGATATAATGTAGCCCAGGTGACGTCTGCTGAACATATCCACATATCCTGTTTCTGCAAACCAGTTCGATTCTCTCAGCATTTTGGCACATTTTACCTCAGAAGTCAACAAAATCCAAAAGTTTGAGACATATGGCCTCCAAGGTTGTTGGGAGGTCACAGAATTTTCACTTCACGACACAACTCAATAAACCCTATAAAATGATACAACTGCTGCTCAGGTTTGTTCTTTGTTTTTGGTTCTGCTCAATAAAGCAGAAATTTAAGGGGCTCAGTACACCTAGTTTTGGGGAGCCTCCCAAATCTCATCAGTTGTTCCATATGCCAATTTGAACTGTTGATGAAATTTCATGAGAATCCATCTACATTGTTCGGAGTAATCTTGCTAACACGAGTGAAATACCAAAACTAATCTCATTATTTCCTTGCTTCACAGAGGTTAGTAAGTAGTTGTAAGTAAATAAGTAAGTAAGTAGAACATTTATAAAGTGCCGTAATCATTTAAGTCTAAATGAATCAGAGTCTTCATTGAAAAGTAAATTGTTGACATCATCTATTGCAGTGGTTGTTATTCCAGTGTTACATTAGCTATGTAGCCTTGCATTTACAATTTTGTAATTTGTTATAATTTGTAATTTGTTACCTGTGTTCTGTTCCAGTGCTTAAAGTAGTTTGAAAAAGCTAGGGGGCTCCCTCTCACCGCTTACGCCTTTCCCTTATCCCTCCCTCAGTCTACCACCCCACTCTGAGCTGGGGGGCTGAGCCCCTCAAGCCCCATTACTTTAAGCCGTGTTCTGTTCTACACCTTCATGGCGCTGAATGGCTAATAATTATCCGATGTGCCAGTAAACAATTACTACTGATGCACGCTTTCCAGTGCCAATGAACTTTGTGACTCAGAAACTGTATATATCATATGGCATGAGTGAATCATTATTATTGATCATATGCCATGCATCTGGCGTTCATTTACAGTTTATATTTCCTTTTTATTATGCATAAAGACGCCTTTTAATGTTGTGCATATCCCTGTTTGAAGCTGGCATGCACACCTGTATGGTGACGCATTTTATGCGTCACTGCAGCAGTTGTAGCCAGTTGCCGTGCAAGGGAGTGCTTCTCCCTAACCACTGATGCATGGGGCTGTTTCTTACAATTATGCAAAGAATTATAATAAGTTGTTGTTATCACTGGCGTCGGAAGCAATTTATGTGTGGAGGGGGCCATTTTCTGGTGCAAAGTGCCAGAAAAATTTTGGGTTTGTGCCCTCCCCACTTTATATGATGGCCCAATAAATCTCTGCATGGGTGGCTCAATTGACATGTTGAACTTGACGTCATGTCACCACTGATTTGTTAATTGACTGCTGATTACCAGAATGCATTGCGATTACGGGTATACAACAGATATGGAACAAAAACTATCTAGGTTTTACTAATGTAAATATTAGTACCTGAAAATGAAATTGTCTGTTACAGTGTTGGCAACACAATAATGCGTGAGGGGCCAGGTCTATGCTCTGAAGAAATTGAGGGGCCCGAGCCCCCTGGCCTTTCCCTTGGTTCCGACGCCTCTAGTTATTGTTTCATCATTTCTACCTAAAATATGACATTAAACTATCTCTGACGTTCAGCGCGTGGTATTGTTCTTTATTGGGTATCGGTAATGTTTTCGTTATTGTGTGATAAATGTTGGAAGCGTATCGACTTAATCAAACATTATCAAATGCACTGTTGGTTCTCTTGCCGACGGGTATTTCAAGTCAACTAAATCATGCTGGTGCTGACAAATGAAAACATTACTGACACTAATTGTGTTCATTATTTATTCAGTTAAATTATTTAACAACTTTTGTTGACTGAGCAATACAGCAATAATGTACTTAACGTAAAATTATCATATACATATTTTGGTGCAGTTTACTGATACTGTCTGAGAGTTGTTGGAAAGAGATACCGTGTAAATTGTTTGTAAAAAAAATTAGTGTGTTGAGTGCCTTCTAATAGAAATTCATTAATTGTTGCTAGTCCTCTTGTTTGACGTTTATTTGAGTTTACAGTTACGGTATAAGATGTCAAAAAAACTTGTTCAAGTCAGTTCAGATTTGCTGGAGTCATTGTTGAATGTAAACTGTCATGCAGTGTTTGTGGATGACAGTGTACTTAATATTGTCTGCAGTGTGAAACTTGGGACTAAAGTTAGCCACAAATACTTTTAACTTCGGTTATTACACAACTACTTAATGTTGGTGTGATCTCTTGACTGTCTGTTTTTTGTTATGTAGACTATCAGTTTTACTGCATTACTGAGCACAACAGTAACATTACTGTCATTACCTTGCAGCTGGTACAAATTGTCGATCATTTTTATAGTGTTACGTGAATTTGTAATAATAGTATTTATCAAAATATGTACCACTGTAATGCATATATTCGTAATTTGCAGTTTACAACATGTAAAAAATAGTGTGCCACTATTACTCACTTTAAATTACAGAGCTGCTATGAGTTTTCTAAAATATGTATTTTATGAGTGTTATTAACAGTCTTTAATGGACAGTCTATTTGTGTAAGATTTATTGAACAAGATGTTAATTTTGATTCTTGTATTGGGATAA
>Ga0209780_1001807_pt1 | contig 14567 bp, 8 predicted proteins | sample WorMetexBAHAMAS2_FD_187384 | JGI IMG/M metagenome (GOLD analysis project Ga0209780, IMG submission 187384) | Marine gutless worms symbiont microbial communities from Max Planck institute for Marine Microbiology, Germany - Inanidrilus exumae... | ecosystem: Host-associated > Annelida > Digestive... | reverse complement strand
AGCTAATCTCTCCTTACGTTCCAGCGCGAACTCTACGTTCCTCCAACACGTATCTTCTATCAATACCAACGGCTGTTACAAGTCACTTCTCCTCACGTTCTTTTTCTGTTTCCGCACCGTCAACCTGGAAACTCTACCTCAACATATTCGCTCTATAGACAGACTCTCAACGTTCAAGCGTCAACTTAAGTCACACTTCTTCCAGTCTGCTTTCACTGTCTAGTCACCCTGCGCCAGCGCCTCCGATTCGTTTTCCACGATTTTGGCGCTATAGGCATATAAATTTGCGTGTATGTTTGCATATGTATATGTATGTACAGCTATGCCACAAGTTCTGCCCATCATACTCATTACTCAGTTGTTACAAACCAAATATCCATCAAACACAGGCGTACCTTTTGATATCTAGCAGCATTTACTTATTCCTAGTTCTTTTTTGTCAATTTTCATTCTTCAGTTGCACTGCAGTAGACTACACTGGGTTCCATCCGTGCTTTGACCACGTTGGATCGGCAACAGAAAGGGCATCTGGTCTTTAGAAAAAAATACTCCGATTATCCCCAAAGTTCTCTTTTGGGGACCACACCTTACCTGGGTTAACTTCAGAAATGAAGGTGGGTTAGACAAAAACTGGGTGTGAGTGTGTGGCAGACTAAGTTAGCGACAGGCAATCGCCGCAATGCAATGCATAAGCCGCATTCCACGGTACCATACGTCACAAATTAGTAAGCCGCAGAATTCGTGGCAAAGGGTTTGGCTGGCTACATACGTGACTTATATTCAGTAGGTAGAGACACAGTACCTGCTGGAGCTTGGATTGACTCTCTGTGTAGCACTTCGTGTCAACTTTGTTCCGCTCATCCCAGTCACATTCTGCACGCCACAATCAGCAAATGTCAGGAAGCAGGAAGTAAGCAGCTGACTAATGCCAATGCAGTGTGCAACTCTCGGCTACGAATCATGTACCGCAGACCCTTAATTAAATTGTACAAACGTATTGCTATCACACGGTCATATAATAAGGACAGAGGCACCGAGCACAGAAGTGGCACAATATGTCAGACGCTGTATCTTTCGCTGCATGAATGAGTGCAGTCTAACAGCCTTCCAGTAATCAATAATTGCCCAGGATATGCTGAAGTGCTCTCTATTGTAAACAGCACACGCCCGCCAAACAAACGCAGTCAATGTGATGGACAAATAAACCCACAACGAAGAGCAATCAATTTAAATTCTAAAGACGTTGCGAGACACCTGCCAAAAGTCACAACATACAGTGCCGGATTAAACCCCGTACAGGTAGTCGAAATCTCGTGGCCCCTTACAAATTATCACGTTCATGTACTTAAAGATATTAACTGGTATATTACCATAATGCAGTATTCTCTCTATAGCCTTTAATGTAAAGTTTTCGTTTCTTTGAACAAATCATTTTTTCTGTCTTCTGGGAACAATTTAAGAAAGCTTGATTGTAGTTTTTTCAAGATAAAATCAATATTATTATTTTGAAATTTGATCCACTGTCAAGAGGCCTTTAAAAGGTGCGGGGTCCATAGCCCAGTGCCTACTGGGTAATCGGGCACTGATGACATGCTTGGAAGTATCGACGTTTGTCATTTCTGCAGCAAAGACTGCAGTCGTGATAAACAGCAGCAAATAAACAAGCTTTTAACGGCTATTTCCCGGTTTTGCTGACTTGGCAAATTAACGGAAGCCAAAGGTCTCTGATAAAACCTCTGGAGACCGTAGAAGTCTATGAGCGGTACGTCAGGTTCCCTTTTTGACGCCAAACTAAGTGTCCAAACGCCGAACGCAAGAATTGTATGTACAGAGAAAAGGTAAAGGTGCCAGAATGCGTAACCGGCCTGCTAACTGGCCATGCTGATTTAAATCGTCATATGACTCTTATGCAGATCCGAACTGACGCAGTTTGTCCGCTGTGCCTGGAGGATAAAGAAACAGTACTCCACTTGCTAGGAGAATGTAGCGCTTTATCTGCTAAACGCGTAAGTATCCTCGGTTCACCATACCTCAGTTATGAGGAACTAGGTAATGTGGATTGGCGTGCTCTTTTGAGGCTTGCAAAAGCCTCACAGCGATTTTAAACCATTAGGGGATGTGGGGTTGCGCAGTAGGCCCACCACAGGCCGCAGCGCAGATGGCAACACCACACCGTAACGGCGTAAAGAAGAAAGAAAGCCATAATGCGTATAGCGACTTAGGCGGGGTGCTTATTCTATAGGACAATGAGTCTGTAGGTGGCGTATACTACGGACTCCGTGACGCACAGCCGGTACGAAGCTCAGACCTATGGTTATCTTCTCAGCCGCAAAGCACTACCAAAAAGCGCATTGGACCTACATAAGGTCTCAGCGCTGGGATCCAGAGTAGGCTGGACCCCTGCCCGTAATAACGAGCACTGCCATGCCGTTGGCCAATGCTCATTTTCCGTACCACTGAGGGAAGGAGGCTGAGTTGGCCTAAGTGCCTGGTTACAACCAGGACGGTGTACTCGCGAACGGTCACCCATTTCGGACGCGATGTACAGTAACTTCATTGCTGTAACCAACGACGTTACCATTATGCCAAACCGCCACTGTTAATCTGAATTACCGTACTTCGCCTCCTCCCGGTAGGTATGCGAAGTACTGTGATCAGCGTGTCTGTTTGTCTGTCTGTCCGCTCGCATATCTCAAAAGCCACATGTTCAAATTTCACCAATTTTCTGTACATGTTACCTGTGGCCGTGGCACGGTCCTCCTCTGCCGGCAACAGATACGTTATGTACTTCCGGTTTTGTGGGTGACGTCATGTTTGCATACATACAGAGCGAATGGGCAGAATCAGAGACGACGCGTATGTTTCAAGTTCGGCAGGTGGCGGCACCGGGGGCGAAGTCTGCCGAGTGCATCTGGAATATCTGGTTTGATGGACATCAAAGTGGAGACCCTGGACATGCAGCAGGCAGACCGAACAATGCAGCGCTTGACCACTGAACAAACGCACGCGCCACACAGGCCCACAGGCTCACTGCCAACAGTCAATCAAAACAATTACTATCAGCAAACACCGACCGTGGGAGACCACCCAACGTCACAATATACAGCAGCTATTAACAACCGCGACACGCTGGTAGTGTATAGGAGCTGAAAGCAGCGACGAGGAATTAGGGCTGGTCCGGCTGGAGGGGGCTAAGCTCCCAAATGCCACAGATATCCCCCAAACATGAATGATCCAGCCTCCAAAACATGACTCCCAATAAATTCGCTTTACCGCTAAATTGTTTGTTTTTTTTGCCTTATCGGCATACGTATATAACAAGTAAGGACGAAATATATGAAAGCATCAAAAGATCAAATATTGCTCACCTAGTTTTTAGATTGCTTTCAGCTTCAGAAAGGCTTCGTTCCCTGACCCTCACTGGGGTATAACTCACCGACCCCCACTATAGGATCGCGCCACTGCGCTCGCCATAACTCGGGCTATTGCCCCCAAACAGTAAATTCTGGCCTCGCCTCTGACTGAAAGTGAAACCAGTCAACCGCTATAAGATGGGGACCAGGCAAAAATGGGACAATCTGCTAGAGCCCAGTTTTCCCCACAGCCCGCTATAGGTAGTACATCTTGTCGACACAAAACAGTGTGAGCAAGCAAAACGGGTGCAACTGTGCGATGCAAAGGTACCGAGGGCGACAACAACCAACATAATTATCGCCCATAACTACCATGGTGTCCCACTCAAGGTACTATACCAAACTATCCAAATGTCTCACTCATGTTCTAGACCCATCTACTGAGATACTACAACTAAAACATATGATACAAGTTCATACAAGATCATTATAATCAAACGAGACGATACCGTACGTGCGGTCAAAAGCTGACGATGGGCTAGCTTAATCTAGCGTACGGCACCAAAACCGGAAAAAATAAGGAAGAAACTAAGAACAAAAAACCGGGTTGCTCAGAAGGAATGGTCCAGGTGATAGTCTGTGAACGCAGTCCGGAGAGCAGAAGTGAAACTACAGGGGAAGGATTTGTGAAACAGGTATAGGTTTTAAGCCGACAGTGAAACAGTGAGGAAGTTATGAATGGAATAGAGTGGCGAGTCAAAAGAGGAAGAAGCGATATGTGCAGGAATAGGTGAGTGTACAAGTCACCTGCAACTATGATTGGTCCAAGTCATGATTTCTGCAGGCTATTTAAAACTAGTACTTAGTGGTATAGCATAGCGTCGGTTTCGTCGTAGTGGTTATGGTTGCACACACGTCAACGAATTAGTTACTCTACGTCGAACACGGTTAAACTGAGACGGTTGACTGTTCACATATGTAACCAGCCACTCGGGCCAACTCAGCCACCTATCCTCAGCGGGTTAAGAAAGAAATGAGCACCGGGCCAAGAGGCAGTTAGCAGTGCTCATTGTCTAGGAAGGTAACGGTAGATATGGCGTCCCACATACTCCAGGAATGGATCCAGAAGGTGTGGCTAGGAAGTGAGTGGAGGTGCCTGGGGCCGAGGCGACTAAGGCGCCCAAGTCGAGCTCCGAAGGCGCGAGTCGAAGTCGAGCGCCATAGGCGCAAGGATTGAGGCGCCGAAGGCGCCGAGGGGTGTGGGAAGGGGGTGTCCCCTCCCCATCGGAGGAGGGGTCTGGTGTATGACAAAACCTACTTCTGATCGGCCTGGCGTCTGGATTTTTTGGACAGCAGCCGTCTAGGGGACGATCTCCCCCCCCCCTGGATCCGCCCCTGACATACTCTCTGGTATATATGCACCTACGGGTTCAGTGGCCTGAAAACGGAGATGAGCAGCCTGTCTATACTCTACTCTATGAGGTATGGTACCTTTCACCATTTCACGCCTTTGCCACCCCACAATGTCGGCGCAGGCATTATGGTTTCGAGATGTCCCACTGTCTCTTTCTTTCGTCCGGACAGATTTTTTGTTACCACGACATCTCACGAATACCGTGAACAACTTTGATAAAGCTGACAGACAGGGAATATGCAATAACCCCTAGTGATGACCCAATTAGTTTCTGGAGGTCAAAGGTCAAGGTGATGGGTCAGTTCGGAATTTTCGATACACGCAAGTTGACCTCAAATGCTTTCTGTTCACATCGTAATAGACTGTTTTCGGCCACTTCAACGGTCCAGTTTTTTTAACACTTTTGGCAGAAGTCCAATGATCTCACCATTCCGAGCGTCCTAAGTCTCTTTGATAACCATGAACAGCAAGAACAAAACGACTGCATTGACCGATTTCCATTCTTATCATATTATTACTGGCCCGCCTACACATAGTGTAGGGGGCAAGACTAGTGATGCTCTCTGGCGTCTGTCGTCGTCTGTAACACTCCATGGCGGGCCAGTAGCGTTGCGTCCCGTTAGGGCAACACCTTGTTTCAATCTATATGATCAAGCAATACTGCTAGCAAAACGTCGACTCATCTTAGATATTTTGGGCATTCGTAACATTCAATCCAAATAAATATTTGTTGAAAGACTGACGCAAGCATCTACTTTAATAAGCCTTAAACACCTACAGCAATATCTTGTAATTACCCGCGTCGATAGCAGTCGCGAGGTACAGTTTGCACCGCAGTTTGTCTGTGTGTCGGTCTGTTTTTCCGCAATGTATCTCAAAAACCAATGCAGCTAGGATCACCAAACTTGACATAAGAATGTGCCACGGTGAGTCCTGGAAATCCATTCATTTTGGCCCATTTTTGGGGGTCAAAGGTCAAAGGTCACGAGTCACAAAAGCACTGCCGGCGTGGGTCTTTGCACTCTTGTGAGTGCTGGCTTCTAGTTTATCAGATAACAGTATCGTGCTTCAAAAAAACTGACAGTGACCAGCAGTAGGCCGTATAGTTGGCCGGAGCAGCATGCGTGAACGCTATTACGCCGTTGGGTAGCTGGTTTCTGTCACGATCCATCCGCAGTTTACCTGCTACCTGTCTCTACGTCTGGCATTGTTTGTGTGTGTGTGTTCCCACGTAATAACTACAGCAACTAGCTGTTGGCACGATGCGCCGCAGCCAGCCGCAGCAACGCCTATTCCATCCATCGAAATACGTTAGCGTAACCGCGACCGACCCACAGGCTATAACGTGGCTGTTTTTAGTACCACTAAATTACCACTGTAGTTCGCCAACTAAATATCTAAACGAAACGAACGCAGTGCCGTTGTGAACTCAAGACAGTGTTCGCCTAACGCAGATAATAACAATAATTATTATGATAATTATACCAATGCAATGGCCAATGTTTACGGCGCTGTCGTCATAGGCTAGCCAGTGCAATAGTTTGCCCGGTTCACATGATGAATGCACACTTGACACCACATTCTCACTTTCTCAGACTAAACCAACCGACTTTGGCTGCGAGTCCGCCTATAAGCTGCTAGCGTAGATGCCAACCATCGTCATTTATTATTATTATTACTGAGCCCGAAACATAACACTCATTTCACCGTCCCACGAATGGTGAAAGGCTAAGTCGACGTAAGAAGCTTAGTGATGAAGACGAGATCACGAGTACAATTTCTGAGTCGACTGTGACTGCGAGTCTGCAAGGAGTCTACGCGTGTGTACGATCACTGTAGGAGAAATTATCAATAACTACTCGCTCGAGGTTGTACCGACCACTCTGGCACAAAGAACCGCAAAACAACAAAAAAAAAATTAAGTCAAAATCGGAACATTTTCATCACGTGACCGCTGACTTATGAACTTTGAACTTGGCCTATAGACGGGGTCAAGTTGAATCAGGACGCCAAATATCTAGGTCACAAGGTGGTCAATAAATACTAATAATCTACCTGGTGAGAGTGCAATTATTAATTTTATTAATTAATATTCACTGTCAATTTATTGTAGAATTGTACGCAATGTGTAGCATCCTCTTCATTACATCGTAATTGTGACCACAGCTTAATCCAACCTGCATGTAAAAATCTCGCTCCAACAAACCTCAAAAGTGCTACTAAGACAAAGTGGAGAGCACTCTGGGTTCGACTAAGTCGAGCATGAACAAACATGCAGATTGAAATAGGTCGGACCAGCAGTATACACAATAGTTGTGCACCGATATTTTCTACGAATTTCGTGACTAAACTGTGAGTAATCTACAGCAGATTGCAATTACTACTTGCATCCACGTATAGTGATCACCGCATAGCAAAACGCCTTTTGAACGCCACGCACACCGTCACGTGAGTCCACCTGTAAGGTAAGACCTTCCGTAAGCAATTAAAACAGTTTTTAGCCACACGCCCTTTCTGACAAAAACGGTGACTAGTGACTCATACAACGACGGTAAAACGAAATCCGGTTGCTCAGGTGACAACACATCGGCTTTACGGCTAGATGACTGCTTCTTAATAACAGCATTATTATTGCCCACAAATACACTGTGACTCATAATACCTGCACTGCATTAATCAAACTACGACAGCGACTGTAACACAGCCAGGTACACGTGATCAAACAGTTTCATCAAACAGTTTGTGAGTCAGAGTCAGTAACGCGAGCCAGCAGCGGCCTGGCGTCAAAACGTTTTTGTTGTAATTCAACAAGCTTGTTGAGGTACCTGTCAAATGCTCACCTTGAGGCGCAACACAGGCGCACACCTGATACCTGTAGTGCTTTCAGAAGCTAGCTTTATGTTGTTGGCAAACGTGGGACGTGGCCGTGTCTGAATTGTCAAATATACTGCGCACAGTTACTCATAATACCTGCTGAACCGGGATTTTTACAGGGCAAATGTCATTATTAACATACTGCTAACCATTTCACAGCAATAATAATAATAATAATAATAATAATATACACATTTGTATAGCGCCATATGGTCGTAACTTCAGAGGCGCTAATAAAATAATCCAATAAATACCACTGGATACACAATTTACATTTACATTGAACACTGAACACACTGGAGCAAACAGACCACACCACAAAATTTAGAAATTAACATACCATTCCCCCAAAAAAGGTAAAAATATGAATTTCACTAGAGAATAAAGTGACTAAAATGCTAATACTATTATGAAATTGCATTAAGACTGCAGTCAGTGCATACGTGTGCCTGTGGTGTTATCGTTTAGTTTCTGTTTACTGCAAATAGATCAAATGATATAATCAAACTAATGAAAATTTGAAAATGCCACAAAGAATCAATTCAGTAGCAATTCAGCTCACATGTATATTTCTATAATGAAATTAATTCGTTAAGCAATGCCACCACAACTAGCTGCTGGCACGATGCCTTTCAGTACAGAAGGCCACAAGCAAATTACGCATCAGCAGTCAGCACTGGAGGACTTACAAGGCTTGTGACTTTTATGAGCCTTCCAGTTCTTCCCGGAAGAAACCAGCAGAATATGACCCCAAAGTAACTTTCCAAAGGCAACAGGTACATAATTCTGGTGTACTGGCACACATATGGTCAATTAAATCATCTATCAAAAAAAACTCAATTTGTCTGTCCGTCTGTTTCTCTGTTCCTCATGTACGGTCTGTTTTGAGCGGATCTATAACAAATTGGCATGTGGCATCGGTATACCTTCCGGATGGTCATAGTCTGGTAAGCGAGCACCGCTCGCGCCCGCAGGATCACGCTCCGCGCGCCGTCTATTTACGCCGCTGCAAATGGGTGGCGACTGGCAAGCTCCGTCGGGGAATTCGCAACGGGAGGCAGGCACGAGAACCCAGCACGGCAGGAGTAACTGAACGCCGCAGGCGGGAGGGTGCACCACTAGTGTTGAATAAAACAGCTTGCCAGTCAAACTAAAAACAGTAATATAAGGAGATAGAGAAATTCTGTTGTAAAACAAGCGTGATTTACCTCAAGTCTTTCGATGCCACAATTACGATGCCGCTGTTGTGGAAACGACATGAGAAGATCAGCATCATGCGGCAGCAGGGCATCATGTGGTAAGGACTTTGACTTGGCTCTTGCTGCTTTCAGTGGATCACTCGATTCTGTCACCAGCTGGCCTCCAACTGGCAATACGTCCGTGGCACAAGCACTGTTACCAATCAGAAGATCCTGGGATGATCTTACACCATTGGTGGACCCGCTAGAACTAGAGTGAACTGACTGGGCATCGGACGCGGTGCTTAGACGATGACCATGCAACAGTGTGAACACTGTCGGCTGTGCACCAGATCCCATTGATATAGATCGCTGCAATACAGAACTGCTGTTGATGCTGGGTTTTTCCACCTGACGGTCGACATTCCAACTGTCACCAGCTTGCCGAAGAAACCCCGATTCGCTGGATCTTCGACCTTTACTCCAGTTAACTGACTGATTTTCACAGGCCGCTAGTTCGACCGACTCGTTAAGCACAGATGAAGGAACAGTAGTGCTTGGCACATCAACTTCGGCTAGCACCGGTAAATGATTCAATAACTCCATCTCCACAGCATCAAAATCATCATAGATTCCAAACGCCTTTCTTAACGACATCTGTGTTTTTCTGGTCCGTACGAAATTTGTACTGGCATCATCAGGAGGTTCCACTGCTCTAAAAATACTCAATCCAGCAGTTTCTTTTGGACTTTCTGACTCTTGACATTGATAATTTGTGTCCAGATTTTTAACAGGTGCTAGATGGGAGAGGTCATTACCCGATGTTGACGAAGAACCAGAAATGCTACCAAGGCTCATTCGACCAGATGGATTAATGCCGTAGCGAGAACGGCTGTCACCGAAATATTCCTGTGACAATCTCCGCAGCACACTTGTCTGACTCTGACTTCTTGGCAGCTGATCCAAACGAGAGTTCAGATCATCTTCTTCTATGATAGCACGTGGTGACAGTTTGTCCTTTATGTGGGAGCCTTCAACTACCAACGGCATGACACTCCCGGAACCGTTTTCATAAATACACCGTCTAGTGTTCACTAGATGGTTCTGCTCTCGCACACCATTAATAGATATTTCTGGGAATGATTCAGCTTGTCTTATGTTGGGTACCGCCCGTATCCCAAGCATTCCTCGACCATCTGGCGTTAGCATCTGTCTGTCTCCTTCGACATCAAAAACGTCTCTGCACAATGCAGCATTATGCGGGGTTGTGACTTTCTCCGCACCTGTAGAAGATGCACTCAGCGTTGTGCCGGAAGACGAAAGTCTTGGTGGAGGTTCGTGGGGTGGAGACGTAGACGGCAGTGGGGGAGGCGCTGGAGAACACTCCAGAGCCCCAGGACTGTGAGTAAAACTTGCACGTCCGGCAACAGTTTTGCTGTAATCCGGTGAAACATAATTACTGAAATTATTCTCCGCACAGTTCTGGTTGCCAACGATACTCATGTTTGGCTGAAATCTTGCATTCCGTGTCTGGAATTCGCTGCGAGACTGCTGTTCACGCAGTCGTGCACCCAATTCCTCGAAATACCGTATTGCTGTGTGTGGGCTTGGAGGTGAAGTATCCTCTACCTGCGAATTCACTGCCAATGGTTTCTGACCATGGAACTCTGTGTTGTTCGACCTCGACCTCGTGTTATCAGTCCACGAAGAAGTGCGATCATTGACGGCTGGCGGTAACACAGATGGTTGTGTGACTGGCCACGATGGATACTTCTCATGACTCTTGGAATGCACTGGATCTTGAGTTACCTGAGACAACCACTGACGATGTGACAGCTGACTGCTGAAGCCCTGTCTGTTGTTCCAGGCAGAGCTACTGCCACTGTCATGGGAACTGTGATATGCACTGTCTGGACTACATGTATGGCAGTCATCGTCTGACATTCGAACAACCGTACCAACGCTGTCACTTCCATTCAATGGCAAACTTTCGCCAGCCCCAAACATCTGGTTGCTGACAGCTGCAGTGAAGTCCCACTGGCCACTACCAGCCATAAATTCAGCACCATTGTAACGATGCATATTGCGGTTTACATCACTGGCGATCGGCACAGTTGGCTGATCATTAGACCATTCGATGGGCATGCAGATCTGCCGCTGAGGTGTAACCACCTGGCTGGTCCGACTTGCCAATGAATCCATCTCGTGCTGGCGGCTACTCCGAACGCTGCCAATAGACAACAAAATATCAACCGAAATTTTAACACAGCAGAAAATACAATAAATTAGCCCCATACGGGACTTACGGTCGACTCCTACTTACTGCCAAATTCAAAGTCACGTGACACGAAAACTAGGACAAAAATCAGAAATCCGGCCCTGATTGATAAACTTTAGGTACTGCCCCCTAATTTAAGAATCAGTGGTCATTCGCCAGCCACCATTATAAATGGGGGAGGAGATAGCGTTTGAAAATGGCCGAATTTCCAACTTTCTAGGGCTCGTGACCTTGACCTCGTATCGGGTCATACTGCACACCGTTATGCATCGCTCGTCGACCTCTACATATATACCAAATTTTGTTAAAATCGATGAAACTTTTTGTGGTTGGACGGACGGACATTTGAGACCCATTTTATTAGGTCGACTCGGAGGAGTCGACCTAACTAGTAAGATATTGGTAATGGCAAAAATTCAAGCAATGGCGCAACCTTTGAATTAATACATGGGACACGAACTACATTCCACATAGCAGCAAAATACAAAAGCAGTACCGGTACAGCATATTATAACAGATTGGCATATGCCCGCTGAGCAGTGATGTTAGTATTTAGTTACTCCACTCACTAAGCAGCTGTTAGAGCACCTCATCACAAGCAACCGTCAAGACATCACTTATCACGGGCTGTAAGGGCGACTAGGCTTGTCAATGAAAAGGGCAAATTTTGACCCTCACTAAAGAATCAACACCCCTCAACCGATCGTCAAACAATTTGTAGATTTTTACGATGGTGTCCAGCGCATCAGAGGCTTTGGGTTTATGCGCTATATAAATCCACGATTGATACTGACTGATTGATGTATGCCAAATTCAGTGCAGTGTAAATATGTCGACAGGGGACTGCCCGACTGCCAAAATTTCAATACTTAATTATGAAAGTGATGCCGTTGACAAAGACGGCAATATCAGATTTCAGACCGGATGTAGAAATACCGTGTAGCGTTACTGGTACGAACATCTGTTAATGACAAACGATACCAACAGGGTTTTCGCACCAGCTTAGGTAGTAACATTACACTATACAAAAGACGGAATGGTTATAACAACTATCATTTTGGTTTAACTGTCTCGGATAACTTATAATATACAATACCAGCGCAACTGGCAGTAGCTATGTCATTATCTGCTGTCCTGGTGCGACTTCCTTGGACACACTTTAGCCAAACGAAATATTATGTCTGGCAGGCACTAGCAAATTAAAACTGACTAACTAATTAACGTGAAACGATCTGCAAAACTGACGCTTAAACAGCATCAGATACATAACCATCTGCATCAATCACCGATACACTTCGCATTCATAAAGGCAGTAGGCAGGTACCACTGATTGCCAATTGCCACTCTGCCAAGCCTGAAATAGTCCGATAATGACATCACCGCCTATTCGTCCCAATTCGTCAGTAGTTGATTGGTCGACGGCAGGTGTGCTCTAATTATCGCGACGCTTATTGGACGGACGTCACCTGGCATCCCGTAGCCAAGGCACGGGAAGGAGAACCCGTTTGCTGCTGGTATGCTGCATTTCGACTTGGAAGTTGGAGGGATAATGAATGACCTAAAGCGCCGCTGGGAATTGTGTCGTGTGTCATTGCCCGACGCCTTGTGAAACGTGAAGCGAGTTTGGTGCCGACTACAAAGGCCTACAGTGCACCTATGTGCAGTGCATGGAGAAATGAGATTTTATTGCGTGCCACTGCCCATATCAGGCTATAGGCCTATGTTTTTTTTAATTTTTTTCTCGCACAGTTCACTTAGGCCTACTTGATTCAGTTCCCTAATTAGATTAATGTAAATTTATCGACTCCAACAGAGCCTTGTTAAAAGGCTTAAAGGGCTTTTTATTCCCCTTGGCAGGGAGTGCAGGTTCAGAGTAGGCCCCAAATGTTTGTTTTGCATTTTAATTTGAAGCACCGAAGCTATTTTACATTAAATTTTATGATAGGCCATTGACTGACACGTGGTATAGGGGCCTACGATATGCAAATAAAATAATTGTCATATCTGCCGTTTAAGGCGCTAGGCTTTTACATTAAAGAGAAATTGAAATCATTGTTTTTATAGGCCTACCGGTAATAGCCTACGGTCTATTGATTGTCACCGATGGTATAATGATAATAGGTGCAACGAAAAGCATTTTGGCCGTTGCAACCTTTTCTAACTGATATATCGGAAATGATAACATAAATTAGACAGAATGCACTTAACAACTGCACATCAGATTGAGGATAAGGCCCATGAGCATACTGGCAGCTGACGTTGCAAGTCAAAAAGGCAGAAAAAAAACGTTCTTTTTCACCATGCGCTGTCGTATAGGCCTACGGAAACCATCGTAACTCGTAAATTAATTAGGCTTAAGTGGAGTTGCATGAGTCAAAAGTGCACAAAGTCGTTGGAACTGAAAACTTTGTAGTGCGATCTATTTTTATATAATTCGTATACGAAGTAGCGTTGTGGCGCAATAGGCAGGGCACTGTACTACCGGTACCGATCTAGCTAGTTCCCTATGCAGGCCGTTCCATTGTCATGCAACTTCCCTAGACACGTCGTTGACATACATGTACCTCTGTTCACCAAGCAGTATAAATTAAATTTAGTTGGTACCGGCCACGGGTGGTGACGCCTTGAAGATGGGAAGGTAACCGCGGGCCTGGCAGAAAGTAATGGCAGCCTAGTGTTGGGTTTATGACTATCACCTGCAGGCTGTCTGCCTCGGAGACCAGAGGTAGGCCTAAGCACAGGCCGCTACGGTTCTTTTGAGTAATTGGTGTACCCTTTACCTTTACTTTTAGCACGACACACCAACAGACCTCCCCTCCAACAGACAACATCTGAGCTGTGGTGATTGTCTGGAGGGTAAGAGGGGAGATTATTTGACCAGCTCTGTGCTGTTGTGCATCATAATTGTGCACATCATATGCACACCTATATAATGAGCAGTTCGTACATAGTCGACTGGATCAGGCTTTGATCTTGCTTGGCTTAGCTGTCTTCCAAGCGCCTCTGTGTTTTCGGTGTACCTGTTGCTATATATAGAACAAATTTTTTATTACATCCTTTTGTTTACCTTTTAGTCTGCTGAGCCTGTGGGATTGGCCCTTGATCTGGAAGACTAGGCCTATCATCCTTCAGTGCTATTACACTGTTGGTTGGGTCATCTGACCTGTAAAATCGTCTCCGAAATGACCTATAATGTGTCGAGTGGGACGTTAAACCCTACAATACCAATACCAATACCAAAGTTAAATTGAACTGAGTTTCAGACTTCTGTGACATTATTCTCAGTTTTGTATATTTTGCATAAATGTGTATATGATGATCATCACACGGCTTTTGGGCCGCATCACCTGCATCTGTTCACACGGGCTTCAGTACCATCAGTATGCTGATGATGTGATGTTGTACTTGGCCCTTACACCAGACGAGTTCCATGATCTGTCTTCAGTTGTGAACTGTTCTGACGCTGTGTC
>Ga0209780_1001806_pt1 | contig 14568 bp, 10 predicted proteins | sample WorMetexBAHAMAS2_FD_187384 | JGI IMG/M metagenome (GOLD analysis project Ga0209780, IMG submission 187384) | Marine gutless worms symbiont microbial communities from Max Planck institute for Marine Microbiology, Germany - Inanidrilus exumae... | ecosystem: Host-associated > Annelida > Digestive... | reverse complement strand
CAAGGGGGGGGGGGGGGTGGAGCCGGCTCTGCCCCCTCTAAATCCGCTATATATATATATAAACGTACGGGGAACGACGTAGTTGCCGTTTGCTACCGCGCGCAACGTAGTCAATGACGCCAACAAATTATAGACGTTTCCGGAAACATAGCAAACATTTATAGGGTCCGTAGGTCGGTTTTTACTGCTATTTTGCTTTTAAACACTACAGGTTCATTGTAGTAGCCTCTGTATGTCTATCTGTCCTGTACAGACGACAACATTTCAAAATTTTGAGCATAAAACTTCATTTTTGGTGTGTTGCTAGACCTACATCTTCAAGAATAAGTTAAGTTCAAGTTTCAAGGTTATGGGTCAAGGTCACGACAGAAGATAAGTATTGCACGTGGGTGGTCTGCCCCTCGTCAGTGTGAATGCATCTTAACAGTGCTTGACTATATTGACTATACCGTAACGAAGGAGCAACATCAACGATACACGAGCCTTAAGGTGAACAGTAAGTTATACATTATACAGGAGTATTTCCGGTTCTAACACTCAAAGCAACCACGGCTCAAATAACCAAATCAGTCAACGTTCGCCAAAGTTATCACAGTTATCATCATTCATCAGGTTCTGCTTGGAAGTTGGAACACGGTGTTGATTCTGTGCTCTCATCTTGTAGAGGCGTGACTCCGCTAGGCAGACTTCTGTTAGTCATTCTGGTATTGAGGCACTGTTATACTGACCAAATGTACAGCCTACAAGAAAAAATTAAATGCCAACTGGCTAACTAAACGCTATCTGAGTTGAGCTATCGTACAGACGATGTCGTCGGAAACATGGCGTTCATCACAGCATCGATGTCAAGTCTAAAGTTGGTCCACGCTGGACATATATATGCCTCTCTTGTACTCTTCATATCACCCTCCCTTGATGACACATCTAAAAGCACGCCCACACATCACTTTCAGTTTTACACTAGAAAGCCCTCACAGTCACTCAATATCACACTGATCACTTTAGTGACATTTTTACTCCCGTAACCGCAAACTTCAACCTATGACACTGACCTTGACCTCTGAACATGACCCAGATAATTTCAAGGCGAATCAGCATGTCAAATATCTAGGTCAAAGGTCATTTAGTTCAACAGCTATTGTTCAGACGCACAAACAAACACCAGACCAATTACTGCTCTGCCTGCATCAGTAAAGTGGTTGGAAAATAATGACAATTTTAGATCAACACAGATTGTAACCAGTCACCAAAAAACAGCTGTCACAAAAAACCGTGATGTGTAAGAGGTCCTTCTTACAGACTAAAATCCACTAGTTACAATCTAAAATTAATAATAATTCCGGCAAGCAAACAACAACGTTTAACACTCAAGTGCTACTAACAACATTAATCAATATTCAACATAAAGGACTGACAACAAAAAATATGATCTCAAAATGACGTGAAAACAAATTATGTCTCTGCTGACTGTCAGTGACTAGGTAAAAGCAGAATCACAGAAAGGTCATTCGCTAACAAGCCAGTATTTGTAGATTACGTTCAATGAATAATTCTACAGGTTTCATCAGAAAGAACAACCAGCTAAGCCAGGTTCACGTGTCAAATTGCCATTATTTATACTGATGTGTGCATGTGTGTGGACTCTTATATAACTGTGGTCATCAGCGTGCCATTAAATGATGCAAAAATTCTTAGTGCATGACAGTGACAGAAACTGTAAGTACAAGAAACTCAGCTATCACAGAGGGAACGTACGGTGTTACTGAAGATGAAAAAATTTAGCAGAAACTAAAGTATAAGTAAAACTGCTACGATACAAAGAACTGAAATTGCAAGTGAAACTGTTTAAGAACTGAAAGTGAAACTGAAATAAAATTATTATGCACCTGAGAACTGAAATTATAAGCACAATTATTTGAAAACTGAAATTAAAATTAAAGTGCAATTGAAATTATAATCAAGAAGTGAAACTGCAACGGAAATGAAATTAACCAGTCCAGAACTGAATAATAACCGAAACTGTAATTTTTTTCCTGAAGTTACATTTCACTGGTTAATGAAAAACCTTGAGAACTCGATGCAAGCTTCCACTCTGCCTTTGCACTGTCACGTTTCTACAAAATAACAATACAGCATTGTCGTAGTCATCGTCATTATCATAAGGCAGATACAAAGAGAATCAGGAATTTGAGACCACAGCATACTAGAAACTATTAAGATCAGGTGGAGACATCGTAAGACAAATGCAACAGTGTTACAGTAGTCAACAAACAAGGACTTGAGGAATTAAATGCATCAGTTAACTCAATGACAACATATGTTGTTCACAAAGCGATAGCACTACATCACAGTAACCTTTCATATTCTATTCGTATTTAGCTGAATAACAGCTCAAGTTATTCTTATTCGGACAAACAGTAATTTCTCCCTATTTGGTACAGCCCCAATTTACAGGTCGGATGTCTGTTCTGTTACCCACAAGTAGCATTAACAGCACTGAAGGGAAGAGCAACTACACAGCTGGATGTCAAGAAATACCAGAAAAACAATCAAATGATCCAACTAAATACCAGTATCTGCACGGGCTTGCGTGATGACAACGGCACGTGGTAGCGTGGTGAAGGAGACTGGTGTCTAACATCTCTCGTGACTGATTTCTCAGCTGACTGATGCTCCGTCTGCCAACACACGCGAAAGTGACAACCAAACCAAACCCAACAAAACAATGAACGATGGCGTCAAGGATATGACTACGTCAAGTCGCAAAAGAGAAAAAGGATATCTGATAAGACTTTCACAGCAATCAGGGAAGAGAGGGAAGCAAAGGGCAAAGATAAGAACTGATATCAAGAACTGTAGGCTGAAGTATCGTATCTTAAATCTACAACTGGATTGAGATTTTTTTGACCAGCACTACCACTGTACACGCTGGAAAATGCTCAGCTGTTGCAGAAGTGAAGGCTAGTGTGGCTCAAGGCTCTGGGCTTGGCCCAGCCTCGTACACTGTTATGGCAGCAGATCTGCATCCGGTGACATTAGGAAACGATATCTTCAAGTTTGCAGATGACACTTACCTACAGTATGGAGACCCTTTCACTGATTTCAGTACACATTAACTCCTCTGCTACAGCTATCACCTATTAGCTGCATTCTTTTACTGTACCATTGTGAATCCAGTTTAAAGACATGGCTGTAGAAACTGCTATTTAACAGCGACTTTTTATCACACCAAAAGTTGTTAACCCTTCCATATTTCCCGGAAGATCCCATAATTTGGGGTCTATGTCCCGGCTTCCTAAGATGCAAAAATGTCTAGTATTTTTGTGTAGCCAGAAATGTTTAGCTCCTATTATGATTCATTTTATATTTCAATCCAAAAATTAGTCAGCATACGCACTATGCATCTGCAGCAGTCACTCGCTTGCACAACCGCATCTGATGCTGCAATACTAGTTTTCACTTAGTTGAGTCTATGGCCTGAAGGTGTAGTATTTATTAATGAGAACAGGGATACTTCAATACTTGCCAAGACCGGAGCGACATATAAGCCTAAAAGTTCACCAAAACTTACGATTACCCCACCGAGAATTCCTCCAGTGTGGATGGAACACCTCTCTCCACACCCCACCCCGTCCCCTCAGCGTCTATGGCACCTCACGTCCGGTATTTTCACTTTTGATTGTTGGCAACCTTAATCGCACCTGACCGACGTGATTAACCAGCGGCAGAGTAACCAATCTGATGTTTTTGACCTGCTGAGCTGGCTGTGTAATGGCCCACACATTGCCTGAAACAGACGCGGCACCAGCAACGTCAGTCTTGTGTGCTATCCATCGGCGCAGATTTCTGTGCAGAATATACACGTGATCATCATCATCATCCTCATCAAAAAACAGCATCAGTAGCAACATTAACGTCCAGCAACTACAAAACAACAACTTGAAAGCCCTTGCACCACTCTAGGTTACACCAAGCACTTCCGTTATAAAGAACTTGACAAGTTAGTTGGAGTTTAACGTCCCATTTCAGCACAAATATGGCAATATCAGAGATAAACGGTCAGGGGTGGAGAGCTATCCCTACACAGTGAAGGAAGGCCAGCGATATATTAACCTCAACCCAGGCCGCCTTTTTGTTCAGCAGCCACCCAAAAGGGAAAGGGATCGAGAGGCTCATTTACATTATTACGCCAGCGCCTACAACAGGGAAAGACAACTATCGCACCGCAAAACTAAACTAAACCAAATACAACAAAACACCAGAATAAATCTTAACTAAGCAATACGGATAACACAAAATAAACAAAACAAACTAAACCCAGGTTCGGTCGCCTCCTACGACATCCGGTAGAAAGGGGAAGGGATGGACAAAAGAAAAAATAGGTATAGCGATTGGAAAAGAGAAAAAGTAAAATCGAGCAAAAGATAAAGAAGTGAATGGACAATGGAGGAACAATGGCGGAAATGGGATACCCCGGCCCCGTGGGGTAAAGAACTTGACAAATAAAAACAAAAATACATCATGCCAGTAAGTGCATCCGTGGCCAAACAAATGTCCAAAGTAATTAAGCAAAATGCTGCATCACTGTCGTGTCAAATACACTCATCTGCCACGTGCACTGGGAAGGCACATTCACCGACGGTGGCAGGCAAACAACGCCAAATGCACTCATGCATAGGATCGTTACAATCGGCCGATATATGTCCCATCAAACGTGCCCCTTTGTGGGGGAATCTGGATCCCCATCTAACATATGTTTTCTTGGGCCGAGATAATTCAGCCACCCCAACGGCATCTAGATTGGTCCAGCCGTTGTTGCACAGCTCACCCGTGTGCCCAAAACACACACAGACAGACACACTGATACACAGACCACACTACCTGAAGCAACTGGACACATCTATGCACTGGATGCAGCCTAAAAACATTTCCATCCGGACACTAGGAACTCTGACCTATTATCCAAAACTTCAAACTTGACCTAGGCGGGATTAAGGCAAACTATTATGCCAAATATCTAGGTCAAAGGTCACTTAGTTCAAAAGTTATTGACTGGTCACTCACACAGACACTGTGTGACACAGTGGACCAACAACTATTCTACATGTATCAAATGTAAGGTGTCAGTAACAAAACACGATTCTCGAGTCAAACGACGATCCACTCTCCACTCTGCGAGTGAGAGAGATGATCACGATCATGTACATGTAAGTCCCTGTGACATAAGTGTTACATATGGCAGCAACAGCCTCAACAAGTACGTCCGTCTTCAGGGACTGACGTATATATCCACACATGCCGATCCTACGTCCACACGCAACATGAACTTGATAGGCACACCAATGGGGAGTCACCAACTGAAACATTCATCATCCTTCCGCTGGCCGATTCGTCCGATTTTGGGCTTCTGGGGGAGCAAAGTTCCCTCAAAAATGGGACATTCCCTGTCTTGGATGCCGAAGAACCCCATACAAAATTTGACACCACTAGCTTTATCCTCGGTGGAGAAATATGTAACCGTACAAACAAACAAATATACAAACAAACAAAAAAAAACTAAAAACAAACACACAAACAGTAAATGATATATCCACACCTTGCCTATCAGCACGTGTGGATAAAACGGTTAAAATATCAACTTTAAAGAAATGTCTGTGTGTGTATTACAGTGTCTGTGTGTGTCAGCTTCTTTGCTCCACATGCCATCCATATGCCGCTGCAAATTTGGAACTAGCGGGCCACATGCCACAAGCACTAGGTGTACCAGATCGAGCATGACAGCTGCGAGATATAAACGCTAGTATTTAAATAATTAAATGTCTGTCTAAAATGCAGACATGATGACGTAACAAGTTACTTTCCATGTTAAAATGGTTAAACTGTAAGTCGGAGACATACTTGACAAATGGAATGACCATGAAGAAGCAGTTCGGAGTAAGTCCAAGAGGCTTACATGCAGTATCCTTCTTGTGCACTGGCAAGTGCTCAATATGGAACCACTCAAAATTCTGCACAAATATGCACAGTACTGACGTCAGTTGTCATCATCTACATATTAACTGTCGCATGGTGTATGTGCTGCGGGTAATGGTGACAGAAAGCCTCCTTAAAGCAGGGCTGGCAACAGTAGTTTTTTAGGTTTTAGGTTTTAAGGTTTTTAAAAAACCGAAAATCTGGAAAATTCCAAAATTTAGATTTTTTAGGTTGTTAAATTTTCAATTAGAAAACACAGGCAGTAGTAACAATATGCAGACCCAGGCCGGCAACGGCATAGCAGTATGTGTTACTATCAACTATGCGATCATAATGGTTTTCGTAACCGTGTCACCTTGACCTTCTGACCCTTAGGTCAATGCATGCCGAGCGACTGCTATAGAGTACATGGGTACCAAGTTTGGTGTTGACAGCTCAAGCCATTTTGCTTTTTGAGCGCAGACAAACACACAGACAAACAGACAGACAAACAGATAAATGCAACTGAATGCCCTACCCATGCCGGCGGCTATGCTGGCGTAGGTATATATAAAATTTAACTAGATAACTGTATTGTGTGGTATGTCCACAATACAGTATACGACTCTAAGCGTGCACAGTTACATCATTTAATGTTTGTTGCCATTCAGGCATGTCGCCGTTTTGACTTGGGCTGATAGAGTAAATCCATGATTCGCCCGAAGGCATTCCGGCGAATAACTAGTTACTGCCCAGTAGTGCATTACTGCCCAGCAGTAAACAGTATCAATGTGAAGCAGCTGGCTTAATATGCAGGCCAAATTTAATATAGTTCAAAAGTTACTGTCTGGACCCACAGATACACAAACACTGGATGGCTGCTCTACTTGGAGTCTTGGACCACCAACATGGTCAGTAATAAACTAAATTGACTAAAAGGGTTAAAACATCACGGTACAGGGTATAGCAAAACGGTGCATCTACAAACCAAAAACAACATATCACCTTGATTTCGTTTCGTGTCTTTGCCTGGAATTTTGTGTCAAGAGACACCCCGGGTACAATGTACAGACGACACAACTGTTCGTTTATGCGGCACTCAAGAAACTCTTCATGACTCACAAGTTCACTGATGTCAAACCCCGTCTCTTCCAGCACCTGGCACCACATCAATAATATTCTGCAGTCTCTAGAAAACTTAGGTGGGTAAGCCCACAAGCACAGCAAAAATATGTAAGCAATGTAAGCAAAACAACTGTTTTTTTTGCAGTTTATCAATGACAACTGCTCGATGACTATATCATGCAATACAATTAGTCTAACCTGTTCTGTCACTACCTCCATCTCAATGCCATTTTCTATGTGAACCTGGGTTAACCAGTTCCCCTCATTTTTCTTCCCCCATGTATCCTACAAGAGAATCTTTGGAGAACAGTGGCACAGGTTATTTATGTGCCAGACGTCCCTTCTGTCACTCAACCAACAGATGAAGACATATACATAGAGAGAATTTGCAACTGATTGCCGAGGCCTCTATACTCGCTTCATCTAAACACTGTACGATATAATTTCTTAAAAAGAAACCATATCTTAGTGTTTAGATTAGACAGGCATAGAAAGTGACAAACACTGAAGGAAAATATACCGGCAGTCAAAATTCAACATACATATGACATCCAGCAGAGACAGGGAAGTTACTAAAATAAACACGGTGTCGCCCTGACGGGACGTAACACTACTGGTAACACTACTGGCCTGCCACATGCTGCCCCCTGGTGAGTTACGTTGCACCGTGGAGTGTTACAGACGCCAATACACTACGACGACAGACGCATGGCGAGCAAAACAATACTGGCTCCCCTATACTATGTGTAGGTGGGCCAGTAACAAATTAAAAGCTACCCAAAGGACGGGGACATAGATATGTCTAGCCACGGCAATAGGCAACATGCACAAAAAATTAGGTAGTGATCGTGCATGTGGTTTGAGAGATATGCTCACAGACAGACAGACAGACAGACATACACACACATAGAGACAGACACACAGATGTGCTCATTGCAATACTTCATCGTTGCTGCTGCAGGTGAAGTAATAATGGCAGCACCTCTCTGATGGCACAGTCTACTGGAACCTCGTCCTGGTTGACTTTGCCCTTGGGAAATCCCCAGCTGGCCTTGACCCAGTAGCCTTGCACAAGTAAGCACTACATCCACACAATAATAATAACTGTGAAAATGATGCAATTGTAAGCCACCAGTATGTCTGCATCTCCATCACTATCATCATCATCATCATTATATTTCTACAGTACCTTCAGATCACAAAGTAATCTGAAATCAAGGCATTTCATGCATTTCAAATGACTCTTTTAGACTAAAAAGGGTCATCATTAAAGTAAAATATACAGAGTGGCAAAAATCAATCCTTTCCATCATCCCTTAAAACATTTAAATGAAATTTTATATAGCCTTCGATAATCATATCACACTATGACTGCCAAGTGTAGTTTTTTACACCATAACTTAACAAAGGTGTGCGATTCTAAATGCAGCAACTTAACAACTTTCACAAGTTTCAAGATTTCTGATAGTATTACAACAAAGTTTTCGATGGAAAATGTGTACCCAAAACTTGTGAGAAAATGGTTTCAGATATTCAGCACATATATTCACAAGAATTTGGCTACAAAATGTGTCGCCATATCAAATTTAGTAGATCAGCGACAAATGGCAGTTTGACAGTCTGGATGCATATCAGTTAACAATGACCATGTCGATGACCTGGTCTGTTCAGTCACTGCAGCATTCATCAGTTACTGTTCAGTTGGTTTCTTCTGACAGACTGTATAGTACTGACGCTATTATGTTGTTTTGCTGCATAAAGATTTCTGACATGTTAAAAGTGTGAGGTTTGCACATGTGAAATCACATAATTTTTGTCAAATATTAACACTACCAGATGAAACCTGGCAAACCTGCAGTGCATAGATAGAAATTCCAAATATGCATGTAAAATTTTGTCTAACATTCAAAAGGATAGCTAAAGTATCAGCAAATGTCACAAACAGAATAGATCTATGCTGCAACTTAGGTATTTGTAAAAATCCTGGCTGTCTAATCATGTAGCTAACTGTTACAAATACTTAACTAATATACCGGTAATTTGAAATGACTGCACAATGTACAGAAACTCCAACATTTCAATGTGGCCGAGTCCAACAGATAGTTTTATAAAATACCGGAGCAAGTAACTCACAAACTGTAGTGACGGATCCAGCAGAATGGCACCGTATGTAGGCACCGTCATTTTGTACTCTTTCCATGACTCGAGAATTGCATCAAACTCTCCAGCATGATTGAACAGAGATGGGCAATGTTGGAACAGTGAGAACACAGGTTAAGAGAATGCTAACTTGCACTGAAAAGAACCAAGTCAATCCTATGACAGATGGCATTTAACTGAGTCAGTTGTATATCATTTGTTAAAGACTAAAGTGCACATTACATAATTTGCACGTTTTTCTTCATCTAAGACTAAATCAACCATAACAACACCACTGAAACTCAATGAGTTGATGACTCAACTAATCTATCCACCACAGTTTAATGTGACTGTAATAAGTAAGCAATTAAAGCTACTCTCTCGTGTATTCTACAGTGCATCAGCAATAAGAACACAATTCTGTCTGAATTATAACTGCCAAAAGACATCAGTAACTAGTTATGCAATGCACATCTACGAAAACATGATCAAGTTCAACTGAAGACTTATACTAAAAAACTTTAATCTATGGCCCACTTTTGGCATGCAGATCAGCCAACTGGGTTACTGGCAATCTACTAACAGAGGACTGTAGCTTCAACAATGGTGAGCAGCCAAAATGTACACAGTGGACTTGGGGCTGATTTAAAAAAAATCTTAGGACAAACAAAGGATACAGCATGACTTAGCAAAATTTTAGGAAAAACTTAGGATAAATCTACGCAAAACTTAAGACCAACTTAATAAAAAAATGCAATTTCTGAAAAATAACTTTAAATTTCTTGACAGAATTGTCTGCATTTGTATAGGAAGAACTTAGTACCAGTAAGTCTTAAGACTGCTTTAGTAAATTACATGTAAAAATCTATGAAAATGTTAACTTTACCAATTAGGATAAACTTAAGATAAACGTAGGAAAAAAGTATGCTTCCAAAGATTTTTTTGGTAAATCAGACCCCCATGGTCTAAAGATGGCACAAAGAGAAAAATATATGTGCGACATGCATGGATGCATGTCATGCTAAATAGGCTAGCAAACATCAGCACTCACATAAGGTGGTCCAAAAATCATGGTCTTGGGAGTCAGCATGACATAGTTATTAACAATAACCAAAACTGAAGTGAAAACAATCAATTCAGTTAACAGCATACCAAGAGGCTCAGTTACTGCAGATGGTCAAAAAAACTCAAAACGATACTCTCTACCAGCTAATATCTTGTCAACTGCAGCACAGCTGTACAAAAAACTGCATTTGAAATACTTGCAATAGGTGAAGGGCACTCAAGGTCACCGGAAATAGCGCTATTCAATATGCCATACATCACTTCCTATTAGTGCTCTGTAGTAACAACGTCTTGACCTTGCACTGTTTCCAAGATATTAACACTTCTGTAACACATATGACAGTGATCTTGAGAAGTCCTTCAGTGTCGTGATGACCGGTGAAATTGTAGATTTCCTTGGTGTATTGTGAATGAAATGAAACAAAACTGAAACAAGGCAGTCGTAGATATCAGACTTCACACATGGTGTGCAATCTCACCACCCATTTCGTGGCCGATACTAATCACATCTATATACTTCATTAACCTAAGTCCCATTAGCGCTAAATTAACTTTGCTTTGCTACGTCCATGCATCAAAGCCAGTGGTCTATTTGTTTCTCTGCCAGCCTTCACCATTACCATGGTAACATTAGCTATGGCGACAAGCATTTTGTAATTCTTCCCATTAACCGTCATATTTCTCTGTTCCTGTTTTACTTTTGTTTGCAAGTAATTTTGAAATAGTTAGTCAAAATTATGCCGTTTAATAACAGGACATTGAATTCTGTCTGACTTTACTGTAAATAAGTAAATTTCAGTGATGGTGGTCCTTCGTAGCAAAATTCATACTGCTATATGGCCCATTATAGAAGCAAAACATGATGTCATTCACAAAACTGGAAATACACAACATATCGCAACAACGTCAGAGGAGGACCGAGCCACAGCCATAAGCAACATGCACAGAAAATGCACAGAAAATTTGGCAAAGATCGTACATGTGGTTCCAAAGATATCCTAGCGGACAGACAGAGACACATACACACAAACGTACTCATCACAATACTTTGCAACTGCTCCCGTAGGCGAAGTAAGTAGTAACAGGACATAAAACGTCATGAGCAAGTTATAAAAGGAAACAAACAAGGAAACAAAAATTGCATGAATGAACATTCTAGACTAACGCTTTTTCTAGTTTCTCTCAGGACTGCCTTCACAGACTAGGATTTATCTGTTATAATCTGGTTTTATTTTTAGTTCTTTTTCACTGTTATGAAACAGTTCCATGCAGTAGACTAAGAAAGCTTTTTCTCAAACATTATACATTTCATGCAGTGGTATATTTGGCAGATTATACAACTGACCAGACATAGTGCAACAAGGCGTCGCCCTAACACGACGTAACCGTACTGGCCCGCTGTGCAGTGTCAACCGCAGACCGCCGGTAGTGTTACAGACAATGACGACAGATGCCGACCAACTCATCACTCGGCAGTCTCCAAATTTACAGCGTTGTTACTGGCCCACCTACACATAATGTGGGAGGGCCAGACTAGTAACGGTCGCGGGCGTCTGTCTTCTGTCGGCGTTGTCTGTAATGCAGCGCATATGCAATGTAACTCACCAGGGGGCAGCACAAAGCGGGCCAGTCGTGTTACGTCCCGTTAGGGCGACACCTTGTTGTAACGACTTTGGACACACGCTGGTGACGGGGGGGAAGTATACCCCGTGCAGGCCTCGGATCATCACTTCTCTGCCCGTGTCCTTCCAGATGCAGCCTGATGGATAACCAACCATGCCGCCACTGTGCACGCCGCCGATCTACATGCCAGGACTGGCGGCCGGGCGCCCAAGCGGCTGGCGCAGATCTGACTTTAATGTTCTGAGGTGCTGAATAATTCCCGTTTGGCTGCCGCGAAAGTTGACACGTTGACCGCTGCTTACGCGAGATAATTGCTTCGGTGAAGCTGCTGTATTCTCATAAAACTTTTTGATGCTGACGTGGATGTGCGAACCAGCGTGGCAGCTTCGTGAAGCTACGCCTGCTGAGTAATCAGCAGCACAATCGACATATCGGCGGTTGAGTAAAGATGAAACAATACCGCCGACAGGCCGCCGACCAGTGGCAGCGCTACACCAGGACGCGCCAGGTGTCGCCCAGATCAGGGCTTACTCCCTGGCTGTCGCCCTGGCTCAAGTTACGTGAATCCAGTTTCAAGTTGGTGAAATTCAAGTCGAGTTCCGAGTTGAAAAACCAAAGCTTCGAATATTCGAACTTCGTTTAATATCCTACCAATTGTGGGCCGATAATCGGCCGATACCGATTATCGGACGATTATCGGTGCATCTCTAAATCCATTATTGCTATTAAACCACAGAGAAACATGTTTTGTCTAAAACATGTGGCACAACTTTCTGAACCACAAAGGATATCTTGTATTGCAAATTCTTTAATACTGCAAGACCGGAGCCCTGAATTTTCTGGACAGTAGAAGTCCAAGTAGAACCAATGTGCCAATTCCACTTGGAATAACAGTCGGATTGGATCGCGACTTTCCTCTTCAGGAACGTTGATCACAAAACGCCTGCGATAAAACATGCATAAATGTAAGTACTGTGTAATGTATATGGCGTTTTCACGTCACAATTTTCTCCGGGTCAGTGGATCAGTCTCTTCATCAAGATCAAGTTACCTGAGAAAACCTTGAACTGTAACAAAACTCTGAACCACCTTCAATTGGAAAGGCCTTGCAGACAGAAGGAAGACTTACTTTACTATTTAAAATTGTCAACAACTTGGTCGACATCCCACATGATCATCTGCTCACCACAGCACAACAAAAGAAAATTAGCCCCGTATCGGACTGACGGTCGACTCTTCAAAACTGACGTTTCTGCCAAGTTCAAAGTCACGTGACACAAAAACTAGGCCGAGTATAAAAAATCCGGCTGGATCAAATTTAGATATTGTGCCCTAGTTAAAGAATCTGTGGTCAGTTGCCAGCTCCCATTGTAAATGGCAAAGGAGATAGTTTTTGAAAATATCCAAATTTCCAACTTTGAAGTGCTCGTGACATTGACCTTGGATTGTGTCATACTGCATACTGTTGTGCATCACTCATCAACCTCTACATACACGCCAAATTTCATTGAAATCTAAGAAACGTTTTTGTGGATGGACAGACAGACATATGCACGTACATACGTACGTACGTACGGATGGATGGACATTTGTGACTGGCTTTATTAGGTCGACTCTGTCAAAGGTCGACCTAACAAGAGGTAGCCATAGTTTAAAGTTCCTGACAACCTCCACACGAACGAATGTTTTAAAATATTCGGTCTTTCCAAAAACTGTATTCTGCATTGTATTCTATTGCATGGGCTTCGAGCCTGCTATTGAATTTGAATGAATGAATGATTGAAGGAGATGCTTCGAAATCATCAACGCTGACTACTCAATTAATCTCTACCCGTTCAATGCCTGAATAAGTGAGGGGGAATCATCCTTTCCCTGGCAGGGAAGTTTTTAGACAAACCAGTGGGAGGGAAGATCAGGTCCAGTGAGGGGGAAGTTCCCTGGCTTCCCCTCTCCCCGCCCCCTACAAATACCACCCTGCCTGTAATTACGTGTTCTTCTTCTTCGGGTTCTTTATATTACTGCGTCGACGTGCACGGTATCAACATAGTGGAAACAACAGTTGTTTTTCTTACGCGCAAAGGTCGTCTAGAATATAATGTGGAATTTGAAATGCATTTGCCATAGGGACAACTGCTCTGTTTGTCTCCATCAAAAACAATATTAAACATTACAACAATTACTTTAAAACAAGGAGGCTTTACAACAAAGTAATCAACATCGGGAAAACCCAGGGTCTGGGAAAACCCTAACTTAATAGAGGATATAGTGCCGGTTAACGGCAAAATAGCCGACACGCTATTTTGCCGGTAACGGCTAAGTGGCCGGCACAATATTTTGCCAAATTCGTTTTACATTTTTTATCATAAAATTGTAAAATTATTTTTTCCAGTTATAGTAAATCAGCTGTTTTACCATGTTTATTAACTCCTACAGTACCCAGTCCCAACTCACACTCACTACTCCAGTCCCCAGCGAGTGTGGGTCACCTATTTTTAATCCGGTGGCTGTCGAGTCTCTTGGCCCATTGGCGGACGACGCTCATCGTTCTATTACAGAGATCGGCAGAAGAATGACTTTCAGCACAGGAGATCCGCGAGAAACGGCGTTCCTGTACCAACGCATCTCAGTGGCGATTCAACGCTACAACGCCGTGTGTCTTGGAAA
>Ga0209780_1001805_pt1 | contig 14573 bp, 9 predicted proteins | sample WorMetexBAHAMAS2_FD_187384 | JGI IMG/M metagenome (GOLD analysis project Ga0209780, IMG submission 187384) | Marine gutless worms symbiont microbial communities from Max Planck institute for Marine Microbiology, Germany - Inanidrilus exumae... | ecosystem: Host-associated > Annelida > Digestive... | reverse complement strand
GGGAGCTTTTAGGAAATCGGCATAGCAGCGCTTCTTTTTCGAGTAAAGCCACGTCATGTGGAAAAGTTTCGAAAAAATCGGTTTGAAGACGTCGGAAAAAGTGAGTTGGGGAAACAAAATAAAAAAAGAAACATGTGCAAAACATAAGATCGACCGTTCACAGAACGGGCGATCTAAAAACCGAGTAGCTCAGAAGAAACGTCTGGACGGACGGACCCATGATGACAGCATATAGCGCGATAGCATAGCGTCGAGCGGTAAAAATTAACGGCAAAAACGAAAGGCAACAAATCAGTCCGGACACTTTGGGGAATTTTTACTGGAATTCGAGTGCACAGTACAGGATCGTGCAATTTAAAGACATTAAAGCCATGCCAGGCAACTAGAATTAGGGAATTATGGTAATCAGCGATGGAACGTACACATCCCGAAGGTCTTTGACCCAATGGCCCGAACACCCTACCCAACCCGACCCGGTCGCTGAACCTTCTGAAAGACTGATAGGCCTAGGCCTACCTTGCCAACAAGTATGTCGGTTTTTATTGTCAGGCCCAAGTGTACGCTGGCCGCGTCGCCTTGCTGCCCCCTGGTGAGTATGCCGACGGGAAAGACAGACGGATCGACGGACGCCAGACCGTTATATAATGCTATCCGCTATGTACACGACCAACGTAACAATTGTGTTTAAACGTAAACTGTGTTTAAAATACTTAAGACAAAAGATACATCAACTAACTCCAGCACAAAACTGGTGGACTTTGAGAGTTTTTCTATCGATGTTGCGAACCATCTTCATTCATTCATTTATTCACTAAAGTTCACGGCTAACGCATATGATGAACTTGCTAAAGAAACACACAGAACAGTTTTGCACATACTTTACTATCAAACATACTGCAAATCGACAATGTGGAAGGCAAATTGGCTACTGCACTAACTAATTAAGGGACAATACAGAAGTAGCCTGACAAATGAACAATAATAGACTGTGAACAACTGTTATAAGACAAACCAACAACTATTGTTAACAAGTAGATGTAAGTACTTAGCCGCTTAAAAATGGCACTCCAAAAGCCTGCACCGTAAATGTTGATGTGAAAATAAAATATCGTATAAATACTGACGTTATAAAAATAACCTACGAATTTTATAAAATAAGTCACAAATGGATAGATGGACATGGCAAAGCAGTCACTATATCAACAATAATTCAGACATATTCTACAGATTTAAGTGCACAATCATGAAATCACTTTTACAGCGTAAAAGGCAAAAAACTGCTACAGTGTGTTTAAGCTTACTTTAAAACAACCATATTTAAAAACATAGTCATCAACTCCGGAGAAATATATAGGGGACATGTCCCCCAATAAATTTCCTGCATGTATATCCATGAGGAAATCCACAGAATTTAATCCTTTTTTATATGACCAAGATACACAGAAATAACGATTTTTAGGCTTAACAGTTCATCGAAAGCATCTGTCAGGCGAGCTGCCCACAAGGATGTGTTTGAGGACAGTACCTTTGAGGCCGAGGCCAGAGCACTTCGAAGCCAAGGCCAGGGCCACCAAAATTTGTCCACAAAGTGTCTTCGAGATCGAGGCCAGTCCTTGAGGACCACATCCCATTTACATATCGAAGAACATATAACACTAAACCACAGCAACTGTCTAATCATCAGCTGTTGTAAAGTTCACTGCGCGAACGCAGGACTGCGGAAGCAGGCTAAAAAACTGTGTAGAACACATCTCTTAGGAAACATTCTTCCAAAGTTGCTGACACCACTGTTTCAAACCTATCTAGACCTACACGGCACGTCCAAGCACTGCATCATATCAGAATGGCACAGAGACAACACGGCTAGAATGTTGGCCATTTCCATCCAATTTCAAACGTGGAGGTGACCAGTGTGAGAACAGGCTAAGTTTGATCGCCTTGTGCAATATCTGTCTGGAAATGGAACTATTATTACAACCCCAGGGCCCATACAGGGTAAGGTAAAGTTCTCCCATACTCGTTACCGAGCATTGGGCCCGGAGCTATCCCGGTGTACACGAAGTCAGCCCGCAGGTGACTTGAAGCCATCCACCCGGCGGTAGGCTGCCATTACTTTTCGCCAGGCCTGCGGTTACCTTCCCAGCCGAATAGCGTCACCGCTCATCATCCGGTACCGAATTATACTGCTTGGTGACAGAGGCACATGCGTGTAAGCAGCTTGCTCAAGGCTGTTACCTGGAAGCGAACCGGCCGAGATTCGAACACGCGACCTTTTGGATCGCCAGCGAACGTTCTACCGTTAAGTCACACAGGCCACCCCATACCGAGTAGTTTCTGCTTAAAAGATAGCAACGCTCTCCCCTTTTGCCAGCAGTCCGGTTGTAGATAAAAAAAAGATGAGCCAGACCAGGCAAGGGTTACTGCTCTGTGTTCCCATTAGTACTTTGACACTAATGATTCAGTGATAGGAAAGAAATTTGGCCCGTTAAAAAACCAGTTCCACTAACAGCGTTCCCATGGGTTAGGCATAATAAAATTCCGTGACTTTTCCCGATAACTTTAAAGTATTTCCAGGCATTTCGTGCAGCTTTCTACAACAGTAACTGAAAATGTGATTACATGAAACCAGTCTGTTAACATAGTTTATTATGACATCTTTATCACTTTTTTCTTGATCGGCTCCAGCCTCCCCTACACTGGTCCCACTCCGCTCGCCTGTTTAAAATTATGTCTAAAAAGTGTAAATTTGTTTTCACAAACGAAATCTGTTATTGTCAACAATTAATCTTTGTTTTATTTTGTAAGATTTTTGTTGGGTTACTGTGAACCCTATATTTTGGTTAATGGGTAAGCCACGTAAAACCCAGAGTGATGGTTAGAGGTCAGCCAAGACAAACCCCATAACTTGAGCATTTGCCGCCTTGCCTCATCCAGTAAGCTTACTGCCTCGGCTCCATCTAGCCTCACATCCCAGCTGCTTTGGCTCACCTCGCCTCTCTGAAGGTCCTTACTGCCTCAGCCTTGGCCTCAGAAAATAATGCCTCGACTACATCACCGAACGTTTATAGGAGTTGTAGCAAGTGCTTCAATTTGCATACAGCTCCAGCCAAGTTTTAGCCAATTACCTTTAGTTTGCCAAAATACTATCAAGGCTCTGACATGGGCACACTAGGATTAGTCGCAAATGGGGTAAATAATGTTTTCCACGCGTAAAAGCAGTTTTAAATATTAAAATGCGTGTCATCTGCGCCTGGCAAAAGATTCCTGACGTAATAAGCACAGTAAAATCATCACCACCATCACCACCACCATCATTAAAATGTATGCTTTTTGATCTGAACCAAACGGTTAACAGGCATTTTGCTTGACACGTTAACAGTTATATGATTGTTTGGTACTACCCAAACTACAAATAACCTGGCAAAAAGTATACTTTACAACAGTACACACACGTGGAAGGTGGTTAACACTCAAAAACACAATATCTGAGCAGTAATACCGTACAAATGAAGACATTGCTTTCACGCACAACAACATTCATAACTTGTACAAACGCTGTACATTTATAAAATTCAAAACTAGTGAACCAGAAAACCAGAACAATGTCCTGCAGCCTATTTTCAGATTCATATACTCAGTTCACAACAATCTTGCATGACAGCCAAAACAATCAGGTGTACTACGCTGTGTCTCAAAAAACATTCCAGTTTGTTTTACAAGGTAATGCAGAAACACTGTATGGGTGAGGTGGGAAAATAAACAATCTTTCGATTGCCTAATCCGTAGGTTACATTTGTGCTGAAAGTTATTCAAATCGGAAAATGTTTGCTCCGGTTACAGCTAAAAATGTCAAGGATGTTTTTTTTGCGACACAGTGTAGAACACAAAACAACACGCCAAAAAACACATCCAGTATCGACAGCTGCCAGCATGAACAACAATTCCAGGACTGTATTTTTAACAGTAATATTTTCAGTTTTATTAATTTAGTCTTCATTAACTGCAGCTAGCTGCTACTGGTATGCAGAGATGTGCGGACTGCAGATTCTTCTACTGCTGTACATCCATAACTCTAGCGCACTCATATGCAATGATGTAAACAAACAACAACAAAAGCAGGAAGTTAAAATAAATGCACTAAAATGACAATACTAGTAGGCCTATACACTATCGACACAATTCAGGTCATATCGCACCTTAAAGGTAAAAATATGTTGTAAACATCACAATTTAATAAGGATTAATTCTTCGGAGTAAGATATTTCAGAATAATGAATAAAAATATAATAATAATAGTAGTTTTAGATTGAATAAACACGTTGCTATACAGCCACAATGTCTGGTGTCGCATATTTAAAATAATCTCTCAAGTCGCATTTGCCAGAGCAGTGTGGAGGAACAGCATTAAGCTAGGATTTTTCTACAGAGCAGTTGTGAATGCAGATGACAGGTCAGGTGGACGGACGCGGGTGGTTTGCAAACGGAATTTGACGGCATCTGCACATTTCTAATCGTATGCCTTCAGCCACATACACAATCAATGTACTGCAAAATAATCTTGAATTTGTGCGGACTACACTATGTTGGTTGGTTGGGAAATAAACGTCCGATTTCAGCAAAAATATGCTATATTGGGGACAAGGTTTTGGGTGGAAATTTAGTTCCGCCAGGTTAAGGATGGCCAACGATACGGTAACCTTCCCACCTCCTTGCCTTCTTGTTCAGGGACGACCCAAAATGGGAAAGGATAGGGGAGGCTCATTTAAGTTATTACCCTAGCGCCTACAGCAAGGTGAAAACTAACCAACCACCACAAGACCTATTTATCAGTTCAATATGTTAGCTTGTGTTATTGCTGTTCATCAGTTCCTATAACATATATCAGTGCCTAACGACTCTCGCTGTATACCACTTTTTCTGTGTTGGTCTGGCTTTGGAGTGCTTCTGTTAGATAAAACCCAAAAGAAGCATCCACGGGACCTCCCATCCACGGTACCAGACCTGCCCCCTCCACTCCCATTCGTGTGTTACCATGACACATGATGATGATGAGTAGATTTGTAGAGCGCATCACAAATGGTCCTCAGACACGCTGTCGATCAGCCGAACAGGTGGGCCTTCAGATGTCGAGCAAAAGTCAATGGGGAGAGAGTCACATAGTCACAAGATACGGAGATGGTGTAAAATGCACGTACCAGGTTACACGCTGCACACAGGTAAGATTCAGATGTACACTGATTATGGTAACGATCGACTCAATAACACTGATCTTCTGACCTCCACATGGAACATATAAGCTGTTCATAAAACAGCCTAAGCTTTGGCTCAAAAGTCAACGACATATACTGCTCTTCCGTACTGCAGGACACATAAGGGTGTTCAATGTTTATGCGACACCTTGACAACATGTGCCACCGTAGAAAAGTACCACACAGTAACAAGGCACTGGGAGTTTATAAGCAAACCACAGTTTTTGATGGATAAGGAATCGAAGCAATGGGCTCAACCAATTGAACAGATGTGAATCCCACTGAGTCCAGTATAAGCAGGATAAGTTAACACATTTCTCATTCAATAATCAAGAATGTATTAGATAATGTAATAATAGTGGTTTATTTGATTTGGCAGCAACAGCTGGATTAGTCACAAAAAAGTACATACATATAGAGCCTAAATAGCGAAAAAAACAAGAACATATAGTCCAATGTTCAGCAGGACACAAGAGATGTAGTGCATCACAGCAGCGACATTCCAGTATCAAAAAAATAATTATAGCAGCAGTATTACTACATTATTTATTGTACATATAACAAGATCTGTCCAGACGAACAAACCGATGAATGGACTAATGCGGTGGACGGACAGCCTGAAAATATAACGCCTTCACTGACACCGTTGGGTAGCGAAAGCATAAGAACAGAATTATTGGAACAATGTCTGTACAATACGATATGATAGATTTATGTGCACTCAAAAGCTGACGAGATGGCCAGTTTAATCTAGTGCACAGCACAGAAACAAAAAATAAGGAAAAACTAAAAACAAAAACCGAGTAGCTCAGAAGAAAAAGTCCGGGCAATAGTCCGTGAAGGCAGTCCGAGAGGAATACAAACAACAGAGTGTGTACTGATACTCCATTGGCCCTATGCACCGAAATCTTTTTCATTATCCTCATCGATGTGACCAACAGGGCTGATATAATAATAATAATATCATGATAATGTTTACGGTGCTGTCATCATGATCACAGCCACTGCAGAGTTCATCCTATTCAGACGATGAACGTAGACTGAGCATCGAGTGGCCGCCAAACCTTGAACGAGTCAACTGACTTGGGCTGTAAAGGCTGCTGTCATTTACATCCACCGTCGCCATTTATTATTATTACTCAGCCTGTAAGTTGATATTCATTTTACCATCCCATGAAGGGTGGAAGGCTGAGTCAACCTACGCACTGCAGTAAAGGTGTACTGTATACGCAGCTGCAATGTTACGCTTAAACATCTCAACTACAATCGCTATCTAACAGAAATCTTTAAAAATTAGCCCCATACGGGACTGACGGTTGACTCTTCACAAGTTCACAACTGATGTTTCTGCCAACTTCAAAGTCACGTGACACAAATAATAGGCCAAATAACAAAAATCCGGCCCGACCAAATTGTGCCTTAGTTTAAGAAGCTGTGGTCAGTTGGCAGCTCCCATTCTAAATGGTGGAGGAGCAGCTTTTGAAAATGGCCGGATTTCCAACTTTGAAGGGCTCATGACCTTGACCCCGTATCGGGTCATACTGCATACCATCGTGCATCACTTATCAACCTCTACCCACAAGCCAAATTTCATTGAAATCAAAGAAACTTTTTGTAGATGGACGGACGTACGCACGGACATCTGAGACCATCTTTATTAGGTCAACTGTCAAAAAAAACGAAACTGCAATTACAGAAGCAAAATATGTAGAAAACCGGAAGGACATTGTGCAGCAGATCATCATATAAGCTGTGTGTAGAAGTTCTTAATTGAAACGACATCCACATGTACATCATAGCATTAGAACATAGTATAAAATGGTGGGACATATTAATTGGCTACAAGAAATTACACAGTTGCTCAAAAACGCTACAAAATCTCCGACACAACGTACAAATGTTCATCATCATCACACACACACACACACCACAGTGATGAACTAAAACACACTGCTACCATAAAACATACAACTGTATGTATCTATGGCGGGAACACAGCAAAGTTAGAAAAACAACAACAGATAGTATAAAATAAATGGCCAAAACTCCTTCATTAACTCCATATCTGCAACTGCTAAAAAACATACTGCAGATGGCATTTGCAGCATTATCACATCAAAACCTGCAGACGGCAATGTGAAATGGTGCCATACATGATTAAGCCTATAAAGATATCTTTATGTAAGTTACCATTTGTTAACTAGCCTATAAAATGATGAACTCTATGCATGGCAAAGCCCAGAATGAGCCCACCCGGCATTCTGTTGTGTTGTTCTAGACTGTAAGCTTGTGCCACTACATAACACGTGCCAACATTTGCCTGCTGTCTGTTATATAACGTCCATGTGGTAAAGCTGGCAGTGTCTCCCAATGCTAAAATTTAGGGGAAGACGTGGGCAAAAACTCGCCAACCGTTCTCGACCGTTTCTGGACCAAAGTTTACAAAATTTGGAGGGCATGTAGGGGAGTCCCTGTAGATTGACAAGTTTCTTTCCAATTGTTGAGATCATGTTCCGTTGCAGAGATACGTTCGGTCAAAAATTAAATTCAGTCTCAGAAAAGTGGTTTTTGCCCTCAGCCCGTGGGGGTAAATGCCCGGGGGAGTTCATATAGCAGTCATAAGTGAATATGTGTCCAAGTTTGGTTGAGATTCGTTCAGTGACCTCAGAGATAGAGTGTCGAACAAAAAAGAAAAGCACACGGTGGTAAAATACCTTTGGCATCGCAACGCCGTGCGGGCTAATAGAATTAAGTCTGGCTCTCTACACGAACTGCTGACTTATAGGATGGTCTGAAAGACCACGACTACTCACACATGGCACAGCCATACTATGCAGAATCACACAACTAAAGTCTTTTTAAAAAACATCCGATTCCATCAGGTGTTAAGCAAATTATAACAAATATGACGACAAATATAAAATACCAGAACGCTGTTGGCCACAAATAACACCAGACAGTACATAGGTGTGTAACGCATGATCACAGAAACCCAACAATACTGGAGGTGTCGGTGGTACTTGTCGACGACATTGCCATTGGCATTCCTACGACAACAATGGGACCGGACGGGATACCGGTCAGTGGTGTAAGTCCGGTGTGCCCATCGGCCAGAGTGTCCAACCCAACTGTCAACAGATTCAAGCCCGCTGCCGACGTTGTGATGCTGACATTCCTACCTGTCGACGACAGTGCAGGTAAGGAAGTTGGCCGACAGCTGACACCGACAGCATGTGACACCGAAATTAATGCAGGTGGCGGCAGAGCAGCCGCAACATCGACACTAGTTGTTGAACTCACAACCGCAGCATTTTCGGCAACAGTGGAAAGGTTCCCTCTGCCGGCAAAATGACTGTCTCCCATCGCCGACAATGAAGTGGTGTCAGCCCTACTTACAACGGCAGAGGACGATCTGTCGACTGCAACATCCGCTGACACCGAACGAACAGCTGTCATGTCGCTTCTTGTTCTGTTGCCGACTGTGGACGGACCGCAGTGAGCACGGTGTGTGTCCAGTATAAACTCCAGCTCATCTTTCTCCTTCTGATACGACTGAATTTCCTCCCTCAGTCTCGCTTGCTCAGCCTCCAGCAGCTGCGTCTCCTGCACATCAGAGCATCCGTCGTCTGAAAAGCATGGAACGCTTCGTACACAGTACTATCCCCACATGCACAAACTCCGATTTCTCATTTTTGCACAAAATTTTCAATTTAGCTCAGTCAAAACTGGTTTTTTAAAATAAGGCAATTAATTGCCAACTGAAGTTGTCATTGTCTGTGTTAACATGTTTGCATATCTGTCAGCAATTATCATTTGCCGAAAAAAAGCAAGGTATGGAAACTGCATAATGGAGAACTATAGACTGTATTATCCCTAGTCAAATGTGCTAATTGCCAATGGCAACTTGGGCATATGGGCAGTCAAACTTTGCTCCAATAGAATACTCCAGTGCTTAGCTAGGAGTGCCAGCTAACACATAATGGCTGTAAACGGTTGCGCATGGCTGTGTGAGAAAATGTCCTACTGCAAAAATATTAAATAGTCATCACTTTGTTTTATAATCTGCACATTATAAAGTAATATACTCATATATGTATGTTCCTACTAGCGCTCCACCATCACGCGTGCCGCGTCGATCTGTTATGGTTGGAGGCTGTTAGTTCTGAATTTCCAAAAAGAGCCTGCCACTCATTTGCATGAACCGACTGACCATTGAACTTCAGTGTTTTTGTTTTTTTGGGATTGAAAGTCGACGCCATAGGTCAAGGTCAAGGTCAATGTCCAGCACATATCGGCATGGTAACACAGTAACGCGGTCGGTCTGACCTCGATCAAGGACAGTTTTTCTAGTCCATTAAACAATAAAAGCACTACAGCATATTCTCTCCCAAACAATTGGTGTTGCTGATTGGGAACTTTCTTACAAACTGCCGAATTACGTCATTAAGTGGCAGGCAGGGTATATGCAATGACAGTAAATACACAATTTCTTACAGATAGTAGCTGATTTGTCAAATCAACACGCTTCTGTCGGCACTTTGCGGCTGCCTGCTTGTTACGTTCTCGGCGTACGCGATGACGTTGCTCCTCCTCCGAAGACAACTGCAATAACAAATATTCACTGGAAAAGTCAGCAAAAAAGCTTCACTTGATTGTTTGGTTGAACGTTTCACCCAACACAAAATGAATCATTCTGGAGACGTTCTTCACAGCCAAACTCTTGGCTGGCTTAGTACTGCAAAACTAAATCTAACACAACCAAAGCCAACATGCATCCTGGACACAAATATAATGTAACACAAAGTAAACACAACATTTTGGTCACCATTTATGACCTCCGGCCTGGAAACGGAACGGGCGTTTTGTTAAAAAAATAAATAAGTGAGGAATTGAGTAAATAAGTAAGTCAGGAAGTAAGTAAGTGAATGCTTTATACAGTGCCAGAATCAACACATGAATCAGGACACATTACTTCCATAGAGCCTGTACAGGCAAAAAAGCTTCAATCAATCAAAGTAACACTCTGTTCAATATTCACATGTAAGTCAATTTCTTTGTGTTTTGTCAGACATCTACTCTATTATCAAACCAGAAGATAGACTGTCTAAATGTGTACAAACAATTATTCACTTACTGAACACATAAAAGATGCAAGGATGATGCAACTGTGTCTCAGAAATAAATCCCAATATATTAGCTCTAGTTTGAGAAAGCATTGTCTGGTTTCAATAATTTTGGCAAAAATGTTATTTAGAAACTAGGCAGTCAAAAGTTGTTTCTTTTTGCACCTCAACTAAGTTCTGCTTCAGCAGTAGGCCTACCTGGCAAAACACGGATATATGGAATTAGTCTAATTACCATATAAAATATTGTCATCATTGCTTTGTCAGACTTTAACCATTCACTGCTTGATTTCTTCAAATTTTGTTCATCTGGGACTCACGTTCATCAAGCTCAGACAAAATTGCGATGTTCTGCACATTTGATAGCAGCTAACATTTGCCGAGACAGCAATGTATCTCAGTAACACTGTTCGGTGTTTATTTACCTGCAATCGTTTTGTCAAAAACAAAACTACCGGGTACCACTTTTACCAGATAATGCCATGCTAGTGCAGCATATGCTATGACCCTGTCCTCACAAGCTGGTATTGTACCAAAATGGCTAAATGTACGATAATGCAAACAACCTGCGATATCGCAGGGGCTCGTTTGCTTGTGCTAAAGATCTTCGTGAAATTTGCATGGGTGACTTTCAATGGGGGCACCAAACACAGATGGGTAGGCTAAAGTTGGTGATTTTCGACTATATTCAAGCTATATCTCAAAAGAGGTGCAAGATAGCAACATTAGTTTATTGAAGGCTAAAGGAAGGTTGTATGCACTCTATCAAATGGTGCTATTTCCAACAACCTTGAGTGACCCCTAAATACCCCAAATTGCCCCATTTTCTACACTTTGCTTGCATCACCTTTCATAGTTTCATAACCAGTTAAGACAGAGACTTCAAATTTGGTAGGCATGTTGACTATGGCAAATATTGCTCCAATATATATTCCTAAAAGGGGTGTGACCCATTTTTATGTTAATTTTGGCTCCAATCACATCTTTGGAATGGATGAAGCTAAGCATTTCAAGTCTGGTGAGCTGACTGATACTGAGCAGTGCTAGTACATGCATGATAGATTACCCCCTGCACGGGATGTATTCAGGGTCATGTAATCTCTTTAAATATTGGGAAATAATTAAAATATCTCAGAAACACAGACAGATAGAAACATGGTTGCAAAGAAAGACTAATGGGAAATTGTATGTGGCCTATCAAATGGCACAAATACCTATGATCTTAAATAACCTTGAAGGTCTCATTGCTCTCTGAAGCCTTTCTAACTAGCATATCTCAAGAAACATAGCGTGTGTTAAGTACGGCATGACTCTGAAAGCGCATGTGGCTTGTAATACCATCGTCTTGTGAGACTTCTCAAGGTTGCAGGTAGTCACAAACACACTGTTAACATGGTAATATCTTGGAAATGGTACAAGATAGAGTTGCTGATACTGCAGACTACTAATAGAAAGTGACATATGGCCTATCAAATAGCAGAAATTCTGATGACCTTGAGTAAACTTCAAGGTCACTAACCTACTGCAAGCCTTTTAAAATAGATTTTTTGTACAGTTGTGTAGCAGTTGACAAGATTTCAACTGACATAGCGTACTGCGTGGTCCTTCTGACTGCTGACCGTCTTGTTGACACAGTGACCCACACCATGAGCCATGAGAGACCTGGTAAACACTGAGTGTGTGATTAACAGATGGCTTCATGCTATGCACCCAATTCTTAGTGTTTGGAGCATACAGCTGATCGTTTTATAAATGGTGTTCAACTGTGACCAGTTACCAGGTGATAATTTTAGTGTGTTCCATGTGTCTGCTGGCAAAAGCTACATACAATGTTTAAGTTAAATGATGCAGGCCTAATTTTCCTGTTTGCAGTTTCACAAGGTAGTGCAGATGCACTAGTTAGATGAGCGGGGGAAATATCGTTTGACTGTCAACTTCCTAAATAACATTTCTGCCAAAAATTATTAAAATCGGATAATGCCGGCTCAAGTTACACCTTAAAATGCTGGGGATAGATACTTTATAAACTACATAAAGTGAAATGAAGACATGAAAAACGAATGAGTCAGTAAACTTGTTAAAACAATAAAAGAATAACAAAAGCAGCAATCACATGCACAATGCCAATACGTGTTGTCTGTATGTCTGTCTGTCCAGCTGCATATCTTAATAACCATATGTCCCAATTTCACCAAATGTTCTGTATGTTACCCGCGGCCATGGTCGAGTTCTCCCCTGACAGCAATGCAATATATTATGCACTTCCAGTTTTGTGGATGGTGTCATGTTTCCACATAATGCACAGAATAGACCCTAATCAAAGACGATGTAAAAATGCATATGTTTCGTCCAGTTTTCCAGATGGCGGCACCAGTCGTATGTCAGGTAACACTGTGTGGTCGAGATTGCCAGGTGGTGGCATTGGGGTGTAGTCTGCCATCTCGGACAGCATCTTGTTAATCAGTGTCAGCTGTGCTAACTAGCAATTTTAGTATTATAATTCATTTCACTGTTTGTTGGGAACAGGAAATTCATCAGTCCAGTGGAAAAACCTCCTCCAGTTATCAACAAAAGCATCAACGAGAGTAATTCGAGAAATGAGTGCCAGTTAAACAAAATGTCAAAAACTGTTGTATGTAAATATTCTGGCTTAGAACAAGCGTGATACAAGGTCACAGTTTTGCAGATTGGCAAAAACTGAAACAAATCCACAAGTACAACCTAACTCAGATTGTGTTTGTGTAACGGTACTCACAACAACTTGAGGTTTTGGTCTCCGTGGCCCAGTTGGTCGGTTTGGTACCTTCCGAGGCAGTTCAGGTGCTGCAGCATTATTGGCAATGGCAACACCAGACGATGTCACCACATACTCCACAATTCTCGCCTTCCCTTCGGGATTACATGTCGACCCCCATGACTCATTCATCGACGAATCGCTCTGGAAGTCACTGCCGACAGAACTATGCCCGTTCTCTGTCTTGACTTCCAGATCCAGCTTGTACACGTCTTCTCTGATTGGTGCATGATGGGACTGTGATAAATGCTGTAATGTGAGTTGAGGTCGTTCACAAGTTGCTGGCGTCAGGACCGATGGAGTAGTTGTCTGAACATTTGCATGCACAGCACATTCAAACTCTCAATACAAGCACAGAGTGTTAAAAATTATAAGCAAACTATTTAAACATATTTACCAAGTAAGCAAGTCTTTGATGGTGACATACTGTGAATACGATGGCTAATATTATTAAGACACTATCCAATAAAGATCAAACACAGTATTTTCCATCTGAGGTGAGGATCGTCAATTGTGCAAAATGGCCCAGCATGATTGATATTCAGTTACGTGCCACTGACACAAGAAGAGTATTAAACTGTGTAGTCCATACTTTTATTATTGTCATAGTAATGCTGGCACCAACAATAACAGATGTCCAACTGTTAGTGTGCTGGCACTGACATTTAGACAGTTGCCAGACTATCTTCAGTGTGGCCAATCACACGATGCTGGGAGCATGGTCGAAAAATGAGGCAGTCACACTGAATATAGCCTCAGGACTGTTTAGATGCCAGTGTCCTACACGGGTTATACTAAAATACGCAGGCACCATGGCACCCATGGCACCGATTTTATTGGTTGTAGGTGAGGCGAAGGCGGAGCTAGCACAGGCACTGGTGCCATGCGAGACTGGTGCCGTGTGCAAATAATCAGGCATCAGTGCCATGGTCCTATATTATGCAGACTATATTGCGCCGCAATTAAATAATATTAAAAGAATATGTGTTTGTTAGTGGTTATCTGTATGTGAGTTTCATTACGTAATTCCACTGCAAGCTGTAGGCCTGTGTTTGTCGAAGTATAGGTCAGTGCTAGATGAAATATATGAGCCAGATAGAGAATTACACAATAAGAGTTTATTATCAAATTAATTCACATTAGGCCTAAATCAGCGACGGAATTAGCTTTCTCCAGGTCTACTAGTAATACTTTCTTTGTGAATATCTCACTATACTCACAGGCCTATTTTTATTGCATTTAAACTGTTATTCGTTGTTCCTACGTTGTTGGTTTCCATCTGTTGTTTGTGACGTCTGCATTGCAGGCCTAAGCAGGCCTAAGTTGTAACAGCAGGGCCTATACTTCTGCAGGCGGACAGCGGCACCAGGGTGCCTGTATAGTTCGTTCAATTTTGTTACATGGCAC
>Ga0209780_1001804_pt1 | contig 14573 bp, 7 predicted proteins | sample WorMetexBAHAMAS2_FD_187384 | JGI IMG/M metagenome (GOLD analysis project Ga0209780, IMG submission 187384) | Marine gutless worms symbiont microbial communities from Max Planck institute for Marine Microbiology, Germany - Inanidrilus exumae... | ecosystem: Host-associated > Annelida > Digestive... | reverse complement strand
GGTACGTAGACTGAGGGAGGGGGTAATGGAAAAGGGTAAGAGGTGAGAGGGAGCCCCCCAGCTTTTTCAAACTACTTTAAGCACTGGTTGTGACGTGGCTAACTTACAGCAGCCTTATTTTATGACAACTCTAATGCCGTTCTCACATGGGCCGGGCGTAGGCCTGCAGAACAGTGGTCCCGCTTGTATACCCCACTCCCCTCCAACAGACAACATCTGAGCTATGGTGATTGTCTAGAGAGTAAGAGGGGAAATATTTGACCAGCTATGTGCTGTTGTGCATCATAATTGTGCACATAATATGCACACCTATATAATGAGCAGTTCGTACACGGTCGACTGGATCGGGCTTTGATCTTGCTTGACTTAGCTGTCTTCCGAGCACCTCTGTGTCTTCGGTGTACTCGGTGCTATATGTAGAAACATTTTTTATTACATCCTATTCTTTACTTTTGCTCAGCCTGTGGGATCTGCCCTTGACCTGGAAGACTATCATCCTTCAGTGCTATTACACTGTTGGTTGGGTCATCCGACCAGTAAAATCGTCTCCGAAATGACCTAGGCCTATAATGTGTAGAGTGGGACGTTAAACCCTACAATACCATACCCGGTTGTATAGCCTACCCATGGAATTCCATGAGGAAAAACGTGAAATTTTCTACGGAGACTCCATGGAAGCCAATAGCCTTCATATACGTTTTCCCCACGTGACACGAAAATTCCACAGAGTAGGCTATGTCACGTGGAATCCAAACGGGTCCTAGTCCTACTTTGTAAATTTTCGTTGGGGCCCGGAGCCCTGCTTCAACCTCACCAGTCTTATGGATGATCCGGATCTGCTCAGATAAGTCTCAATAAAAAGCCTGGTTACGCCCACGTTCCTGCACAGCAGTAGGCCTAGCCGCCTATCATCCATCTTCGACTTTACGCTGTAGCTTAAGTTACCCAGTTTCAAGAAACCAGTGTCGTCAACAGGTCACTATTTGAGGTCATTCATTCCCGTAGGTTACGCTGCCCCAGCACATAGGGTCTGACGAAAGCAGGACGCCAAACATTTGTGATCCCCTATAATAGAGGCCTACGCCTAAAAGCATGCACAGAACCTAAAACCGTCAGCGGAATTTCGATTTTCCACAGCAGCCGAATACGCACTTTTTATGTTGGCATTTCTATGTTAGCTGTCATCTCGGTATGTCTGACTTCTGTTTTTGTGAGTTCCATCGACTATTGTAATGCACTTACAGGGTGGGCCAAAAAAGTGATACCGCTCGTACATATATTACATTGTACGAGAGGTAGGCCTATCACTTTTTTGGCCCACCCGGTATATCCTTGGGTGCAATGTAAATATGCAGATGATGATAATGATAGCCTACACATATGCGTGTCGACAATACAAGAGAACAGAGCAGGAGTCGTGTTGACGAGTGTTACAGGTCTTATATAGGATAATATTCAACAAGAAAGAGGCAACCTGGTCAGGCTTATATACGGCACGGGATTTCCCAGTGGGTATACCCCCAATTAATGTATTGGGGACGCGTTCACTCCACGGAGTAACGGCCGTGGACGAAACACCATTCCGCGAAAGGCGCCGTGTTTACACAGGCGATCAGTGCTAAACCAACTCTATGACAAGGTGAGTGAGCGAATCGCACGCTGCCAGGTAGGCAGTGTCGAAGAAACAACGACTTTGATGTGCGTCGGCGCTCCATCTATCAAGCGTCTGGCTGCGGATGCTGACGGTCACGCCCACTCGACAACCATCCTAGCTAGGCAACTGTAGAACAACGCCCGCGCCATCAACTCGCTCGTCGTGCTTATGTACGCGTTCACAAGCGTCGGAACCGAGGGCGACGGTGAGGGGTGGGGTTGGGGTCCACCACTCTCCTCGAAGCTGGGGCCTGGCCCCTCACTTTTAGTTATTGTGTTGCCAACACTGTAGCAGAAAATTTCATTCTCAGATACTGATACTTACACAGTGGTTAAAGTAGTTTTTAAAAGGAGGTGGGCCCTCCCTATCCGCAATCCTGAGTGACTCCCATCCTGGGCACTCCTCTGAGACCTCCCCCTTTTTGTATATTTTGAGCATGAAAAATCTGCATCATTCTGTTGCCAGTAGTGTCGATTGACTTTTAGACATTACAACAGCTCTCGTTGATGACATTACGATTTTTTTTGCGACATAGGCCTACGTCAGGAGAGCGTCTGGCTCAAGAGATAAACACTGGTAGCCTACATGTAGTCCATAGCAGCAGCACAGTGACAGCAAAAATTTATTGACATTGACTGAAATGCACGACGGAGGGATTTAACCGGACACACACCGGACGTACTTACTAAGTGAGACACTGCGCAGCTCACGATAATCCACAGTGACATTGACTAACAAAAACTCATCAGGAGATGAGATAGCGAACGTGAACTTTTTCATGACGACATCGCACACGTACTTCAAAATACCAAAAAAGAGAACTTACTTCGTTTAACAAATTAGACGATAGCTAGGCAATTACTGCACATTAAGTCTTGAATTTATGAATCTGCTACAAAATTTCCACCTTGCAGTTATAAAATAATTATACCGTGGGTGTCGCGCGGTCCCTCTGCAGACGTTTTCTACTAGACATAGTAATCGTAAATAGTCTATAGTTATGGCTTTGTCAACCACTTTTACGCAATACGCCCCTGAAACTACCAAATTCGGTAAAATAACGCAAAATAAGGGCCATTTCGCCGTTCAAGGTTATGTAAGGTCACCGATTTTGTTACCAATCGAAAGCTCATATACGACTTCCTATCAGTGATTAATACTAACTTACCTGCTATCTTGCACCGTTTGCGAGATATAGCCTTCGAAATGTCAAAAATCGCTAAGTGGTTCCCGTTTCCCTGGGACGATCTTCGTAAAATTTTCAGTGAATGTCAACGGATGGCCAATGTACCAAATGGCGAAAAAATATTGCTGAAAATTTCAACCGGCTGAGTAGGGTGCACGAACGTTACAGACGACAGACGGACGGGCGATAGCATAATTATAGCGACACGTTCACGTTCGCTAGAAACATCTGCAGTCGATGTATTACCGTCATTTAACTAGGCGAAAATACACCTACGGCTACTGCGTTTGCAGCAGCAGCCAGGGCCCACCAACCAGGAGCCGGGGCCAAAATGACGGATAATTCGAGGAGCCGGGGCCTTGGCGGGCCCTGGCTTACTTTAACCACTGCTTATGCACGGCCACAGTTTTCAGCACATCTGCATGAAATCTGGCACATGGCATCCTTATACACTCTGGATGGTCATGAGTGGGTTAGCGATTAGTGTCACCTCACTGCATGTACTTGTGAAAAGTAGACCTCTTTCATCTGATTAAAGTTACGTTGTTTCCACCAAAATGGCTGGCTTTGAAAACAGCCAGTGGTTATGTTGTATGGCAATAATTGAATCAGTGGTGCTGTCAAAGTGACCAGTCTTTTATACCACTATCTATCCAACATCCTGTGCTGGTATTCAGCCTACCCCGGTATCTCAAAATGTAAGCCTCCTTTGGTTAACACTGAATAACTTTGTTCACATGACCCATTTTTAAATTTTCTGCCCCAATCATATCTTTGGAATGAGTGAAGGCAGGCACTTCGAATTTTTGTGTGCTGATTGATACTGAGGAGTTCTAGTGCAAAGTGCAAACATGATAGATTAACTCCAAAGGGGGTGTGCTGAGGGTCACGTAACCTTTTAAATTATGGGAAATAAGTGACAATATCTCAGAAGTGGTGCAAGATGGAGTCGCTGTTACTGCAGACCCCTAGCAGGAAGTGATATGGCCCATGGAATACTGGCAATTCTGATGACCTTGAGTGGCCTTGAAGATCATTCACCTACCGTTTTGGGGCCCAATCATGTCTTTGGACTGTATGAAGCTAGAAACTTCAAATTTGGTGTGCTTATTGATACTAGCAAGCTGCAGCCTTTTCAAATGTGATTTTTATACAGTTGTGCAGCTGACATGATTTCAACTGACATAGCTCATCACGTAGTCCCTCTGATTGCTGAGCTTCTGTTCAAATTTCTGAAGGTACAGTGGCTACATTTTACAGGTGAGGTGGACAAATTTTTAATTTTCTGGTGGAAAATTTAGTACTATTCTCTATACAGAGAATTATTTTACTCAGTTCATTTTTGAATGAGTTATTCAAGAAATAAAAGGGACTCATTATTTAAACATGATGTACATTCTGTTTTGTTGAACACTAATGACTGACCAAGGTCTTCATGTGCTAAGGAGAGTTCAGAAAAAAATATATTTAATTTCCCTGAGCTGGTTAGATATCCAGTGAAAGAATAGTGAATTCTTACCACATTATAGTCGAGTGGTAGAGGCTGTGAACCCAAGTGACACAAAATTCGTTGAATCAATATTAATTTCTCATCATTAGGTTTCACAGCAATCTTCTCTTGGTCAGCATATTTGAAAAGCACTTCACGTCGTACTTTTTTTCGGCGTAGTAACTCTGCAGGATTGTCAGTATAGACAATGATTGCTCTCACTGCCTCTACACATGCACATTCAATAACTTTCATGTAACACAAAATACACAATCATGTGTAGAATAGTTTGTCAGCTATTTGCCAAGTGAACCTGGGTGAGCCGATTTGTCCCAACAGCACATCGCATGGCACCCGTATGTCACTGTCTATGACTACTTTCAGATCGCACCTCAAGACCGAGGTGTTCCAGCGGTCATACGCATAACATATCTACAGTCAGCATGACTGCAGTTAACTGAAGTACATTTTTGCACTTATGTCACGTTAATAAACATTCGTCTACTCATGATCGAGTTTGTACATTCACTGGAAGAAGTAAGAAGAAAAAGAAGCCCAACAATCCATGATGCAGTATTTAGGCTGGGATTCCTGGGAAGAATGCAAACTTCGCTCCAGAATAACACTAATGCATCAAATAGTACACCATATTGTGGCAATCCTGCTTCATCCAAATTTACAACTTAATATTCGGGACATGTAAAGTCATAATACCAAGTTCCTACAGTATGTGTGGATGCATTCAGATCAGATACAGCTTTTCCCAGCCACAGTTACACTATGGACCAACCACAACCAACATCGTATTGTCACCATCTGTTGAATCTTTTACGGTTCAAGTGGTGGCCATTCAGCTAGCCACCCGACCAACAGAGCTGCAGCTCCATGTTTCCAAAGTGCGCCATTGCTTGTATCTCACCAGTTGTTTTTATCCGCAACTCTATGCACGTCTTTTACATTCGAGCACCAAAGTTCATCAGTTTAGATTTCACGCAGTATGCAGCATTTCTGGCTATGCTTGTGCCATTGACCCAGGGCATCCGTTAACGGGCGTATTATACGCCAGAAAATGCGGCCAAAACGCCCAAAATTAGATAGACTGGCACACGAGTATGCCCAAAACAAAATGGCTGGCATACATGTACACCAAAAAATTAGCCAGCGTACAGTTTGATGACCACTCTGCATTACTTTCGTTATGATTTGTGTGTCAATTTGGTATTTGCTTTAGTTCCGTACGAAAACGCCGAAAAACGATACCCCCGGCGTACCGTACGCCCAAAAATAGACCCCCTGGCGTACGTACGCCCAACTCAAAAAGCAGGGCCTGCATAGACCATGCACTATAATACTCACAAGTGAGGTTCTGTGCATTATTGGAAGAGAGAAAAATCCAACATTTTTACCTTCGCGTGTTTCTATTATAATCTGGCTTTTTGTAACAGTTTTGGCCAATGATACTACTTCGGTGTCTGAAAGTAAGCTCAAAATTTTAAACGCTCCATTCTTCTCTTTTTCACTTAGCACCATTTCGCTTTATAATCTTACTTTCAGTCTTTCAACGAAAACACCCACAGGAAATACTATCTACAAACACAACACTGAAACTGAAAGTTATTCGTGAAGTAACAACTTAAGGTGTATTGCTGGAAGTAGGCAAGAATCCTCGAGAACACCGAAGTTAACCCGCTTATTGCAAAAATGGTGATCTTGACGCTGTACGAACTGACGAAAGGAATGCATGCAGCAAATGTAAAATAAAACGATTCTGTGCATTTGTACAGCATTTTCTGCTTCCGACGATACGACACGATACGATACAGTAGATTTACGTGCGCTCAAAAGCTGACGAGATGGCCAGCTTAATCTAGCGCACGGCCCAGAAACGAAAAATAATGAAAAAATAAAAATCAAAAACCGTGTCCATCTTCCGACGAATAATTATCTGCATGGATAACTGTTGGCGAAAAGGTGAGTGAAGCCATACAGTGAAGCGACGTTGACATCAAGATGTATGAGATCTTCCATCACTCTGTAACTGCATTTGAAATTTCTACTATGAAGTAGAACTGTGGTCTCAGGCCGCATGCTATATGAATGACTAGGCTACTAGGTTAAGGTTGAGCCAAGGTAGGCCTACGTCTGACGAGGTCGAGACCAACATTTTTATATCAATAACATCTCTCATAAGAAACAATACATTACGACGAGTTATTGTCCAAATACCGAGGAAATCGCTCAATAGCATCTCACTGGACAAGCAGATACATTTCCACTTTAGCAATTAATTAGGCCTATGCGGTTCATGTAGTTCAGAAAACGTAGGATAAAATTTGACTATCAATATTTTCAGGGATGTGGTCTCAGTCTCGACGTCTCGGACTCTGGGTCTCGACTCTCGAGACGGTATCGAGACGCACCAACGTCTCATCTCGGTCTCGGGCTTTAAGTTTAAGCTTTAAGTCTCGTGCCATCGCTGAATATTTTCATTATTTGATTTCCTGATTTTCCAATACTGCGTTTTTTGCGACTCTGGTATAACTGTACTACAGTACATGGCAAACATCAAACAAGAGTCTCCGCTGCCGCTGACAGACCGCGCGACGCAGTGGCTTATCGCAATAAGCGCATGCTAAATATTCTGCATCACATTATATGATAATATTTATTAAACAATTTCTTCTACTCGGCCTATAGCTGCTGCAGAATACAGATCTCGAGCTGGTGGGCATGATCAACAGTTGCCCGACGACCATCAAACGATGATACTCACCGGCGAACTAAGTTGACAGCGCCTGAGACGATCAACCGTTCCAGAGACATGGTTGGTGTCCACCAAAATTTAAATGGTTTACGTGACCTATCCACGCCCTTTCGTGGATGGTTTGCCATCCGCGCACTATCACTTGCTGCCGTCGACCTACCTACCAAATTTGAGATTTCTATCTCCACTTACTACGAATACATGAAAGGCGATACAAAATGTCAAAAATGGGGTGGTTTGGGGGTTGTTAGGGTTATTCAGGGTCATCGGAAATAGCATCAATCGATAGAGCACATACGAGTTCCTATTAGCGTTCTGTAGTAACTATGTCGTTATCTTGCTTTCTGAGATATAGCGAGATATTGGTCGAATATAGCCAATTGTAACCTATTCAACCTCCATTTGGCGCTCACATTTGGGGTGACCCCGTTATAATTTCGCCGAGATCGTTAACGTCAGGAAACTATAGAGTCCATGGGCTATCGTATGACGTTGTTTATGTGATCCTAGGTTTAGCCATCTTTGTAGAACTCCGACTTGTGACAGAAATACGGACAGACACACGATGACAGCATATACCGCGCTAGCATAGAGTCGCGCGGTAAAAACCGTTCTTGCATGCGTCCGTTTAAAAGACGATCGATCGACTCGGCTGCAAGTTCGATGGATTCGTACGTTATTAGGCGTGTTTGCACATATAGCCTATAGGCTAGATGACTTGCGAACCTGCGAATTGACGTCAGTACACTGCTGCTATTGTATAACACTCGGCCTGTGCTATGACAAGTGTTACGCTCTGCTGCCTTCGAGTCGTGACTAACTACTGCTTTCGCATACGCCGATCAGTGTACACCTCCCACAAGCGGCTCCGAACTAGGATAAGCAAATTAATGGACTTGTCACAAATCATTAATAAAGTGGTGAAAAGCTGTTAGTACAAAAATTGTGTGGTCAAACTGCATGTGTGCTCATAGGCCTACTTGTGGCCATTAGCCTACATGTTAATGTATTATTTTGTCAATGTAAAAATGAATTCACGTCCTACAGAAATCTGCAAAAGATGACAACAGGACAAATCCGAACTGAATTGGCTAACCGCATGTTAGTTTCACACCTTTTTTCAAAGGACATTTGTGCTGTGTAAAACGCCATTTAATGACGGTTTAGACTGTGATTATGAGAGTATGCAGTGCTACCCGTCTGTATAGCAGTATTCACGAATACGGAAGTAGGCCTAGGGCTACCAGCATATAGCCTTAAGACTTGCCGCCTACCACGTCGCATATGATAGGTCTAGTAGACGTTGAGCAGACGGTGGACAAAATAATAGGAAATAATAACATGCCTTTGGTATTGTTTTGCGCTACACTCCTATCAACGTTAGCATGTTCACAAGGTAAGTTTAATAAGTTATTCTAATCAGTGTATCTAGTCCACGGCACAGTAGCCTACAATCTGTTGTAATAAGCAGCAGTATGATAGCAAGCGCACCGCAAAGCTATCAAAGTCACCTTTTGTATTGTCAGTCTTTTGTTTGTACCAATTGATGTTTCAGAAACACTCAGCCATTCATAGGCATGCCACTATCTTCTACTTCATCTAACCTTTTCAACGTGTGGTCCATGGACCCCTGGCGGTCCGCAGCGGGCTGCTGGGGGGAATGTTCGCGAAATTTCACCTTCACAAAAAGTTTCACAAGAATTTTGTAATGCGCTCTTTGAAAGAATAGCTTTCTTGCTCACATTTTCCGTTATTCAGGAAAGCGGCTACATCTATATTGACCTATGCCTTGGATGGGTTCCCTTCTGGTAGTCTGTATAACGTCAGATTCAGATCCCGTGTCCAGCAGACACGGTTGCTGCCGCGGTTGCCGATCTTCATCCTAAGATAGGAGCTCTTCTGAGTCGGTCATCGGTGGTGCCTCACTTCAGCCGGCGGCTGCTGTCGGTTCGGTTCTCTCATCATGGATGCGGGCATACAGTCACGACTGCAGTGCCCCAGTTCATCACTGATATAACACCTCACTGAACGAGCCTGTGCTCTTCCACCTTAATTCGCCATTGCTTGATCTTCAATCTGCGGTCGTAGCTGTTGGTATCCACGTTTATCAGCGTAACACGGTGCTGGTGCAGGTGGTTAATTGCACCTGCGTCGTCGGTGGTTGAAACACCGCTGTTAGTTGCGCAACTGGCTTTCTTAACTCCTCATCTTCTTGTAGCGTTGTCGTCTGTACTCTCTGTGACTGCTGCTAGACTCCAGACCTGACTTTTTCTGTTGACTTCGAACCTCAGTTTTCTGTACCGGTACCTTGAAGTGTTGTGTTCTCGCCGGTTCGGTTACCTTTACGGTAGTCGTTCTGCTTCGACGTCGCCTGGCCAGGACGTTGACAACCAAATTCATCTTTATCCTCTTAGTTAGGCCTACTTGATTGTTTCGCTCTAAACTGCGTGTCCTCTGCGTCGCTTGCGTGATCGTACGTTTAGCAATTTTGCTTGTGACGGACGGACGGACAGACAGACACAGGGCCACAGCATATACTGCGCTAGCAAAGGGTTGTGCGGGTAACACTTCTTATACATTTGTAGACTCACACGTTGTGACAAAATGATATAAACTAGGCCTATAGTTGTTGCAAAAATAAACAATGGTGTAAATAGCTAACTCAGCAGCTCCTTGTCTTGTAATAAATTGAACAGTTTTTTGAAAACATGCCATCAACATGGCAATGATGGCAGAAAACGAATAGAGAAAGAGAGATGACAAAAGATGACAAAATCGTTATGCTGGCTGTCAATATCTGAACAGCGTCAAACTATGGGCATTCAGTTTCCTTGGTGTGTACGAGATCTCTGTTTGTGCTTGTCGTGTATAGGCATGTCGTCGCCTACATATGCGATGACGCAAACCACAGACAACGGCGGCAAAACTTCTACCAGTGCTTCTTCCAGTGAACCATCGTCATCCGGTTCATTGACAGCGTCATCGTTATCGACACCGCTTGTTAGTGGAATGCCAACAAATAGACATGGAGTGGACATGAAAACGATTTCGGTAATCGCCGGTGTCGGAGGCGCTGGTCTGCTGCTCATCCTCACTGCGTTCATCATCGTCATTGTTCTCCTCACACGCCGGTCAGTCCCGTTCACACACGCAGCCAATCTATATTTTAAGATCCGTCGATGAATTCGTCACGTCGGTGAATTTGTTTGGCCAGGGGCGTGGCTTACGGTGGTCGGGTGGACGGACGGACTGACGGGCGGCCTAAGCCGCAATCGCACGAAGCGCGATTGTGGCTTGTATAACCAATTAGTTACCCATATAATAAAGTATACCGACGCAGAATGACAAGTAAACCGGTACCTACAGCTCCCATCCTTTTCACTCTTCTCGAGTGAAGTCAAGTCACGTTTATTGAACACAGGGCCTGGAGGCCTCTGACATGCTGCATACTTGATAAGACAGTAAAATACACGCAAAAAATATTATCATTTAAAAGCACAAGTGATATTACAAACAGTTAAAATAACATGACAGGGAGTATCATCATCATGTGACGTTCACTCTACAAAAATTGATTAGTTAAGTGTTTGGAACCGTTTTACAAAAAATACTGAGACTAGAAAATTTGTACTACTAGCTGAGATATTATTCCACATATTGATCACCCTACTGCTGAAAAAAGTACGCATGACTGAGCTAGAACACCGTTGTTTACTTGGTGTTAATGACAATAAATATGCAAGAGAAACAGTGGTTTCACTGGCGTTTTGAGATGCTTATGAACAATACTTACAATAGTATTTAATCAAGTTGTTTTACAGTTATAATGTTACATATTCTATGATACAGTAGCAGAAACCGGTGTGACTCTTTGACTCATTATCGTCTGCTAGAGTATGTAAAATGACTTTGCTTTAAAAACCATCACCCATATTTAAAAAGATGCTTTTTTGATTAGAATTTTATTATCTTTACATATTGTACCAATGTCACAGCTTGAGTGCTTGACATCAAGTATGAGTGAAGTCGTGCATAGAATATTTAACCAATAGAATATTCAATAACAGTCTGAATATTACATGCTTGTGAGGTACTACATGTGTCACACTCAAAGCTGACAAAACAAGCTTTATTGCCACAGTTTATAGCACAACTTGTAGAGAAACAATAGGGGTTCACTTTTTTGGCGGTTAGTAACTCAGCTAGGCCGTATAGGCCTACAACTAGAATAACCATTAGTCACTTTTTGTAAATCTTTGTAAATTTTGAAACCCAATCCTATCTTTGGAATTGATGAAACTGTGCCCTTCAGATTGCATACAATAGCCAAATGATGATAAATTACTTTTAAGGGGATGTAGCTATAGTCTCCTAGTCCTCTTTTTAAAATTTCTGGGACCGTGTGTATTTGTAGAACGGTGATAATGGCAAGGAAGTATACTATCCAACATACTGACCTAATAAATAACTTTCAACGGTATATGATCTGCATTTGGGCATGTGGAAAGCTGGCATCTTCATAAACTGTAGGGGGCCTATAAGACACAATTAACAAGATTTTAGAAAAACCTTAGACGTCGCGCGATCTCTCTGCAGCTAAGTCTCTTATTTTATTAGGCTGTTTGTCGTGAATATGTCACCGACTGACAACGACTGTGGATTGTTTAATGTTGTCAGAAAACAACCGGATAAAAAGCCTGATGATACGCCGCCGCCGAGTACAGACAATGATACCATTATAAGAGTGGAACCTGACAGATTGTCTACAGGTATTACCATGTCGACCTCAATCCAGCCACATTAAGTGACAGCTTCATATGTTACACTCACGATTTTTGAATACCGTAGGCTAGTGCTTATAAATGGTTGCGAGTAAAAAATTAAAGATTGAATACTTGATATCAAGACGGTCTTGATATCAAGTATTCCAAGAGTTAGTTAGTTCCCCACGCGGGGGGGGAGTATTCCAAGACGTCAAGCACAGTACACGAGCCAAGAATTGGCTGTGAAAGATTGAATATGCGCTGTTACCAACGTCGACGGTAGTCGCGGGCGGGTGTACGAGTTTTACCTCTGTCTGCATGTCTGATTTTCCGCACGATATCTCAAAAACCCAGTGCAGCTAGGATCACCAAAATGAACCCAGAAATGTTCCAATATTCGTTCCAGAAACGTCTTTATTTTGGGGTTACAGGTCAAGGTCACGAGTCACAAAAACATTGCAGGCGTGGGTCTTTGCACTCTTGTGAATGCTGGGCTCTTTTAGTTGTCTGTTATCTATAATTGGGATTTTTTTCAGTTTGACGCCAAACTGTTCAAATTACGAGCCCAGAAGTAGTTAGCATTGCTGTTGTATTTTCTCACTGCTGTTTAACGTTCACGATACGATACGATACGATACGATACAGTAGATTTACGTGCACTCTCTGTTCAGTATGTATACTTTCTTACTCTCTGTTTCCGTCTGTCATTATTGTTCTGCACTGTATTGTTTCGCACTTTATTTTATGAATAATTGAGATAAGTCAATTTTACTATCGCATTTCGCGATTCAGTGCTACACGAGTGTAGCCTACGATCGCACGCTAACGATTATTATGGACTTTGAGGCATAGAAGCAGTGACATTGCTATCAGCCAATTATGTTCTGCAATGTAATCTGTTAAATATTGCATTAGTTACGAAGTAATGAGGTAACGAAGTAACGATTCTTGGTTGTACAGATAAGCTAGAGAAGCCGTCAACGAGAATTAAAGTTCCAGATCTCGCTGACTACGTTGACAGAATGACACAAACTGATGGATTCAGCGAACAATATAAGGTGCCACGCATTATGTATCATTCAGTAACACATTAATCTCAGCCGATATATATGAAGTTGAGAAAATTTATGACAACTTCGTTACATAGATTTGTTCATACAACAGTAATTGAAAAGAAGGATAATATAGTAAAGAACTGACGCTATACTTAAAAAGATTTACGCTAAAGAACACGCTAAATATTGTTTGCAAGCGTTCATTGTACACAGATATTTGCTAGTCATCTTCCCAAGACATGAACCGGGCGAACTCTCGCAATGGCTTTGTCATGATGACAGCACCATAAATATCATTTCGGTTATTATTATTGTTATTATTATTATATACGTAGTGCAATAGTGTGCTTTGATACAGTTGTAAAATTAAGTTGTAATGTTCAGTTATTAATGGTTTAGTGAGACTTGATACACGTAAGTCTATGTTGTCATGTGGTGTGTATTGTGTATTTAGCAACTTCCTGTAGACAACATGTCGGAGTGCACGGCCGGAAAGCTGCCTGCAAACTTCAAAACGAAAAATCGCTTTGTTAACGTCCTGCCGTGTACGAAAATTCTGTGGCATAAAATACATCATCGCATCGCGTATACGTTTTTCATTTTAAATGTCACGTGTCGTATCTTTCTTGCACATTTTTACCGCGCAACACTACGCTAGAGCGGGTATGTGCTATGACTGTGTGTTCGTGTGTCTGTCTGTCTGTCTCTTTGTCTGTCTGCCGTAAGTCGGTGTTCTATCAAAACGGCTATACATGTCATCGTGCAAACAATGCCGCTCCTAGGAAATGTAGTTCTATAATACCAAACATCTTGATGATATTCCAATCGGGTCAATGGGTCACCTCTAACTGGGCACCAGATGCACATGGCTGAGGAAATATTTGCGGTTTTTGACAATAACTCAGTATATCTCAAGAACAGTACAAGATAGATGCAAAGTTTCTATGAATGGTGAATAATAAGCCGTATGTGCTGTATTGAATGGTGTCACTGCCGATAACCTTGACTGATCTCAGTAACCCAAATCACTCCTGTTTTTAAGGTTTGGTCTTCCTTCGTGTCTTCGGAACAGCTGAAGCTAGAGTCTTCAAATTCTGTACAGATAGTCAAATAGCAAGCATTAGCCGTGTGATGACAAATAACCCTAAATGGGCAAGGTCAAAGTCACGTGACCAATTTTTGAATTTTGGACGCCCCTTGTATCTTGGAAACGGGTGAAGCTAGTCCCTTGCTCTCTCACTCTAGCCTTTAGTCATTTGATTCACATATCTTTTGCACCACAGACTATTGATTTTCCCCAGGACTGCCTCCACGGACAAAAATTCGGACCGAATTTCCGGTGCTAATCGATTTTTGTTTTTAGTTCTTTTTCGTCAATTTCCTATTATAGTTCCAACGATACGACTGATTTTGCAGAAATGGAATATAAAAGAGATAAAAAGCGCAAGTGTAGACGATGCAGGGAGATGAATTATGGAAAGGGATTGATCACTGAACATAAGCTACAAATATAATTAAAACTAAAACTAATTACGTACATATTATAATATATGTAATCGCGGTTGATAAATGTTGCATGTAGAAGTCATACAAAAGCAATCAAAGAAGACACAGGTCATTTTAAAAGTCAAATTCACCGCTCCCTCCCACGACCCCCCACCC
>Ga0209780_1001803_pt1 | contig 14575 bp, 13 predicted proteins | sample WorMetexBAHAMAS2_FD_187384 | JGI IMG/M metagenome (GOLD analysis project Ga0209780, IMG submission 187384) | Marine gutless worms symbiont microbial communities from Max Planck institute for Marine Microbiology, Germany - Inanidrilus exumae... | ecosystem: Host-associated > Annelida > Digestive... | reverse complement strand
GTAGTCAACCTTGCTGATAATTAGAGCTCTGATTAGTGTCAGCAAGGCTTGTTGTGGCAGACATCGCCGCACGCTACGTAGCTGTCGAAGCGCTGCGAAGCACGATCACACGGTGGCAGTCACGTGCGACCGCATGGCGACGTCCGAGTCGATGTAAACGCCGAGGTCGCGGACCGAGGAGACCGGCAACACATCAAATGTGGGGCCCCTTGCCTTCTCTTGGGGCCCTTGACCTTGACCTGCCTCCGTGGCCGAATGGTTAACGCACTCGGCCGCCATGTGCAGTAGAGCGTCCACCTACCAAAGAATTATTTCTCATAATTCCTATGCACATGATGAACAGGGAGATAATCCCGGGCAGGAAACAAGAGGGTTCGACGGTGTCCTCTATAAACTGTGACCGGTGCAGACAACTTGATCTAGCAGTGTCAAGTCTGCCTGCCGCATATATATATATATATATATATATGTACATACAGATAAGCATTTTTGAGTAATTTTGTATTTTGTCTGTCTACTATCTGTTTGTTCATTTCTGTATGTTTCTTTTTTTATCATGTGGTGAATAAAGATGAATATATAATGTAAATATACATGTAGTAATATCTCTTGATTTTTTGCAGGACATAAAAGCAAAAATTGATCAAGAGAATCGCGTGAATGCAGAAATCGAGTCATTCCTTCACATACACATTGAGGTCAGGTCGTCTTCGGTTTTGAACATTAAATTGCATGGCTTCTTTTCACAGATAGGCCCCTAACCTGATAATAATTATGTTGATCATTCAGGCACTTCTTGCATGCTAGTTACCCTTTGGCAACACCTGACCATCGTGTGGCTGATGATGTTTCGTGTTTTACATTTATTAGTGCTCCACCCTCGCGCCTACGGCGCTCGATCACACCTCGCGCTTACGAGCGCTCGATTCTAACGTCAGCGGCGCTCGATCCATTACGGTTGCTGGCCGCTAGTTCCGAATTTCCCGACCGAGTTCACGCGCCTACGGCGCTCGATCCATTGCGTTTGTCAATTTGGCGCTGACTCGAGTCACGTTCACTAACCTTTCATGACCATCTGTAGCGTATAAGGATGACAAATTTCGTGCAGATCTGCTCAAAACTGTGGCCGTGCATAAGGAACAAAGAACAGACAGACAGACAGACATAGTGCAAGGAGCCAGACTATAGTAACGGTCGCTGGCGTCTGTCGTCGTATGTCTGCCGCCGTCTGTAACACTCGCATGTGCAACGTAACTCACCAGGGGGCAGCAGGCGACGGCGGCCAGTAGTGTTACGTCCCGTTAGGGCGACACCTTGTTGCTGTTATTATGAGGCCACATCGGCCTATTGTGGCAGATGTAGTAGCGTGTTTTGTCCGTCGGTCTGTCTGTCAGTCTGATTGTCAGTGAGTCACTGAGCCCTACAAAAACGGCTGAACTGATCGAGATGCCATTTGAGGGGGGGGGGTGACTCGTGTGGACCCAAAGAAGGAACCATGTCCATCAGATGGTGTTCAAGATTCCCCATGGGAAGTGGCAGTTTTTGGGGGTTGTCCGGCCCATTCAAAACCATTGTAAAGCGTATTGTTTTGTGGGTTTAAGTGAAGGGTGAGCCCTGCTAAAACAGCTAAACCGAATGAGATGCCGTTTGGGTAACTGACCCACATGGGTAGCTTTTACAAGGAACCATGTATTAGAAAGGTCCACCATCGGGCGAATTCATTTGCAGCCGTGAGGGGTGACACGTTGGCGATGCGGCATTTCATCAGAATTCTTTGACCACTTGTCAATGAAATACTTATTGATTATTGTCGAGTGCATCCGTGTTTGAAGTGCAGATGATGATGATGATGATGATGATGATGATGACGTTACAGAAGCGTCAAGAGCTGCTGCAGTTCTGGATCGACAAACACGAGAGCGATGTGGAACAAAAGCAGAAAGAACTCGATCTTCTAAAGTCGGCAAAAGCCAAAGATCTTGAGCGCCTTCAGGAGCTGACACGACTGGTAAAATATTCGTGTTATGGGCTTGGACAACTGGACTTATAGTCATCCGACTATGTGCGTAAAGTCGTGCCTAAAATCGTGAAACACTGAGTCTGCAGTTTTTAAGATTAATTAATCGATCAATCTTTAAAAATTTAAGTCAGTTAAAAATTGTCTTTGATCAAAATCTATGTAGGGCCTACCTTATTGTTTATTACGCTGGGCATGTCTAGCAGAAAGCATAATGTAACGGTCTGGTGTCTGTCCGTCCGTCTGTTCCGTCAGTATACTCACCGTGACTCACCAGGGTGCAGCATGTGACGTGGCCGGCATACATTTTGGCCCGAAATTTCATGAAGCTCGTCGAAGGAGTATTAATTTAGCATTTTCGTTCTGGTTCCATGTAAGTTATAGAATTGGTACCTTATCTGCAGCACAACCATGTGCCCCAAAAGTGTGAACACTATAAAGGTTATTTAACGATGTCACTGTATATTCCGTATTCCACATAGCAAATTTAATTCATTTAATTTGGAGTCATTTAAATATATATTAATGAGAGTTGTTTGTACCAATGACAGTATGCAGAGTACGAACAAGTTGTCGTCGAAGACCGAATTGAGAAGGAGAAAGCACGGCGGAAGGTTGACCAGGAAGCGAGAGAAATTGCCGCGGCCATTACAGTTTGTTTTACCTCACATCATCTTCTGTTTTTATTGTACGTGGCAGACTAGTGTAGTTGTATGTAATGTAGCATAACGCATACATGGATAAGGGACTTAAAATTTATAGACATGTAGTTCTTAATTCACAGGACTGAAAATTCACAGTTCACGTCTGACAAAGCAGTTAAGAATCGGATCTCCTGGTCAGGGTGTTCGTCTTTGGATGCCCAACCAAGAGACAAAATTTGCCTTTTCTTGGTATTTTGCAAAATCCAGCTTAAAATACCGTAAGCTGTCACGAAATCCGCATTGAGAAAATTGCTACAGAATCATCTGACAATGTCTGCAGACCCCCATGCAGCAAAATTATTCTCCATATTTGCTATAATTTCAGGATCCAATTTGGAGATGGTTGGGGGCGATTTCCTCATTTGCTCCCCATGGCGACGCCAATCATGTGTGGAGTATAATACAATGCATATCTTCTGACTAGAAACTGTGGGGATGATTGCAGCAGGTTTGTTTGCCCTTCTGTTGCTCAATCAACAGTGTCAATTTCAAAGCACTGAAGGAAACTCAGAGCACCAGAAACTCTGTTCTGTTCTTTAGCCATCCTCGATCCGAGGGTTGGCCACACTATGGACGTACTTTCTCCATTATCTCTGTCCTCTGTTATTCTGATTGACTCTTCCACCGGGAGTTTTTTGTCCACGTATTGATGTTGTCCGTTCAGGCCGTGCGTGCATGGTCTGCCTCTCCTGCGTGCACCTGGCACTGTTTCTTGCACTAATTCTCTCTCCAGGCAACTCTCTTGTTTCGTCAGAAACTAGAAGCCATGAGCCAGTGAAATTCGGTCACAAGACCTCTTATCAGAGATGGAACCGGGTCTGAACTTTTGACCAGTGACCCGACGCGTGACCCGACCCGACTTGGGGTCGCGTTGACCCAGTGACCCGACACATCCCGGTCAGTGAACGTTCTCAAAATCTCTTAAGCAGAGGCTATCTGGCAACTAAAGGACGCTACAGCCAGAGTACGTTACTACAGGTATATACATGGGATGAAGCTGCGCTTCGCACCTCTGAACATCCGACTCCTGCTATCCAGCAATGTCTATATTAAGGGGACGAGTGTTGCGGAAAGAATAGGTCTCATGATTTGTGAGTGCAGATCAAGGTTAACTTGACAAAAATACATCATTCATTTGCTAATAACAGTTACAAGAAACGTAACTTTTAAACGCCAATGTGGGTAAAACTCTGGGTCGGACATACTGACCCGTGAGTGACCCGACTTGACCAAAATCGTTGACCCACGTGACCCGTGAGGCAGAGACCCGGTTCCCACTCTGCCTCTCACCCTGTTATCCAGATGCATCGATAAACCACAAAATATTGATTCTGTGTTTTTCGTTGCAGTGCCAATCGTGGTGGCGAGGTATCATGGTTCGCCGATGTCTCGGACCATATAAGAAGAAGAAGAAGAAGGGTGGAAAGGCAAAGGAAAAGAAGTAGTCTATGGGATAGAGTTATATTATGCTGTTTTTAATACATTGCACGTTTTCTGTTTCTTAATAAAGATTAAGAATATTACATACCTTTTGCAGTTTCATGGAAGAAAAAACAGTCTCCTAGGTGTTCTGTTGATATGTTAATCAATTAAATTACTTGATATAACTTGTAAAGTATTATTATTTTATTATTTTTAATGTTGTACTGACTATGGTTACGCTGTTTCTATGGATGCAGTTTTGCCTATTATGTTTGGTCATTTATTAATTTATTACTAATGGTACTAATGTTGATATTTTTGATCTATGCATATGTGGTCATTTTAACTGCTGTAACTTATTATAAGTATGGTGTCGTGTCGTCTATTATACACATGTGCACATGTAGCCTAACGTGGTTAAAACCCCATCATTGGGTGAAAAAAATATCATGGCCTCACAGCAGATGGTTATTGTGTCACATTTTTCTGATTTTTGAATTTCAATTTCGGCTGGGGCTCCGCCCAGACCTCGCTGGGGAGCTAACAATGCTCCCCCAGGTCCCTTTGGTACCAGCCAGCTCCCCATTCCCTACCCCTCGACGCCTTCTGCGTCTTGCTGTCGATGCCTTAAGCGTCGAGGCTTGGTGCTTTTGGCACCGCAAATTAAACAGTGGAGGTGCCCCCTAAACCCGATTAGTACTGTATCCGCCCTGCCTTTGCAAAGCTGGCTCCATACGTGGATGCTTGCTAATGCGGCAATGGTCAGTGTTTATAAATCTCTTTCTATGTGGGCTTAATGAATGTAGCTAACATCACCAGTGCATACAAACATGCACTGGTGATGCATCAGCTTCTCAAGCTTGTTGGTCACGAAAATGTCCCTTTATTTCTAATTTTGACGTGATAAATCCACATTAATCAGTAATGTTGTCAAAATTTCATTAAGTGAAATTAACAATTTTTGTTGCTCTTCCCGAAGTTGCTATAAATGTAAACTTTTGATCTTGCTCGGTCTATTAGTCTTAATCTTGAGACCCGATGTTAATTAAGGTCTTAGACTTGAACTCCAGTTCTTTAGTAAGATCTTGATAACAAGACTGGACTATATTTTGAATATCATAATTCATAATATAATAAGCTGTTTGCTTAGGTAGGCCTGCTTTGCAAGTTGATGCAGCAGGTCTAAACATAAAGTACATCAGTCAGTATATAATGTTGTCAAGACTCGAAAGTCTCGAATATGCAAACATCTGGATCTTGATAAATACGTAGTAACGTCTTCCAATGCTACTGGCATGATTATGATGTTTTTACAAAGCCCACTGTGTGAATTGTAAAACACCTGATGTCTTCACTATAACTATCTAACAGTAGCCATACAAGTACAGCTACATTCATTTCTGAATTGGAAGCTTAACGCCTATACGTACGTGGGCTAATCTAACAGTACAGTTCAAGCAGAAGTTGTGGCGCTGGTGGGGTTGCTTTCACCATAGCTTTCTGAACGCTCTCTTACTTATTTATTGCACTGAAATGTTAATTATAATAATATATATTCAACGCTTTGTTTTGTTTACATTTTTAATTTAATCGTCTTTTGAGGTTGTTTTTTGAGAAAGGTGCATGTTTAAAAAAATTCCTTGAGTAAAATGGGACTGACTGATTGCATTAGTTTAGATAATTTATTGCCAGATAAATGCTATAAAATAAATGATGCATTTTTGTTTGTCATCAGTGTTAAAGCAGTGAACGGAAAAGGACTGGACGGGCCGCACGGTCCGTAGCCCCAGACCGTGATGGTTTTTTTTGGGACCCAGTTAATACTTACCCGAATGCTTACCGGATGAGGCCACTTCATTAATCTATCCAAACAGACTGGCTCTGGGGTACTGGCCAAGATGTTATCGTCATCGTATAGCTAGTGACGCGATATCATTCTGTTGCATGTTAGCCTCTCTAACTCTGTGGTTGGCGAGACTGCAAGTTGTCACGGTAATGAGATTTACTATGTAATTTTTGTGGATATTGTTGGGGATTAGGAATCTATGCATTCTTGGGTTCTCAGTCGGAACGGGCTATAAATTACAGTGGGCCAGCAAAATAGAGAATTCACTGGGCTGGGCTGGGCTGAAATGTCATTGAGCTGAGCTGGGCCAGGCTTGGAAATATCTGCCTGTGTATTTCTGTAATAAGAACTGTGCACTTATCAGGCCTAAAGAAATAAGTGGACTTTGCAGTGTTTGCAGTCGTGGGGAGTACCAATATGTGGTTAACAACTTTACATGCCACTGCTGTCATCATTTTTCTTGTTTAGTATGTTTAGCACACTAAGACTTTGCCCTTTGACATTTTTTCCATTATTTTGTTGTCTCACAACCATTTAATGAAAAATATTTATTTTCACTGTTGTGACAATACTTTTACTGTTATCCTCATTAAGTTGCTGCTGGCAAAGAATTTAGTAATGTGCAAAATTGTTTTAGATGTTACATGCATATAATCAATTTTTTCTCAGCTGCATTGTGTTGTGCGACGTTTTTTTATTCGTGTTTGTTAGTTTTTCTGTCAGCTATGCAAAAAAGGAAATCTGATCTTATTTATGTCGAAAATGGTGTATATTATATGTTTATAATGAATATGTTGTGTTTTTGATGACTCAGCAGACATTTAAGGATATGAAATGGATGAATCAGCAATGTATGGCAGCCATGCAGCAGTTAATAATCACAGTATGGGCAACATATTGGCTTCATCTGTCCCCTTCGGCTACAACGTAGCCGACAGTTTTGCGCCTGTCAATCACGAGAGATCTGAAGATATGTGTGACATTCTGCAGCAGATCATTAGCATTTCCAGTCAGAGCCTTGATGAGGCACAAATGAGGTACTGAACACATACACAAACTGCAGAATCAGTTTATCAATAACATAATGTGTCATTCCTTACAAGCTATGCCAGGTTGTCCAGGGAGCCGGTCTGCAAACTTATTTGATGCATTAAAAAGGTAAAGGCTTCCCATACTCATTACTGAGCATTGGGCCCGGAGCTGATCCCGGTGTACAGGCAGTCAGCCCGCAGGTAACTACATGTATAAGTCATGCAGCCGGCTGTAGGCTGCCATTATTTTCCGCCAGGCCTGTGGTTACTTTCCCAGCCACAGAGCATTACCAGCCCTCGGCCGGTACCAAGTTATACTGCTTGGTGACAGAGGCACATAGGTGTGAACAACTTGCCCAAGGTTGTTATGCAGCTTTAGCTGTGAGTAGGATTTGAACCCACGACCTGTTGATCACCGGGTCTGGATATCTGCCAGGTGGATTACTCATAGTCACCTGCAGGCTGACTGCCTGTACACCGGGCGGGATCTGCTCTGGGCTGAGTATGGGATGCCTTTACCTTAATGTGTTATAGTATCTTTTGGTTTATTTTGTCCATATCTGCTTATGTTCGATATAGTTTTTATAATACCATGCTAAGTGAGTGGCTGGGGAAAACGTATCTGATTACAAAAATTTACCTTTCCTTATGTCGAGTGGGACATAATACTAACTCAGGAAAGAATATTGACATATGGTTATGGCAACATGCATACGTACATATGACCCAGTCATCTACACTAGTCACTAGTCACTGATGATGCAGAGAAAGGTATATTACTTACTGTCGATTTTGTGGCGTTGATTGTAGAGAAATGTTTTTACTGTTTAATTATTAGTCGAGTGTTGTTGAAAGATGGATGACCAGTATTTTGCTGCTGTTGCTTTCAGGAAACACACACTCAGCTGTCACCGGATGCGACCAGCATTGTTCCAAGTACTCTGCGAAATTAAGGAAAGAACCGGTACGGCAGAAACGAATTTTTACTACATCACAATTTAATCAGTTAACAATAGCGCAGCAGTCTCGCTGATACTGTTATTGATTATTTTGCTGCGTACACCGCATCCGTGACTTGCAGTGCTTTACAGTGGGCCAGACAACCCCCAGAAATTGCGGTTTACTCTCGGGCGATCTGGACCCCATCTAAACATGATTCCTTGGGCCCATCTGAGTCGCCCACCAAAACGGCATCTTGATCGGTTCAGCCGTTTTTACAGGGCTCATGAATGTGACCAACAGACAGACACACAGACCGTGCTACTGCATCTGTAGCAACAGGCCGCATCTAGCTATTGCTGCAATGCGGCCTAATGTTGCTAAACTGGTCGACATGTCCTCGACTGATGGCTTTTCATAGTTCCCGGCGTATTTCTCAGGCTCATTGGGCAACTTCTAACTCGAATTCGCTTGGAAAATGGCCGCATACACACGTGTATGAGGGTTTTGTGTTGTGCTGTGTATGTATACAGGACTGAGCTTGCATGCTACGCACGAGGAGGACCACGTCAATCCGCAGCTGCTCCGTCTCGACAACATGTTGGTTGCGGAGGGCGTGGCCGGTCCGGAGAAGGGCACGGACTCATCGGTGATGAGTGCAGTCGCACGCGCCGCATCACTCAACGACGTCCAGGAGGGCCCGATTGAACACATGGACTATCGAACGAAGCTGGCGCAGATTCGGCAGATATACCAGGCGGAATTTGAGAAATACGAACAGGTAGCAAGTGCTGAGACCATCTCCTAACTCTTGAACGTTAATGATTTTATTCGGCCGAGGGCTGGTTTGGCCCTTCGACAAAACGCATGTATTCGGTCTATTATGCTGACGCAAGGTAAGCCCAATTTTATGCACAAACGACATTGTTTTTAACAGCTGTGGTCACTAACCGATACTTCATGTATACTGGTGTCACTCAGCTGCCATACTTCACAACTACAGAGTAAAGATGATACATTTCAATAAGGTGCAATGCAAATATCTTATTTGAGCTTCTGCCAAAAGTAGACAAATTGTCATTTACTTATTGTCTTATTTATTACTGGCTCGCCTACACATAGTGTAGAGGGGCCAGTATTGTTTTTCCCCCACAGGCCAGGCGATGACGTCATGCCATTTTCAGTCTAATTATAGCTCAATGGTAACACTCCACGGCAGGCCAGTAGAGTTTCGTCCCGTTAGGGCAATGCCTTTTTTATTTACTGACTTGGCATGTTACGATAGTGACATGTATTTTGATGTCCAGGCATGTTCCGAGTTCACGACCCACGTAGTGAACCTGCTACGAGAGCAGAGCAGGACGCGGCCCGTAATGGCCAAGGAAATTGACCGGATGGTGGGAATTATCCGCCGCAAGTTCACGACGATTGAGCTGCAGCTGAAACAGAGCACATGTGAGGCGGTGATGATCCTGCGTTCAAGATTTCTTGATGCTCGGTAGCACTTTTGTCTCTATTATTACCATCTTACCAATGCTGATGGTATTCGCTGGTTAGGGTTTTAGGCTACGTTCATCTGTCTGTGCATGTGTCTGTTATTTTTATGTTTTTCCACATGATATCTCAAAAACCGATGCTGTGAGGATCACTAAACTTGACATATAAATGTTTCACTGTGAGTCATGGAAACCCATTTATTTTGGGATCAAAAGGTCAAAGGTCAATGTCACGAGGCACAAAAAACAGTGCCGGCGTGGGTTTTTGCACTCTTGTGAATGCCAGATTCTTCTTGTCATCAATAACTATATGCTTGGCACCGATCTGAGGATAGCATTTAAGTATCCAGTTCTGCATTATTTAATGAATGTATTATGGAGACGGTCTGGAGGCAACAACAGTAACTAACTACTACTACTAGGTGGTGGCGGCGTGGCACAGTGTAGCGTCGTTGGTCTTGATCAACGAGGTTAACCTATGCTGAGCCCGGTTCGTACTAGGATGGGTGACCGTGCCCGGGTTCGATTCCTGGAGGCGGCACTTTATTTTGGCATGTAACCAACCACCCAGGTCGACTCAGCGTTCTACCCTTTGTGGGACGGTAAAATGAGTACCAGCCAAAGGGCGGTGATGCTCTGCGGCTGGGGAGCAAAGGCAGGCATGGTGTAATTTGCAGGTAAAACTGTGTGATCCATGTCTGAGCGCATTAGAGGTAGTTACGACGATGCGCTATGCAAATTGACGTATACTTTACTTTACTTGACTACTACCACCACCAGCACCATCACTACTGTTTCCGTTTAATGGTCGTTTTTTCCAGGTGAACCTGGGTGAACTGGTTACCACTTGCGTCTGCTTCCCACCTGTTATGGGAGAGAACCTCGGGGATTAGTGAATTGGGTTTTCTCATCCTTCCTACCACACAACCATCCGTGTCAAAGCACAGAAGGATTAGCACAGATTGGTCTACATAATTGCTGTATGATGAATGTTTGCGGATTGTTTATTACTAATTTAACATAGAAGTGGCGCTGTGCCCAAAAACTGCCACAAAATGAGATCAGTTTGCCAGTTATGCAAGCATTAAATGTCACACGTTTTGTGATGTGGATGTGTCTCAGACGCAAGCGACGCAACTTCAGTAAGACGGCAACCGAAGTGCTGAATGAATACTTCTATTCTCATCTCAGCAACCCGTATCCAAGTGAGGAAGTAAAGGAAGAATTGGCACAGCAGTGCGGCATCACTGTGTCCCAGGTGGTTACTTATTTATTGTAAACCCTGTCCATAAACTGGACATGTGCTGTCAGCATGTTTCAGTTCGAGAGTTAGTTGTGATTAACTAACAAAGTGGATGATCGGTTTTATTTTATATCCAAGTATTCTGGGGCATGTCCAGACTGCCAGCAATTTTTTTTGCTGGCGGCAGCGAAGTCAGCGCTTACTCACTGGACGGAAAACAGCAGAAGCAGCAGAGTTCTAAAATAGACAGTCCGTCGGTGATTGATGTAAACAAAAAGAAACGTGTCGGCAAACGAGAAGTTAACTTATCAACACTTTCTAACTCGGTGTAAATGCTATGTAAAAACTTTGAAGTGCATCATTTTCATTTTTCTCATTTTTGAAAACAAACGTTCCGTCATCTCAGGTTCACAAAACAAACGTAAACAAACAACGTCTATTTTTAGCACTCAGCAAAGATTATTTCTGCTGTTTCTGCTGGCGGCAGCGAAGTCATTACTGCTTCACTGGACATACAGTTTAACTATTCTTCTGACCTCCATGCTGCCAGTCTGGACAGCAGCCTTGTATTTAAAAATACATGTAGTATTCTAATGCAAATAATGTTGTTATGTATCTCCCATCTGCGTTGCATTTAAGAGGAGGATGTGCACTTGTGTGTAGGTGACGAACTGGTTCGGCAACAAGCGTATTCGATACAAGAAGAACATTGGCAAAGTCCAGGAGGAAGCCAGTTTGTACCTGGCAAAGACTGCAGCATCTCGAGCACAGAGCGTCAGCTACAGCCCTCCAGCCAACAGCAACGATGCTCCCAGTATGTCTGCTTATTGCAGTCTTCTGCTGTCGCCAACGGGTTTCTGACTTTCTGATTTATTTGTTATCCCACTTTATTCTTTCTTCAGCCTCTCTTTTGAGACCATTTTGAAACCATTTAGTATGTTTTAGGTCCACTGTTTGACAGAGTCGACCTAATAAAACCGATCTCAAATGTCAGACCGACCGTACGTACGTACGTGCGTCCGTCCGTCCGTCCACAAGTTTCTTTGATTTCAATGAAATTTGGCATGTAGGTAGAGGTCGATGACTGATGCACGATGGTATGCAGTATGACCCTTGAAAGTTGGAAATCCGGCCATTTTCAAAACCCATCTCCTTTGCCATTTACAACGGGAGCTGGCAACTGACCACAGATACTTAAACTAGGGCACAATATCTAAATTTGGTCAGTAACCGATATGTCCACACTTTGCCTGTCGGCATGTGTGGATAAAAACACAAACAGTAAACGATATACTCACACCTTGCCTATTGGCGTGTGTGGATAATAACATGATGATGTGATTCAGGTTCCTCAACGTTCCACCACCTGACAGCGAGAGTTGCTAGCGTTCCTCCTGTGTATGACGGCTATGCTGGGAACTTTGTGCCGGCCCGCACTCATTCAGATGCAACTGAAGCTACATCCAGTGGCACTGAGGTGAGTTATATGCCCACTCACTACATGTATTTGACATTTATAAAGACAGATGCTTGTATTTCTGGGTGCATACATACGGTGGCGGTTTGCCGTAGTGGTAACACATTGGTCTCCATCAACTAGTTAACCTACGCTGAGCCCGGTTAGTACTGGGATGGGTGACCATGTCCAGGTTTCACTCCCAGAGGTGGCACTTTATTTTGGTACCTTCTGTGGGACGGTAAAATGAGTACCAGCCAAGGGGTGGTGATGTTCTGCGGCTGGGAAGGTAACCACAGGCGTGGCGGAAAGTAACGGCAGCCTAGTGCTGGGTGCCTGACCTGCGGGCTGACTGCCTGTACACTGGGATCAGCTCAGGGTCCATCGCTCGGTAAAGATTATGGGAAGCCTTTACCTTGTTTTACATAGGGTGAAGTCACGTTACCGTAATCTGTGGTCACGATATGATCTCTATGTTGTAGGGCATGATGCCATACTGTGTAAAGTTAACTGGTGAAGATTTGTCACGTTATTTAAATAGAATTGTGTCAGTAGATTTAAGAAAAGCTTAGTGCTAGCGACAGATCGGCGATCTGACTGAAGTGCTGCAAAATGTTTACATTTTCTTGCCCTACATCATGGCGGCCGGCACTGGAGGTACTATGTTCTAAGTAAGTGTTAAGTCACAGTGGGTTATTCCTGTTCTGACATCCATTTGCCATGGAAAACCCTCTAGGTTGTTGGCTTGAGCGGGCTCGGAGCTGTAAAAATCAGTCTTAATCTGTTTTCAGGCCGGACGTTGTACAAGTTTTAACGTTTATTCTGTTTTATACTGTCTTTTCGGTTTACTGATATATATCTGCTTAAGGAATCTGGCCTCAGTGCTAGTATTAGACATAAATACTGACACCTGTTTGTTTAGAAAAAAAGCATAATTACTTGAGGATAGATTCAGTATTTTTGATATGGTACCACTGTGTGATGGACACATGGAGTGATATTGTGCATTACCTGTGCATATGCATTGCATGATAATAAAGGTCTTTCGTATATAGAAATATCTGGAATTTTGTGACAGACAACATTTCATGTGTTGTTGTGGCAGGCTGGTGTCTATGGTGGAAAGATGGCTGCCGACCCCGATATGTTGCCAGGGTACGACCATTCAGGCCTCTAAATCTCTCACTGTCACTCCATTGACCAAGACAGAGTACGCATCCAGTAGCGCTTTTACTGCAGTTGTTGTCCAATTCGTGATTCAAATTGACTCTTTTTTTCTAAATCAATTCGTTAGGGAAAATCTAAACTCGATTCGGTTTGTTCACAGCAGCAGTAAGTAAGAATTATTTTCTGAGAGAAAATATCACATAAAAAGTAAAACTGGGTAATGTGTTTTAAAATTGCGGTTTGTTTTTTGCACAGCATTTTAAAATATGAGGAAATATATCACTCCACCCTCCCGCCAACAGTGCTTGGTTACTCCTCGCGCCTAGGGCGCTTGATCCATTGCGCCTGACGCCCGCTAGTTCCAAATGTTCCGATGAGCTCGCCACTCATTTGCAGCGGCGTATGGACGGCGCGTAGAGCGCGAGCCCACGGGCTCGAGCGGCGCTCGCTAACGTCGCCCATAACCATCCGGGGATGTCACATGCCAAATTTCTTGCAGATCCGCTTAATACTGCGGACATGCATAAGGAACAGAGAAACACACAGACTGACAGGTTCAGTTGTGTATATATATAAGATGAAACCGAAGTAATGGATGCAGTTACTGTAAATATTTTGATAGCACATTTCGTACTGAAGAATAAAGATGTCGTATTAACTCTTTCAGCGCAAATATAAGTCCACCCTATGGGCTGGATGTGGATGTTATCTAAAGTCGACAACGAGGGTAGGATGCCACAGTGCTGCACGTATATAACCGACAGTGCTAGTTTGCTTACTATAAGTATACACTATGAAGTATATACTACAGACACTGGAGATGTCGTTTATTATTCAGACCATGTTATACACCTCTTTGCTGGGCACTTTACTTGGAGTACTTTCGATTGACCATTTGTTAGCCTTGTACTGCCTACCTACTTATGTTTTAGCGGCATTTTACCAGTTGAACCTGGCTCACCCAATTCCATCTCGGTGTCTCCAATTTTTCGGAAAGAGGTTCTCTGAAGTTCAGTGGTCCGGTTTTTACTGTCGCACCTACACATAGTGTAAGGGGACCAGTATTGTTTTGCTCTCTGGTGTCTGTCGTCGTCGTCTGTCGGGGTCTGTAACACTCCACGGCGGGCCTGCAGGCGGCTTCACCTGCGCAGGCCAGGCGATGACGTCGTGCCGCCTCCAGTCTAATTATAGCTCCACGGTAACACTGCACGGCGGGCCAGTAGTGTTACGTCCCGTTAGGGCGACACCTTGTTT
>Ga0209780_1001802_pt1 | contig 14585 bp, 7 predicted proteins | sample WorMetexBAHAMAS2_FD_187384 | JGI IMG/M metagenome (GOLD analysis project Ga0209780, IMG submission 187384) | Marine gutless worms symbiont microbial communities from Max Planck institute for Marine Microbiology, Germany - Inanidrilus exumae... | ecosystem: Host-associated > Annelida > Digestive... | reverse complement strand
AAATGAAATTTTCAGGGGTTACAATTTTACAGGGGGTCGAATTTTCCATTTTTCCTATTGATTTTGAATGGGCCTTACAACAGTGCAGCGCTACTGCGGTGCCTGTGATAATCACCCGCCCTTTCTTGGTGTATCAAGTGACTGGCTCATAAAAGAAGGGGACACGTTGAACTTCCTTTATGCTTGAACTCCACTACTTCGATTTGATGTGGATTTTCAAGGACTCGTTTCACAATTTGTTTGTCGCTAATAAATCTTTCATTCAAATCGAAGTAATGGAGTTTGAGCATTACCCCCGGTATATGGATGCCAGTACCTAAACAATAATTAACAAGTATGTCCGTAGTTGTAATACTCGGACGGAATTGTACGATGGCCGCGTCGCGTGCTGCACCCTGGCGAGTGACGTTGAGTATGCATCAGGCGCCGTATTAAGGTTAGAAAAATGGGACAGACAGACAGACGGACGTTAGACCGATGCAATTGCATTACGTATACCGCTAGACGTGGCCAGCGTAACAAGTATGAGTTGCTGCAGCAGACGAACTGCGCGACGCCGTTCGTCACGTTTAACGTGTTGTAAACAAGTGTCGTACGCACTCGATGTGATAAACTTGCTACAGTTGAACAAGGCTGACAGCACTTGCAACTGTCGACGTTCCGTGGTGAAAAAAAACAAGAAAAATTGGCTAAGATCAGAGTTTTGGCAAAGTCCAGAGCGTAGTACCCTTATTTTTGGAGACATCCGAATTCCCTTATAAGTCGAAAACCACAATGATCTGTTCAGCGGTTTCGACGGAACACTGGCTTGTGACGGAGAGGCACCAAGCCATAGCGTGTATATATCGCGCTATGCACGAAAACAAACGAGATGTAGGACAGTGCTGACTCGATCCTGTGACATGGACCTTTACCTTTTGACTTCAGTAACATATTGCGGGCGCAGGTGTAATAGCACGGTACAAAGGGTCACGAGCACTGAACACAAGTCTGATTGGTTAGATCGAATACTGGCACGCCATTCTGCAATGTCGATTTAACGCACGTGCTGTAACTTATAGAAACATTCATTTCTTTTATATGGACAATGCAGAATTGCTTTGTATCACCACTATATCTGTATGTACAGTGTTTTCCGTCACCGGCTAAAGACATTTCTCTTTCACAAATCATTCCCCCACATTCTATAGTTTTGCCGTACACGCTCTCGTGGTCTCAGTAATAGTTCACTATTTGAGCCACGCTAAAAATCATGATTGATTGATTGATTGATTGATTGAAGTGTCAACAATACTACCGCCGTCTTCGGGCCGGCATACATCTCGGTATGTAACCAGCTATCCGGGCCAACTCAGGCTCCTACCCTCTGTGGGACGAGAAATGAGTACCGGCCAAAGTGCGGTGATGCGCTGTGGCTATGGGTAGTAAAACTGCAGGATGGCTCATTCCATTCGTGGATAAAGGTGTGGGTGGCAGGTTAAACTGTGTGATTCATCGTTAACATGTGCCATTCCTGAGCGCTTTAGAGGCGAGTTATCACGAAAACGCGCTATACAAATTTTCTGTCTTTATTCTGGTCGTGATCTGCGCATCGACGTGGCCAGCTGCGCTGCCCGTTGACGGTGGCAGGTTGTTAAGCAGAAGCAACGAGCGGAGCTCCGAGAAGTAGCGTAGCGTTCTGTTGTGGGGATCGGTTCAACAATCTGACGGGGGCCATCGATGCACCACAAAGACCTGCTAGCAGCACAGCCCGTTTGCAGTTGGCTTACGGATGTGACGTCACCACATACGGATAAATAAGTAAAACTGCAATAGCAGCTATAAGGCATATGCACTACGCAGCATGCTAGCAAAGTTGTTGCAAATTGCAAATTGCAATTCCACTGTTCACACCCCTTTTCCGAAAATCTGTTGCTATTGTATTTTCCTTTTCGCTGGGACCCTTTGGAGGTCGGGGGCCCCAGTTCATTGAACCACCTGAAATCCCCCCATGTAGCTACGCCACTAGGTGCTCACCTCTGACACAGCTGTAGGTGACGTCGAGGTAGGACGTGACGTCTGGCGGACACGGGTCGGCGACGTCGATCAGCCGCTTCACCGGCAGCTGGCACTGACGGCGCCCGGAACACTCGTCCTCGACGTACGCCGTCACGTCCGCCTCGCAGCCGACGTGCCCGTAGTTCTGCTTGACGCAGCGACCGCTGCGCATCCGCCCGTACTGCGCCGACGTCACCATAACGATCTCGTTCGCAGCGCACGACGCGTTGAAGGTCTCCCGCAGACAGTACTCCACCGCGCCTGGCAACAGACAATCGGACATCATTAAGCCGCTAGCTGATGTAACGCTGGACGCAGCCTACTACTAAAAGGGTAAAGGCTTCCCATACTCGTTGCCGAGCGTTGGGCCCGGAGCTGATCCCGGTGTACAGACAGTCATCCACCCGGTGGTAGGCTGCCATTACTTTCCGCCAGGCCTGCGGTTACCTTCCCAACCGCAGAGCATCACCGCCTTTAGGCCGGTACCAAGTTATACTGCTTGGTGACAGAGGCACATAGGTGTGAACAACTTGCCCAAGGTTGTTACGCAGCTTTTGCCCGAATACAGGAAGTGAACGCACGACCTGTTAATCGCAAGTCCAATGCTCTACCCGTTGGGCCACCGCGCCACCTAGCCTACTACTACAGTAGGTCAATAGGGTCACGAGATTTGTTGCAGTGGGCGGTAGGCTGGCAGCAGCAGCGACGTCGTAGGCTGTCAATGAAGGCAGAGGTCGCAGCATAATGTGCCCAGTCAGCAAGCACTTGTACAGCGTATGTGTCTAAACCGATAACACTACGTGGCGGAAGGGAAGGAAAAAGGAAAAGAAAGAATGGGTGGAGGGAAAGCACATCAAAGCGGTACCATGCAGAGGCAAATCTACGTGTATTAGGCTATTTATCATTATTATTATAAACGTTATGTTTAGGGTGGCATTATCACGCACTAAATGTTGCAGGGCCACCTAACAAACACTAAACAGTCACGTGTTAACAGTGACGCGGCCAACGCTCGGCAACGAGTATGGGAAGCCTTTACCTTTTTAGTAGTACGCTGACTTGTAGTAGGTACTTCAAATGTGGTGTGCACATTAATACTGAAAGGATTATTATTCCCAACGTGGAAATAACCGATAATGTATCGTAAACAATACAAGATACAGCTGTTTGTTTGTTACCAGGACAACTCTAAAAAGTTATGCGTCGTGTTCATGACAGGTGAAGAATAGTCTGAACGGACAGAACCAGAGAAGAGTCGATTACATTTTGGATGTCATCCGGAAAATAATATGGGTACTTTGTCGTATTTATGCACATTCAGTAGTCGACTGATGTGAAAAGTGAAAGTGGAGCTGGAAAAACCAGTTGCGGGAAAATTTGGGCCGATGTACCTGTTGCTCGTCCGTATAACGTAACATTGCTGTTGTGTTGTTTACTGTGCCGATTACAATGCGGCGTGGCAGGGGTGTGCGCTCTGCCGAGTGCCGTCTAGTTCTGTAATGAGAACCCAGTAGAGGAGTGTGTACGTTTTATACGACTTCCACGAGCGTCGCATCGCATGGCTGCCGATGAGCAAGCGATAAAGAAACGGCGGAGGCGGCGGCGACAATGTACGTGGTCGCGGTCCGCCTGCGCTGCTTCGCCTCGCCTCGCGCCACAATGATTACGTCCGGTCGACAACATGGCCCACGCTCGGCCGGAAATTAATTGCGCTGCGGTCGCCGCGGCGAAATCCCGACGGCGAGAGCGAGAAACTGCGAGACGGCGGAAGCTTGACGTAGGGTGGTCGTGGTCCCTGTCCGCTTTAACCCTTACCATTCTGGACTGTGCTGACGGTAGGGTAACGAAAGTCGAAAGCTAAATGGTGTTTTTCAAGACCTACCACTACCAAGACCTAACAACAGCTAGGGTGTGGCTGGTTACCAAACAACACGCCACGCTCCCTACTTTCCTTATATGGAATAATTTATGTGACCTGGTATACCAGCGGCCTACCAGAAGCTACCGGAATCATACTGCGGTTAGCTAACAGCCACGCCCAGTTAGGTCCTGTTAGGTCTTGAAAAACATCACTACAGCTTACCATGTGCCGGCCGTACCTTGCTGAAGTCCATCGTCATATCTGATGTCAACTTCAATGGCAGTGTCAATCATAAACTAGACGGGTTGCAGTGTATCTGGAGACACATTGCAATATAGGCTCAAAGACAGCGTTTCCCACCGGCGTACTCGACAGGTGACACAACTGTTTACTTATTTACCGACGCACAAGCTGTTTAGTTTCTGCATTCGACGATACCTAGTGTCACGTTCCTGCGACTGAGTGATGCCAGCATTATCTGCAATGTTATTTATTTTCAGTTTCCAATTCAGTTTGCTTTTCTTCAATATATCGCTCGCTCGGCCGCACCAGCACTGCGGCGTACTATTGGTTTTAATACGCAATATCGGACATCGGACGTTGCCGAAAATTTGGGTAGGTATATTCCTTGTACAGAACGTACATCCCAGGGGAAAGACTTTGAATTTATTCTGACGGTAAAAATGGAAACTAGACATCCCGTAGAGGGACCATTTGGAAGTAAATTTCCGGCGATCTGTAATCATTGCGGAGTTATGACGGCTTGAAGTCGTAAGACCTGGAAATTTTGAGCAATTTTTGCGTTTTAAAAAGGTCCCTTTCAAACTGTCGCTACTAAGCGGATCGCGTCCAAAATCTACCAGTACCAGCCCCCCACATTTTGCTCACTATGTTCAAGATTTTATCCAAATGGTTCACTTTCGGCGGAGTTATTGCCGAACGCGTGAAGACCGTTTTTGCCCGTACAGTATTTCCAATGTAGGCTATACGAGCCTACAATTAATCTGTCGCATAATCGCAGCCTCTAAAGCGCTGTGATTGCTAGTCTGAGGAAGGAGAGGTTTATAATCACGCCAGAAAGTGTCACAGAGAAGACCCGGCGGCCAAACACCGAACGCCGGCGACGCGTTTACGAACAGCTTGTGACAGTTAAAGGTAAAGGTAAAGGTCGGATTCTTCTATAGCGCTACTTACAGCGGCAATGCCGCGACCAGCCGCGCTGTACAATCGTAGGAAGTGGCAGTTGATTGGCAAGAGCCAATGGTGCTGCAGCGCAAATTGCGGCCATCCATTGCACGCCGCACGCGTTAACGTACAATTGGACCCGCGGTATGCAGCTAGCAAACACACCACCACCCCAATCAACTACACCAGGCCTTCACCCCGTAAGCTTTCACCAGATGGCGCCGCCCGTGCGAGGAAACACATCCGATTACAGCTTACTACTCAGTTTATCCACCTCGAAAGGATGAAAGGCTGAGTCGACCTGGTTGGCTGGTTACATACCGAAATAAAGTGCCGCCTCCGGGAGTCGAACCCGTACACGTCACCTATCCCAGTACTAACCGGTCCCGACGTAGAGTAACTTCGTCGATTCGACCAACGCCGTTACCACTACGCCACCCCGCCAACAGTTGGCAGACCGTTGTGGAAGAAAAGCCTAACTCGCGTTTTGTTGATTTTGAAAAAACGCGTGCTGACGTTTTCCACCAAATACATGGCTTCATTACTCGAGCAGTGCATAATACAGGCATATTTTTATACCGGTCTGCTCGTCTTGATGTCCTAAATGTGATAATGCAAAAATATATTTATTTCTGTTAACATCTGATCTAAATATGAAGAAAACACATGTTGGGTTGCTATTCCACATAAATTGAATGTTCACGTCCATTCCAGTTTCATAGAGGAACAGTCTAACTCTAATTAATGAGCAATGCTGCATAACACTGGCATTCATGGAAATACAACCTCTCCACTCTCCAGATGTCAATGAAATACTTAACTTCAGTTAGGCGCCTTTTCCGTGCAAAACATGTTGAACGGAATTTGTATATCCGAACCTACATGGAATTAGGTTGTTATTGAAAAATCAACACTTTGTTCTAAGTGTAATACTGCCAATTTTTTGAAATAAATCGATAGATCTAGGTTCAACGAACAGTTTTATGCAGTTTCAGACAAGAACGACCTAACTCGAGTTAGGTCGTTTTTCCACTATAAGGTCTTCAGTTGGCAGATCGCAGATGCTGCCGATCGGCAATGTCGGAGATCGGGATGCAGAATTCCATCACGTAGGCCTAAACTATAGATACAGAGCTTTGCAGAGGGTCAAAAATTCGGCAGCTGGCACAGACGATCCCGCCTAATCAGTGACGCAATTATTGATTCATTAGTGCTCGACAAACGGAAGAGCCGCATACGAGCATTGCAAAGGCGACGTGACTTCACAAAAGCATGTGGCACACTGCGATTCACATCCGAAAAGAGCGACCGGCAACATTCTTATTCCGTTTAACCGACGTTTCGCCTATATACCAAGACCGTTTTGTCAGCTGTCCAGCAATCAGATCTAGAACGTAAGCGCCACTTTCTATAATCGAGGTTTCTGAGCATTAGAAGTAAACTATAGATGTAAAACGTTTATGCGTTTTAAATTTTTATTTATGTCACATATTTAACGTTTTACTGACCACTTTAGTGGTCCAGATAAAGCAATTGGTCATACGTGTGTGTCTGTGCGAAAACCATAACTTTTGAAGTACACGACTCTAATCTACATATCTGACACGCTGGTTCAACTTGACATTATTTACGTCAAGTTACAAGGTCAAGGACACAGGTCAAAGTCCACGGTTACAGGATGATAAAAATGCAGTCGATTGATTGAAAAGTTAAGGTGAAGTTGGGAGAATCAGACGCGACACTGTCGCTGAAAAGCAGACCTGAATTGGAAACTGTAAATACGTAACAGCCAGCCAAAAAAATCAAGGTCGTCTGAAATGTTGCTGAAGTGTCGATGCGACGACGAGCAGTGGCTTTCTAGTTTAGTCGTAGACACTAGAGAAATCTCGACGAGCGAAAGTCGCTGGGGAATTCCTTCGCCGTCACGTGGGCCAGGTGTGACGTCACGGGTACGTGCCACATGCAGGTGCGAGAAAAATAACGCGCGAACGCTTTCCCGAAACGAGCAAGATTTGGACGCCGGCTATGCGGTGCCTTCGGCTGACTGGCGTGCTATAGTGGATATGGTAAAGTTATGTTGATATCGCGACACCATAAAGCTAGCGTTCTGCTGTGTGTCAAACGGCAGGTGTCCGTGTTCGGTTTCCGTCATCGGCGTCGACTGTTCGTCGCTCACATTTGCATCCTGAAAGCCGTCGGGCGTTGGCGCTGACAATGCGAGTGGCGTGAACGCTTACAGACGGCGGGCGATGTGGACGCGACTGACGATAATCCACGACCGGACACATTGTCCACTCGTACTTACAGCAACTGACGAACGGTCGCCAGAGGATTAACCTAGTCTAGACGAACCCTGTCAGCAGCCGACAGACATTTATGTGCAGTGAAAACCAGAACTATCGAAGACTTGTCAAGACTTCACGCAGAATTCTTGCAGAATAATAATAACAATAACATTAATAATAATAACAAGTGTCAAAAGTAATGCAGTAAATAGCTCCATCGCCATCTTCTCAGCCCGAAACGGCATCTAGATCTGTTCAGCCGTTTTTGCACAGCTCAACCGTGTGCCCAACACAGAGACACACACAGACAGACCACGTTGCGTGTGACCTATGTAGTATTTAATAATGAGCCTGCGGCTTTGTGCTGGTGGGTAAAAATAATAACAATATACGCATTTCTATCTAACATTTAACTTCAGAGGCGATGACAGCAATGCGCGTCGTTACTGTATGATATTGTGGGGCAGATCAAAAGGGCGATTCTTAAGCGTAGACTTGGATACTGTTAGTGGGGTGGGGGGGGGCTGTAGAGTACTGTTAGCGAGTGAGTTGCATGGTGGGTGTTGGATGTCGGAAACCACGTTTGTCAAAGTCGGTTCTGGTGGAAGGATAGTATGGAAAACTAAAGCATCGTGTTGGCATGGCGTCGCTGCGATAGCTAGCTGCTGAAGCCAGTAGCGAAGGCGTCGTTCTGACATCGTGACAATTGTGTGACGGCCGATAAAGCATCCCTAAGAGCTTGATGATTTCAACTGACTGATGCACGGCACACAGTCAGATCGATTTTCACGACACAGAAACAAATATTATCGGATGCGCCACTGTTCGAGTCTATCTTCGTCGCGTATAGCCAGCCGCTGCTGTTGTCGGCGCGTCAACGTCGGCGGAGGATCGAACAGGCGCGATACAGCGCAGCAATCTAGCGACGCCGTAGCGGATCAGACCTCAGATACACGCTCGCAGTTCGGTCGCCATAACGACCGCTGCCATGACAACGGAAACAGCTACCAGATAAAGACGACCGTCGTAAAAATCGAGTGGAAGCGATGCGATACAACTGCCGCCGCTCCACTGCTGGCTATATATCACACATGCACTTCGTATACGTCGGGCATCTAATCTAAAGTTGCGCCTGTCGAGCCGTGACTCGCCGGCATGCGACGGAGAAAAAAACAGCGCTAGCGTTTGAAATTAATTCTGTTAGCCCGAGTCAAAATTAGACAACTTCAGCTTCGTTCCAGACGGTACCGATGCGTTGTACTGATATCACAACACGACAGACTATTTATAGATGGTGACGTCAGATGCGAGGCGACACCGTAATGCACTGCGTAAATGATGAGTTTCGAGGCCTTCAGCGATTCTACCTGCCAACAGTTATCGACTGCTATATCGTAAAAAGGTGGTGCGGTGGCGCAACGGGTAGAGCGTTGGACTTGCGATCAACAGGTCGTAGGTTCAAATTCTACTCGGAGCAAAGCTGTGTAACAACCTTGGGCAAGTTGTTCGCACCGATTTGCCTCTATCACCAAGCAGTATAACTTGCTACCGGGCAAGGAGCGGTGATGCTCTGCGGCTGGGAAGGTAACCGCAAGCCTGGCGGAAAGTAATGACAGCCTACCGCCGGGTGGATGACTTATAGTCAGTCACCTGCGGGCTGACTGCCTGTACACCGGAATCAGCTCCGGGCCCAACGCTCGGTAACGAGTATGGGAACTGCGATCAGCATGACTGTATGTATGCCTGTCTGTCTGTCTGTCCATCTGTCCGCTCGCACACATGCAAAAACGTCATAAACTTGTCCGTACATGTTACTCGTGGCCGTTGTTCGGTCCTCTACTGACGACAATGCATTGCGTTATGCATTTCCGGTTTTGTGGATGACATCACGTTTTCATATAATGGGCCACACATGGCGCGTGGCGTTGGCAATATCGATGTGCGCGCTATGCCGCAGCAAGCAGTCATAAATGTCCAATGATTCGCTAGGGGGCGCCACGCTGATTGACTTTCTTGCATACAATGGCAGCAAATTTCGTACCGGGGACGAAGTCTAATATCTACGATTGCGTAATGTACAACAATCTATACTAATTATTTGCTAAATGTTGTGACGCTGGACGGAGCTTGCAGCGTAGGTGGAGCTAGAGCTTCTCCGGTATGTCTACAGGGTCACGTGATTTGTTACAGTGGGCGGTAGGCATCTAGAGATGGCGAATGGAAGGAGAGTGCTCGCGTTAGCGCGACAGCTTGCAGCTGGCGGTCTAATAGTATTAAAGAATAACATTTTAAAATAACAAATACAAACTTTAGAAAAGTATAGAAACCGGCCACGTCCAAGCTGTGCAGCGGTCGCGCAACGTATTCGCGACAGTCGAAAATGCACGATAGCGAGACGGCCGCGTTTGAACTCTGACTGCGAGGCAGATCTATCATTCGCTGCCGTGAAGAAATGAAAAACCGGCGGAAACGAGATAATTGGTTTACTTCGCGGCGCACCGTAGTAGCACCGCGAGGGCACAAGAACCCACCACTGTTTTATGCCCGTCTCTGTGCCAGCGAGTAAAAGCGACAACAGAGATGGAACCGGGTGTCGTCTAAACTTCTGACCCGACCCGACGAGGTCGCTAAGGACCCTGAAAGCAAATGCCTTACCAGGAGTTCCAAACTACGTTTAGTGCAGCGTACAATCCTGCAGACAAGACACTCGTATCATACATGCTATCAACTACACGTAACGACCAAAATTTTTACTGCAGTTGTGGACTGCTTCCATAGTTCTTATAGTATTCACAATTCTATGCGTAGGTAAGGACATGCTTGTCGAAAGTGTGGCGTTCGGTGTTCACCGCAAACAGTATTATTCTAAATGCGCACGTTAAAACTCAAACGCCGGGTCAAACCACGGGTTTGACTTCGCTTCCAATTCTGCACAAGATGCAGGGCATGGGTGATGTGGTGAAACACAGATCCAACATTTGCCGGTGGGCAATGCTCAACATTGCTGATGGGTCGTTATTACGAACAAGCGACCGCCCAAGTAGTATACATGGTCCGTCGACATACTCACGGGAGTTTTCAGATTTAGTTTGAAATGGAACAAAAGATAGAAAGATACGGGGTAGTTGTCGACGGTCAGGGTGATTTGACCACCTGCTCTAGAAAATGGCTGGCCTCCGCATGAAAACCCAAATTTTTTCTGCGTGTAAGACACTTGTCCTGTCCACGGTTCAAGCTCTGACCCCGTGTTAGAGTTTGACAATAAAGTCCTGGTAAGAGAAATATTAAAGTAACACCCGCGTAAGAGGGGGATGATGGGATATAGGCCTATCATGCCACGGATCAGTCCTTAGACATGTTAATTGCCAACATTCGAGTTTCAGCTAATCTTCGGACACTTAACCTTCTAACAACGTTTCATAGAATTTGTGACCAGCTGCTACTGCTGCCGTCCGTCTTTTGGTGTTGTACAATGTACAAGGTGCCGCGCTGCGCATGTTTTATATCGTATTGCTAGATATTGCAAAGACGAATTCACAGTTTTGCACCGCAGAAGAAACTCCATCTGGATCTGGCCGAAGCTTCGCGTTGTACAGGTGCACAAAGGAACTGCATCCCGCTGTCCGTCGAGGTGACTCGATGGACAGAGCAGTAACAGAGCGAGGAAAAGCGAAGCTGATAAAGCGGAAGTATATAGCGGTTGGCCCAGTACGGAATACAGAGTACAGACCACATCTTGCGTTTCATTTCCGCCTACTTTTATCAAACGCGCCACCGCCATCGCTCCCCAGAAGTCTCCTCCAACCATCTCGCTGTTTTTCGCGCCAAGTTTCCACCAGCGCGCGTCGGCGACCAACGGGGAAGATGTGTTAATGGCGACTGTGGGAAATAGCATTGATGCCTGAAAGACAACGCTGTATACGGACCACCGTGGGCGGAGGCGGAGGAGGAGGTTTTTGACTGAGGGTGCCACGGAAGCGTTGTTTCTCGTTCCAGCCATTTGATACTGTCTTCACATTACGTTGACTACTCGTATCGGTCGTAAAGTTCATTAAATATAACGATTCCGCCAATTTTCCGACACCGAATGCACATTCAATGTACAAGCGTACCCACAACACCAAGTGCACCTGCAACGTTTTTAAACGTGAGATAATCTGTTGATTTTAGTAATAACAACGCTATAGTAATAATAAAAGCAAAGTAATCATAGATATCATACTTCACCCGCGGTGTGCAATCACACAGTTAACTCTATATACTTCCTTAACCTAAGTCCCCATTAACGCTAAATTAACTTCGCTTTCTTACGTCCATCAATATGCATATTTGTTTCTTCCGCAATGTACACCTTAACCATAGTAACATTAAAAACTTCGTCGTGCGTTTCCGTAATTCTTCCTATTAACAGTCAAAATTTCTTCATTCCTCTTGTAGTTTACTCTGCGAGTAATTTAGAAATAGTTAGTCAAAATTATGCCGTTTAATAATAGGACATTGAATTCTGTCCCATCTTACTGTAAAGAAGTACATTTAAACCAAACCGTCCCTCGTAACAAAATTCATACCGCTATACGGGATTGGGATTGCGTCAACCCGCCGGAGGAGGATCGAGCCACGGCGATAGGCAACATGAACGTAAAATTTGGTAAAGATCGCGCGTGTGGTTCGTAAGATATGCTCGCAGACAGACCGACATACACACAGACGTGCTCATTACAATACTTCGCCACCGCTGCTGCGGACGAAGTAATAATAATAATAATAAGAAGAAGAATGATAACTAGACCAACAGCACTCGTTAGCAGCACTCGTTGGAGCTCGTACCTCCGTCACGCCATTGAAATGGGCGCACAAGCAGCAGGTATAGGCCTACATAAGGTGAAGTGAAGTCACACAGTAATCTATGGTCACGCCACGATCTCCATGTTGTTCGGCATGATATCGTATTGTGCGATGTTAACTGGTGAAGATTTGTCACGTTATTTAAACAACATTGAATCGGCGCGTTTAAGAAAAGCTTAGTTTTGGCGCCAGATCGCCGATCTAGCAAAAGATCCGCTGCCCACTTAACTTAACTCGTCTAAGAGGATCTCCAAGAAATCGATAAAATTGTATTCCTTTCGTTTGCCTGACGGTAACTATTTCGGGTCGTGCAGTTAAAAGCACAACAATGAGCAGGCATAATCAATAACTTAACTTAATAAAGAAAGCGATATCAAAATAACACGACTTAGTGTTCACATTTCCTTGCCCAACATCACGGCGGGGCGGCAGCCAGAACAGCTGGCATAGATAGGAATGAAGAAATTACGTCATTGTCAACCTATGTATATCCAGAATATATCGACCTAGATTTTCCCAACTTTGTTTTCACTTTCCATAACAATCGGATGCTGGACTGTCGATAACCGCAAAACCATAACGCGAACCATCCGAAATTTAATAAACACTTCTGTGGTCCATAGTCTACCATTCCCTGGATTTCAGAAAATCCACCCATAACGTTTGGAGTATCGTGTTCACAAACATACGCACAGACAGACAAACGGCGGTGAAAACAGAACCCACGCCAGAAGTAGACTAGTGGCGGAGGTGATAATAATAATAAATCGGTGATTGTCAATACCGTGCAAGACTTACAAGTGTTTATCCTGCCCTCTCCGAGTTACTTCTGCGTATCCCACTCTGCGAGCGATGCTAGGCGCCCACAGTGGCCGTGTCACATCAAGCTGTCGAGTGTACGCGTCCTACCGTGCTAACTGACAATGTCGACGTCACTGCAATCTGTCAACTGCCACGCGCCGTGCTCAACTCAATGCCGCTACTCTCCACTCAGTTCAGCGAACGGTTTAGACGTCGAATGTTCTAAATTTAGCCTAAACTGCGCGACCGAAGTGTAGGCGTTGGCGATCGACTGCTTCACTTTTCAATCTGATGTTAGATTATTCCCCTCAGATTCTACGGTGACCATAATTTGGGCACCGATATCCGGGACAAGCGCGAATCGTCGGGTGCGAGCGCCACAGGCGCGAGCCGTCGGGGGTCCGTCTTGGAGGTCTGGGGAGTGGGGAGCGTCGTGAGCTCCTCCAGCGGGGTCCGGGGCGGTGCCCCGGCCGCCAGCGATTTTTTCGTATATGCAGATAAATCTTAGCTATTTTTGGCTACCGATGCGTAAGCATACGGCTGCAGAGATGGGCAAATCATGACAAATCCGGGACACCAAGTCAAAAACTGGAAAATTGGGCGTCCCGGGAGAAATGTGATTTTTTCCGGGACACGTTGTTAAAAATCGTGACTAGACTGGCCGCGCAGCCACTAGATCGTAACTTCGTAAGGCGTAAGAAATTAGAATGCTGCTTCCACTTTCACTTTACAGCTCTTCTCTAGCGGCCAGTGTGGATATCTTGGGGTACATTTAGTTCTGGACAAATGCTTCAAATGCTCACTACGTTACGCCAAACGTTCCTTCCGTCGAACAGCATGCAACTTTATTTTTGGTAAGACTGAACCACAGGATGGTTACGAATCACTGGTCCAAAAGGTGCGGAACGGCCGCGGCGTTTTCCTGGACATAATTGAGAGAAATGTTCCTGTCATTTCATGTACTCATTTGCAATTATGAGCTGGGAGTGGTAGCGAAGTATTGTAGCCTAATGAGCGCGCGTCTGTGTGTGTATCTATGTGTGTGTATCTGTTTGTCTGTCCGCGATCATATATCCGAACCACACGCGCGATCTTTACAAAATCTTTGTGTATGTTGCCTATGGCCGTGGCTCGGTCCTCCTCCGGCGGGGTGACATATTCCCAAGGGAAGAGGCATTTGTGGGGGTTTTCTTCCCCATTGACAATGCATTGTATGAGTCGTATAGCGGTATGAATTTCGACTGACAGCTGACCTCGTCTCGATTCATAGCTCGATGACCTTCCTTGAGTCACGCCTACGACGGCTTTCTTGATGCGACAGCTGATCGTCGCATCAAGACTCGGAAGAACTGAGTACCAGCTTCTTCTGTTGAAGATCTCGTGATGAGATCGAAACGTCAAAATAGGGTAATAAAGTTTTGGTTGTGATTTATGAATTTTTACTTGTATTGATATACCAACCAATTGAATTTATTCCTCGAAATTATCATTTGCGGTTGATTAAAGGAATTTTTGATTTCAGTGCGGCGTGGCGAGGTGTGCGCTCCACCGAGAGCCGTCTAGTCATCTGA
>Ga0209780_1001801_pt1 | contig 14585 bp, 9 predicted proteins | sample WorMetexBAHAMAS2_FD_187384 | JGI IMG/M metagenome (GOLD analysis project Ga0209780, IMG submission 187384) | Marine gutless worms symbiont microbial communities from Max Planck institute for Marine Microbiology, Germany - Inanidrilus exumae... | ecosystem: Host-associated > Annelida > Digestive... | reverse complement strand
TCCACCACAATCGCAAAACTGCCAAAATCGGACTTTGCACATCTCTAAAATCGGTAAACTACTTCCGGTTTGTCCGAGAAACAATAGCGTTCGAAACAGCCACATTTCTGAGCGGCATGCAAAATTTGGTGAAAATCGGTAAAGAATTATGGACGTAATCGTTCGACAACCGATCAGTGGACAGACATACACACACACACATGGACAGAAACCAAATTGATTAGATAGTCTGTCAAAATTGCATTTGACAGACATTAATTCCTATGAATATGATAAACAGGGAGATAATCCTGGGCAGGAAAAAGAGGGTTCGACAGTGTCCTCTGTGACCGTTGCTGATGCCTTAATTAACAGCTTCAATGTGTTAGCCGCGCTGACGTGATGAAGCAGATAGACGTGGCAAAGTTCTCTGGCTGGCGCTAAATAAGTGCCAGTCTGGGCTTAGCCAGACCGTAGGCCACGCCTAGATGGGGCGCGTTATAGAAATATCTGACAAGCTATTCACTCCTACTCAAGCCCTCCTTAACCCTACACGTCACGCACACACTCGCATATACCAATCAATTCCCTTCTTCAGAGATAGTTGAAATTAGAAGCCATGTGCACTTCCCGATTCATGTGTAGATAATAATATATGCTTTATTTCTCAAGATGTGTCAGATAGGAAGGTTTCAAACAGCAAAAGTGATGTTTAAGGCCATTAAAGGTCACCAGTAATAGTGAAATTCGATAAACTGCAACTATGTCTCTATCTTGCACCGTTTCTGAGATATTATCACTTATTTCCCAAAATGTCACGTGACCATGAACACATTCCTTTCGGGGAGTAGTTTGTTATGAATGCACTAGTACTCCTCTGTATCAATGACATTTGTACTGCTTAGCTTCACCGATTCCAATGATATGACTGGAGCTCCAAAAATTACAATGTAGGTCACGTGATGCTGACCATGCCCACCAGGGGGTAGTTATCATCCTAAGGCTAACTTGATATATTCTACCCGTGTACATCCAGCCACTGCAAAGATATGATTGCGGGTTTTGAAATTAAACGTAAATCATGTCACCCTGACCACGTCCCTTTTAGGATGGTTGGTCATCCTTAAGCTAGGACTTGATATAATCTACCTGTGTGCAAAATCTGACGACTCTGGCTTCAGCCGTTCCATAGATATCATTTAAAATGGGTCACGTGACCCTGACCATGGAACAATTGGTCCTCCATATGCTGAGTCTTGGCATAGCCTACCTGTATACAAAATTCGACAACTCTAGGTTCAGCCCTTCCAGAGACATGGTTGGTGCCCACCAAACTTTTAACGGTTCACATGACTTGACCAAGCCCCTTTCAGGGATGTTCTGTCATCCACGGGCTAGGACTTACTACAATCAACCTGCCTACAAAATTTGAGTCTCTGTCTCCATCCATTACAAAGATATGAAAGGCGGTACAAAATGTCGAAAATGCGACGGTTTGGGGGTAGTTAGTCATTCAAGGTCACTAGAAATAGCACAATTCGATAGAGCGAGTACAAGTTCCTATTATCGTCTATTGAAACTATGTCCCAATCTTGCAACGAGATATTGGTCGAAAACTGCCCATTTCAATCTATCGCTCCTCTATTAAGCGCCCCGCTGGGGGTGACCCCGTTGGAATTTCGCCAAACTTTTTGACGTTAGACAACTAGTCCATGGGCTATCATATGGCGTTGTTTTCGTTATCCTATGTTTAGCTGTTTTGGTACAGTGCCGGCTTGTGATGGATGGACACATGACGACTGCATATACCTCGCTAGCATAGCGTCGCACGGTAAAAACGAACCTATAAAAGTGCTGCTCGAAAACTATTAATGAAACAGATCGAGATCTTGCATACACAGTTTCTAATATCAACAGCCATGCTGCAGCAGTGAATTCTGCTTCAGTGAATATCTAGATTTAATTTTATTTTACATGTGCGGATGGCTTTACTTACATCCAAAGCTCAGACTGGCAGAGTCGCTGCGAATGGCTCCAAATGAGTTCCTTGCAACACACTCGTAGTCTCCATTGTCCTCCGTCACTGACGGTTCGTCGATAATAAGTCGACCATTTGTTACCGTCTTGGTCTGGTCAGTCAGGTCAACTTTATAATGACGCTGGTCATGTGTGACCCACCAGACGTACGTCGGCAGCGGCCGTGAATCCGCCTCGCACATGAAAGCCACCGTGGTTATTGTGCTGCGCGTATCAAAGATGGTGCTCTCTGGTTGCAGGGTAAATGCCGGACCTATCGCCAGGTTCGCTGCATCAATTTCTGCTTGACCAAAATCTGAAAACATACAAGAACTCAACAAGTGAGAAGAGCCGACCACGGCCCATCTACTAACCAACCAACCTACACCCACTGCGCTACTTTTGTTACTGCATCAGAGATGTGTGCTAAAATGGCAACACTGCTAAAAATAAACATAAACGCAATCGACTTAATCATATCACATTTACTGCTACCATACCATAATCCATCTACTTCCTACATTACCAAAATTCTCCCCCAAAATATCACTAACTTCTATATAATATCCACACTAACATTTCAATACAAGATTTTAGAGACCTCTGCCCAGACGCCACATAAATGCTGTAAACTGTGGCTTGATAGATGAACGAAAAATCAAAAGCATGCACGCATTTTTCAAGAAATTTATTCAGAGCTACGTTACTTCAATGTTAAATGACTAATCACAGCATCACCAACCATGTCCTCGCGTAACTCTGACAATCTTGTAGGTGTCGGTCTTAGCAATTTCACATATATATGGCAAAGTCATGTTTGCATCATGTGTTATCGACCAACCCCACTTTGACCCTAAACACACATAAACACTTGCACATTAACATTAACAAGCAATAGCCATGTTAAGTTCACTCAAAGTAGATAATTCCTCCCGCAGAAAATACTAAGCAAATCGTATGACAAGATAACGCTTATGAAGCACGGAAATTAAGTACATTAATAAGAGTGACAAAATAATAATAATAATAATAACAACCACAATAATAATAACAAACATAAAAGACAAGCAGCTGATCAGCCCATTAACATATATAAACAATAAAATAAAATATAAAAAGCTAATAACTTACTGCCCAGTATCACTATAAAATTTAGAATATAAGAATAATTTGTTTTTTCTTAAAAGCTAAACTTTCTTTGACTCGTAAAAACTTAAAATGAGCTGGTATTCTGTCGTCGTGACCTACTTTCCTAAGCGTATCATTCTACAGTAACGAATGTTGACCAACATTATTTCAAGATGCTTGGGTATAACAATTTTAAGTGCCCCTCGTACAGTTTAAAACTCAAGTGGTTACAAAATAAATATGATCTTACCGTCAGTGTAGTAGACAATTCGGTTTCCTGGTGAGCGCCGTACATCTTCAGAGAACCAGAACTGTGCACCAGCCACTTCACCCTGATCACCGTCTGCCCACGAGAATTTAATCTGTGAAATTGGCCCCATTGTGCCGGGATCACGAGTCCCAGCGGTGTACCATGAAACCCTGCATATACATCATCATGCACAGAACTTGTTATGCAGTGATGGTAACACTTATTTGTCAGTAATGTGTCATAACTGTCACATTTAATGGGATTAGATTTAGGCCAAATGCTACAGTCTACTTGGCACAAAACTTGCCCCAAACGTAAACCAGCAGCTACCAATTTTCATACATAAACTGCATTTCAAGGATCACATTTTGGCCAATTTCGAATTGGGTTGCTGCAGGGGCAAGAAATCAGTCGCGTTTTTGTCATCTTATCTCCCACTTACATTCACATATGGTACAGATTTCCATCAGAGGGTCATGACATTTGGAACATCGTCAATCATTAGACCAAACTGACCAGAAACAGAAGTATGGCAGATAATAACTACTGAGGTATGCTCTGATAGCCAATCCTATAGGAAATCACGGTTGCTGAAATCAATGGCTGATACCAGGTTTCTATCCGAAACAAACTAATAGTCACTTGCATAAATGTATGGTCAAAATATGGCAGTCTTTGTGCATAGTAGTTTAGAATGTAACTTTACAAAAGAAGCAACCATCGCTGCAATTGCCAAAGAATAAACAAAAGGGACAAACAGAATAAAGGTAAATTACCCTTGTCTTGCATTTTCCATTAACCACCTCACAATGAAATCATTCTCATCACGATTATTGACACTCACAAGTTTTGCACCATCCACCTGCAAGTGTTCATAATTGCAATAATAAGAACATTTTCCATTAAAAATGGCACAAATTGTTAGACTAAAATGACTTTACAGCAACAAAAGTACGAAGTCTATAATATATTCAATATATATTACTTTTGCTTCAAAACATTGCTACTAATAGAATAAGCAGAAGATTAACAGACATGGTCTTGTTTGGTTTAATTATTCCAGAATCTGTAAATAACGGTCTTGAAAATGAAATGCAGTAAAATACTGCAATGATACAAAGTCAAAATAACTCACATCACAGGACTGTTTTGCATCAGTTATTGAAGTCGGAAATGGATCGAACATGTAACAAGCATTGCCAAATGCCAACCACGGCCTTGGACAATCTGTCAATGAAAATAACAAGTCTCAGCCGTTGCACAGAAACCCGTGTAACGTGCTACATCGCGCTCACGGTGTTGTAAACAAATGTGGACGCTTTTAGTAATTGCTTAAACTGTTCATATCTAATGTCCCATCACAAGGACAATGGTATTATGTTCTACACATACACACCAAAGCTTCTGTCACCAAAACACTGTGTATACGTGGAAAGACGTTATCTGGTGCTGATCGGGGTAAATATCCATAAATATGTGCATAGCAACAAAAAGGAAAAGCAACAAGTCACAAGCAACGTACCATAAGCTCCTAAAGTGAGTGTGATAACAGGGTCGAACAATGCTGTCAGCAGCAGCAGCTTTGTCAATCCCATCATAAAAGCCTATAACATCAGAGCACACATCCACAAATCACATCAGCGATATGGCGTGTAATCATGATGATAATAATAATAATGTGGTTCTAACTCACCAGCATGAAGGCTGAAGCCCATGGTGAACTTAATGCAGGCAATGAAGACAACGACATGTCAAATTCTCATCAAACCAGCAATTCAAATCACTTCATGGCATACAGTGCAACTGTTTAATAACTAGAAGATAAACTCTGATGCCCCTGCATCGAAGTAGTTGTCTTCGCCACCTCAACACCCTACCATGACTTTGACTCTTAACCTTTGACCTCTAAAACCTAATCAGGTCATCAATAGCAGCTAACTGTTATTCCCTGTATGTTTCATCGAGATTGCACAGGCCATTCATAAGATATGATATTCATAAGATTTGACCTTGGGGGCCTGCTGTGACCTTGACCTCTGACCTCCAGAATCTAATCAAGTCATCAGTACAGGCTAGCAAATATTCCCTGTAAGTTTCGACGAGATTGTGAAAGCAGTTCTGTGAGATATCGTGGTAACAAGCTCTGTCCAGACCATCAGATGAATGAATAAATAAACGCAGCGGATGGACAACCTGAAAACATGCCTTTGCCGACAAGTGTTGAGTGGCAATGTTAATAATAGGAGCTATTTAACGACGACAGACTATTTGCACTTCAGGAAAAAGCAGTAATGACGTTACGAGTTCATGATCGGGGCTGAAACACAAAACAGAAAGAGCTAGCAATGCAGGTGAGACAATCATCGAGAAGCCGACTCCAAGAATGTTGGGTCAAAGGAACATGCTGTTTTCACAAGGACAAGGAACACAACTGAAACCTTCCAGACACTGCAACAAAAACTGATGTTACTATGTATGATGATTATTAATGTTGTTTGGCCACATCACAGCAACAGCTAGATGTAGCCCACTGCTACAGATGCAGTAGCTTAGTCTCTGTGTCTGTCTGTTGATCACGTTTGTGAGCCCTGCAAAAATGGCATTAAACCGATCGAGATGCCATTTGACAGCTGCTGACTTGGGTGGGCCCATGGAACTATGTATTACAGATCTCCCAAGGGAATGGGCAAGAGAAGGACTTTCTTACACATTTATATGCAGCTGATGCTTTATATTACCAGCATCATTTGCCCTTAGAAACTGTCACCTGCATGTAACTGCATAAGATAGGCCTACAGTCTTGTGTCAAATAACAGCCCCATACTTATACGACGCACCAAGAAACAAGTACTGTGCATTTTCGATCAATGCACCAAAATAATTAGACTCAGAAGCGGATGCAGGATTTCTCAGTGAAGGTGTAGGATGGGGGGTAAGGTCTGGCATGGGTATCCCCTACCCAACGGAGGTGAGATATGTGACGGCCATTGGACAGGCCTAGCTAGTAGTATTAGCTGCATTAATCAAGTCTATGCATTAGTTAATTAGTTAAACAAGGCTTCAATACCATTCACTTTTATGGACCACGGGCATGTGGGCCTATTCAAAGCCAGCTGGTGATACAATTAAGGCAGACGTCCGACTTCTATAAAGGACCGGCCCGTATTTGAAGCACAGCTTGTATTCACGTAGATATGGTATTTCAAAAAATGTGGATTTGTTGTGGCCAAACAACAGTAATAATCATCATTTGTATTTTTCATACCTGCAGTTTCTTCTGCTGTAACAAAACTCAATTTTTGCTGCTTCAAATTTTTTCATGCGGGTTCAGACATTAAGTAACGAATCACAATATAACATCAAACGTAACAGCAAAATTAACATGTTGAGATGCAACCACTCGGACGAATCTTAACTCCTCAGCGGTAATCCCGACTGCGAGTCGTGAGGGGGCAGACTGTGAAGTTCCAATTAACAGCACTGTTGCATCCAAAACAAACCACAATTCGGCGGCAGGTTTCCTCATCACATGTGATGGTTCTGGTGTACATCGGCCTTTATTCTCCATCGTCAGGTTGTCATTAACCACTGTCAGCTGCAGGCAGTTTGTGGTTTGTTTAAGGAAGTGTATGATACTGGCATTACAACAACTGCAGTAAGATTGTATTCACAACAACATGCAAGAGTCAACGAGCAGTCAGAAGTTAGAAATTGTCAAAACTTATACAGTTATTACATCTTCAGTACGTACATTTCACTGCATTGCAATGCAAGCAATCAGGTGCTAGAAATTTTGAAACATGACAAAATCTGGGGGACAATTTGCAGTAGCGTCCACCCCGATCCAAATTCTGGGGAGACACGTAAAATGTTACCTGTGTCCTGTGACAAGAACGGAAAATGGCGTAGTGCATAATTACCATCCTCACGGACGAAAAATAACATTTGTAACTTAAGCATTACCATTTGTAGAAGACCTTGCAACGTGCTATAACATTAGACAGCATTGAATAAATAAGTGTTCCTGTTATATGTTATGTGTATCATTACAAATGGGAAAAGAATAAAGTAGTAAACCCAACACAGAATGATGCCGATGCATAAAAATCAGTGGTTTCGGCGTGAGTGGCAGTCCTTAGACTAACATGAGTCTGTGATTCTTAACTGTCTGCACACTGTTCTGCTTCTGCGCGAATATAAATGTATGCAATCATTACGATCACGGAAAAGAAGTTTCTGCAAGTCGCACCATTTTATGCCGATGGCTACAAAATAACGTCCTCCTTCAAAACCTTTAGCCGCACACGAGAGATGGTCGTCTGAAACGCGTCAAACTCATTTGATTTAATATTCAACGGGGTTTCTTTATTTTACGGTAGCTAATCTGAAATCAACAAACATAAACAACTACTCGGCAGTCATTTCCACAATCGACAGCTCACACCTGTAAACAAGCAACCAATCACTCAGGTGAGCTATTTACCTATGGTCCGGCTTAAAACCCGGCCCTGCCCGGCCGGGTAAATGTGTTTTTTAGACGTAGACGTAGAGGATGTACTGGCGCAGGCTGAGCGACTCTTTGCCGGCTTCTCAAACGACTACTAATCGATATAAATTTATAAACTAGACTAAATTTACTCTCGAAACCTTACTACGGCTTCCAGTTGCTTCAATTTGGGCTCGAAAATCCATTATCTGGTTGTTGCCAATGCTGATAATTGATGATCAAGTCTTTTTAATGCATTAATATTTTGCAGATACAACCCAATTAGGCAAAACTATTCCAAACATATACGACCCTGTTGCTAAAACAAATTTACGCATATCATTATTTACTACGAAATTTCTGAAGACGAAAATCATTGCCTCTAGTTTTACGTGTGTCCGGCATTAAGCAAAGTTGGTGCCATTCAAAATAGCTCCCATTTACTCGTACTCTACACTTTCTATCATTTATAGAAGTGCGCAATCCACTGAATAATTTTTTTGTTAATTTTGTACGAATAAAGTTTGGATATTAATCTTTTGTGGGGTACTTTTCAAAGGCTTTCTCAAAGTCACTATATACTGGAGAGCTATGCAGGATTGGGCGTGTTCTACGCTCCAGAGTGCTTCGAAGCACCTGGAGCGTATTTCAGAACACGCCCATTGTTACAGTTGCTAGATAGGCTCAGTACAAATGTTGACATGACTTGTAGCATTAAAAGACCATGTACATGGTTTTTCAGCCTAAGCAACGCTCTAAAATTGTGGCCACATCTTTTCCACTTTGAAACTTGTGAATGAATATCTTTAGTATGTAAGCACTTTTAAATATCTTGGCCATGTTATTGATAGTACTCTGGCCGATGACTCGGACATTCAGCGTGAGATAAGTAACATTTTATGAGAACGAACAAGCTTGTTCGGCGATTCTCAAAATTTTGTTGGGCTGTGAATATCTCATTGTTCAAGTCATAGTGTGCTTATAATGATGCTGCTTTGTGGACAACTTACAATAATGGTAGTAAACTTGCTGCATGCTACAACAGGTGTATTAAAACTTTCTTTGGTTTTAGACGACGTGAGAGTGTTACTCAGATTTTATTTAACCGTGGTTTGCCAAGTTTTGGCATTATTTTACATGACTGTAAGGCTTATATTTTTCTGCGTACGTGGATAAACAGTACAAAACAGTGTAGTTTCATACGTTCGGCAGGTCATTGTAAGTTAATTTTTCTGTGCATTTTGTATTTTCTGTGTTTTGTGCGTGTGTGTGGGTGTGTGCATGTTATGGGCCTTGTTGCCTGATTTAAATAAATACATATGTAAGCGGCTACATGCCCTTTATGTCCGGTGATTATGTTCTATGTTCATATTCATTAAACGTTGCTTACTTGCTTGCTTGACAGTATCTAACAGTTAATCCCTCTTTACTCCAGATTTGTTAAGAACCCACATATTTGTTTTCTTTGCTGTCCACTAAACCCGCAGAATCTTTCTCAGCCGTTTCGTCTGAAAGGCGTCAAGACGTGTTTCTTCATTCTTTCTGAGTATCCAGCTTTCACTGCCGTACGTTAATGCTACATGCCACGCTAGCGCTTTCATTGCCCGCAATCATATCTCCGAAATGGCTTAAGCGAAAGTCGCCAAATTTTGTACGCAGGTAGAATATATCAAATGCTAGCCTAGCGATGACAGACTACCCTCTAATGTGCGTGATCAGGGTGACGTGACCTGTTTTTTTTAAATTTGCTTCCAATCATATCTTTGGAATTGGTGCAGCTAGGCAATTCGAATTTCGTGTGCTGATGGAAACACAGCAGTACAAGTGCATGCACGATAGATTACCCCCGAAAAGGATGTTTTTAGAGTCACGTGACCTTGTTAAATTTTGGGAAATAACTGGTAATATTTCGTTAACGGTGCAAGATAGAGGCATAGTTACAATGGAATACTAATAGGAAATCGTAGGCATATGTGGTCTATCGAATGGCACCACCTTGAAGGTCAGTTTTTCTGTTTGAAACCTTTCTTACTCCCATACACATAGCACGAATTTACTAAAATAGCGCGCCGTGCGTCCCTATGCGGTAGCTGAGCTTCTTGTTGTTGAGCAGTGGGCAGTTACGTTTGACGAGCTTCGCTGTCGGTTCACCACACGCGCGGCGCGTACATCATGAATGTCCGTGACCGTCATCGCCTCGTTCACTTGGATAGCAGGAAGATGGAGGATGAGCATGCCGACCAGTGACGCGAAAGAGTTATTCAATGTTTTGCAGGCGTTTTTTTGGTGAGCACCGCGTTCTCTAGGCCTAGCGTGGCGTGAAATTCGACACTGACGGCGGGAACAGCGGCGGACATAAGTGACCTGTGACGTAAGTTGCGTCGAAGTAAAGTAAGCAGTGTAAACAGTGTATAGCAGTGAGCAACAACTTTAGCCTTACCGCTACGGGAAACTCACATGCCATATGGGATCACATAGTGTTACCTGTCACCTTTTGAGCGCACGTTAATCTACCGTATCGTATGGTATCGTATCGTATCTGTATCCCCAGCCGAAGCAGGTACTCAATTTCGTGAGCCCGAAGGGATGCATGCTAGCTGAGTTGACCGATGTTACGTGAAAGTGGACCGGCTGGGAATTGAACGCGCGACCTGTCAATCGCAAGTCCAACGCCCTACCGCAGCGCCACAACGCAACGAAAGTACTGCATGAAACAACGATTCTGACATCGGGTGTGTTGGCTTGAAGTACACGCTTGCCGTAATCGACGTACCGGGTACGCCAACGGCAGAAACGCCGAAGAAGTCTTTGTCGTAGTTTTGGTGTTGCGGTATGTCTGCGTCTTCCTCAGTGTCACGTCTGGAACGTCGATGGCGGCAACCCAGTAAACACCATGACGTCGGGCCGACGTCAATAGGACGTACACCACGTCGGCGGGAACTGACGTCTGTACGTCGTCGTGCCGACGTCATTGGCTCATCGGCTCAAAGGCGGGTTGACGTCGGGCCGATGCGGCGCGGCGTCGGCCCGACGTATGGACTAAGACGTCGTCCCGACAATCGGCCCTACGTACCGCCGACGTCGGTGCGATACGTTGGATCTATGTCGGCCCGCTACTGGGCCGACGAGCAAATGACGTCGCCTCGACATCGCAGTGACATATTGGCATGCTTATATTTTATCAAAGATTCAGCAGCTGCTAACCTTCTAGAACCTTCCTAAAGGTCGCGGGTTCGAATCTCGGCCAGTCCGCTTCCAGGTAACAGCCTTGGATAAGCTAGTCACACGCATGTGCCTCTGTCATCAAGCAGTATAATTTGGTGCCTGCCGATTGGCGGTGACGCTTTTCGGCTGGGAAGGTAACCGCAGGCCTGGTGGAAAGTAATGGCAGCCTACCGCCGGGTGGATGGCTTCAAGTCACCTGCGGGCTGACTGCCTATACACCGGGATCAGCTCCGGGCACAATGCTCGGTAACGAGTATGGGAGAACTTTACCTTTTTACTTTTTTAACCTTCTAGATCTACTCACTGTAATACATCATCTACGAGACGAATCTTTCCAGACAACTGAGACAAATGATTAACGTTACTGCTACTGATAACCACACACGCACACAGTTATATCTGAAATGAAGCTCAGCTATCGCAGAGGGACCGAACTGAACGACGAGCTAAGTCAGTTGAAATCGAAGGCTCGGGCTTCTAGCTATAATGTGCAATGCGGTGCAACGACTAACGATTAAAGTGTCCAAAATGACATGAGCTACTTCGCGGGCACTGTCATGGGAAGGACACCGAAAAGAAGTATAGGCTAGGCGAGCTCTGAAGACAGGATGCCGAGCTGACGTGCTGAGTCACACTCTTCCTGTAGCTGCGTGCAGTAGCAGTGCCCGATCACTAACGACGAATATGCGCGTTGGACGGACAGTCAGTGATGATGACGTGGCTGATCGTAGACGTTGACGAGCTTCTGAGTTCACTGTCAGTTGGATGGGCGGCGGCCAGTGCATGCACACAGTGCAAGTGGAGTTGACAGAGCAGCGGAGTTGGTAGATCAGCCGAGCCCGCTCGGTAGCATTCATCACAGACTGCAGGAGCTGCGGCTGCACAACGTAGGATACAACGCCAGCAGAGTCACGTTAGTCATGGAGCACCAGAGATGCTACAAAACCCACAAGTGACTGATTTAGCCGGCGTGGCATGCCTGCCCCGCGGGTTATTTATTTATCTATTTCGCCAAAACGGCAGCCACAAACATAACTAACTAAAACTAACTAAACATAACTGTATTGTGTTGAACGAACACAATACCGTATTTGTCCGAAGCGGTCCGCTATATGCAACAGGTGTTTCCCTGGGCCCATTTGCGTCCTCGACGCAAACGGCATCTTGATCGCTGCAGCCGTTTTTGCACGGCTCAAAGTCACTAGTTGAGAGACCGACTAATAGACCAAAAGACTACGCTACTCGCTCGGTAGCAATAGGCGAGGCGCACAGTGGAGAAGCCAAATCCTGTTATTGTCTACCGCTACAACAAGACATCCATTTACAGCTTACTACTCATCTATCAACCCCGAAGGGATGAAAGGCTGAGTTGGCCTGGTTGGTTGACCTATAGCGGACGGTTTACCCACACAAGTGGTCACCCGTCAAATACAGGTCGCGCGCAAGACAGGGAAAGTTCGCCGGCCAAACACCGACGTTGTACCGCTGTGCCACGAAACCAACTGCGATGTAATCTAATAATAATAATTGTAGCATATCTAAAGTCTTACAATGGTTTCCATGCTTGTAAAGTTGTATGGGACAAGGCAGTCTTAGACAGCAGAGTGAGCAGACTTCGCTTCGCCGGCGGTGTGGAATCGCACGCTTAACTATATGCTTACTTAACGTAAGTCCAGTTAATGCTAAATTAACTTCGCCTTCCTACGTCCATCGGTAAAATTTTCAGAATTCTGTTCCGAAAGTTTCAACGTGGTTGCTGAAACGTTAATGGGGCCGAGTGATATACTCAACCTGACTCACCAGAGGGCAGCACGCGACGCGTCAAACGTACATACTTGTTAATATTATTATTACTGGCCCGCCTACACATACAGTGTAAGGGGCCAGACTGAGACTTGTAACGGTCGCTGGCGTCTGTCGTCATCTGTCGTCGTCTGTCGTCTATCGTCTGTAACACAGCGCATATGCAACGTAACTCACCAGGGGCAGCACGCGGCGGGCCAGTCGTGCTACGTCCCGTTAGGGCGACACCTTGTTATTCCAACATGATGACAGCATTTTTACCCGCGCGACGTTGTGGATGTGCTAGAGCCTAGCGCGGAGTATGTGATGGCCCTGAAGTGAGTGGGCTGGAACACGTTTTCCGACTTCCCAGTTCATCGTAATTTGTTGTCTAACGAGCTGCCGCCTCCGCGTACGTCTTAGCCAAGGGGCAGACGATCGTGACGTCCTTCGACATGACTTTACCCGCCTGTCATGGGATCGGCGTCAGACCATCAGGAGGCTTCCCGTTTGACCGTGACAGACCCTCCTTGATACCTGCCGACGCAAAGGCACGGGCGATCAAGACATGCTCTCTGGCTAATATACCTGGGGGGATCGTTTGCAGAAAAAAACTGTGTAGGCCATGAGTGTAAACCAGAGAACCATACATCGAATTGCCACGGTCAAAACTGCACTAGACGGCCGATCTTCAGGTTAGGAATTGACACGATAATTGTTAACATTCTAGTTATTATTAGGCCGCATCGCACGCACTGCATAAGATGCGGGATATTGCTACCGACGGAGTAGCGTGGTCAGTCTACGTGTCTGTTTGTGTCTGTGTGTCTGTTGATCACGTTCGTGAGCCCTGCAAGAACGGCTGAACCGAGCGAGATGCTGTTTGGGGGCTGACTCATGTGAGTACAATTAGGAACCATGTATTACAGGAGATGGGGGTCAAGTCGGACGAATCCATTCGCCGGCGCGAGGGGTGACAAGTCAGCGATGCGGCCTTTCGTCGAAATTCTTTGACAATTGTTATCATTGTTGTTGTTGTTGTTGTTGTTACTAAAACTACCTCTACTATTATTATTACTGAATTTTGTCAACTACTGTAACTAGACTGTGTTAAATCTTTCTGTCAAATAGAGAAGATTATAGTATTATGCAACCGACTATCAGAAGGTATGATGTCTACCGTAGGATTTAAATTTAGTTTTTTTTTACTTCGCCCGCGGTGGGAATGCGAAGTAAGCAATCACCGTGTGTGTATGCCTGCCGGTCTGTCTGTCTGTCTGTCTGTCCGTTGGCATTTCTCAAAAACCACATGTCCAAATAGCATCAAATTTTCAGAACATGTTACCCGTGGCCGTGGCTCGGTCCTCCTCTTACGGCAATACAATATTTTATACCTTTCTGGTTTTGGGCATAACGTCATGATTTCACATAATGGAGCAAATGGACCAGAATCAAAGACGACGCATATGTTCGACAGGTGGCGGTACCGAAGGCGAAGTATGCCGTTGTTGACTGCATCTTGTTTACAGACTGCAAGTACAGCTGAACACGTAGCACTATGGTAGCCTACATTCTGTGAGACAAGAAGCTCAGCTATGACAGAGGAACCGCGTGACGCACTGTCAGTTGAAATCGAAAAAAAACTGTACGACAAACCCCGTTTCAAAGACCTGCTTTCGTGGCCGAGTGGTTAACGCACTCGGCCGCCATGTGCAGTAG
>Ga0209780_1001800_pt1 | contig 14589 bp, 7 predicted proteins | sample WorMetexBAHAMAS2_FD_187384 | JGI IMG/M metagenome (GOLD analysis project Ga0209780, IMG submission 187384) | Marine gutless worms symbiont microbial communities from Max Planck institute for Marine Microbiology, Germany - Inanidrilus exumae... | ecosystem: Host-associated > Annelida > Digestive... | reverse complement strand
CAATTATGATTATCTTTAATATTAAATGAACATTTTGTAAATTATTATATAAAATCAAACTCTCGTAAGTAAAAATGCGCGCTATTTGCCAGTTTGCAACTATCACAAGTTCCTTGCAATAGTTGTAAACGCTTAGATGAGCCCAAAAGTCTACGAGTTGTTAGTTTACAAGTATTGCAACTTGAAGTTACGATAGTTTCAGTTCATGCGGCGGGCAAATTCTTACCAAGTTGTCCGTTTACAAATAATTATCGTTTAAGTCACTCGCATTGCAAGACAAGTAGGTCTATCATGGTGGTTCTGCTTGTTGTCGAGCCGAAATGTACGCTGACCGCTTCGCATGCTGCCCTCTTGTTAGTCACAGTGCGAATGAGTATGCCGACGGGACAGGCAGACAGACTGTCAGACGGACGGACGCCAAACCGTTACATTACGCTTTCCGCTAGACGCGGATAGCGTAAGAAACTGTAGGCCTACTGTTGCGTAATAGCATAGTTGTAGGCCTAGTTTCGCAGCGATTGTGATAACTTAACTCCGTTTAGAGCAAAGTTCGTCAACTCAACCATACCAAGTTTGTAGTCTCTATCTCCACTCACTACGAAGATATGAAAGGCGATACAAAATATCAAAAATGGGATGGTTTGGGGTAGTTAGGGTCACTCAAGGTCACTGGAAATAGCATCAATTAATATTAATGTCCTCATCTTGTGGCGTTTCTTAGATAGCGAGATATTGGTCGAAAATCGCCGTTTGAACCTACCCCCACTTCTATTTGACGCCACCGTTTGGGATAATCCCGTCGGAATTTCGCCGAGATTTTTGGCGTCAGAAAATTAGATTGCCTGTTTTATCGTACGGCGTTGTTTGCGTAATACTGGGTTGAGCCGTCTTAGTAGAACACCGACTTGTGACGGACGGACAGGCGGACAGACACACGATGACGGCAAGTACCTCGCTAGCATAGCGTCGCGCAGGTATAAATTAAGTGAGCTAACGTAATTATCAGCGTTATACAAACGAGAAGGAGAGGTATAGGCTAAAGGTGGTGTCGAAGTAAGCTTGCGAGGGGCGGTCGAAGTTGTAATGTCCTCCATATACGTCGCCATTTATTTCGTTATCTAATCTGATTTTGTTTACACTCATACTTACCTCATTTTCCACACGCCATCGCATTATTTTTATGCTGGCCGCGTCTAGCGGAAAACGTAATGGAACCGTTGGCGTTAGACAATCTGTCCGTCTGTCTGTCTGTCCAGTCGGCATTATCACCGTTACTCACCAGGGCAGCATACATTTCGTCCTCTTTATTATCGGGCTAAAATGTACGATGGCCGCATCGCATGCTGCCCCCTGGTGAGTCACGATGAGTATGCCGACAGTGCAGACAGACGGACGGACGTCAGACCGTTACATTACGCTTTCCGCTAAATGCGGCTAGCGTGACAATGCATGCATCAGTAAGACGCACGTACTGCTAATGTATTAACAATTGTATGTATCTTACTGCGCGAAGCTATTACTAAACCATTAAATGACTAGACACCGGTACGACGACCTAGACGTTTAGTAAAATGTTATTCGCCAAACCGTTTACAATGATATATGCTAACGCTACTAGCGATAGGCTAAATAGTAACATTATGCAATGCCGAACATAATATTAATTGTTATGAAATATAATACTAGAAGTCCTGTCTGACTCTCGGCGGTCTATTTGGTGGTGCTTCTGAGCCGGCACTGAGTACAAGTTTGAATGTTGTGGGTGTCGACACCACAGCTGTCGTTGACTTTCCAGTCGCAGATCAGAATGCCGCCTGTTGTGGATACTATATTAGCTGCTTGCTGACAGAGGCATCGAGTGTGAGAAGTCTGCTACCGACCACTTTAGTGGCCCGCGTAGAGCAATTGGTCCACTATGTACGTCTGTCTCAGTGTCCGAACGAATGACCTCTGACCTTTAGATATTTGGCAGCTGGTTCTCCATCACAAAATCTAGGTCAAGTTCGAAAGTTCGTTCAGGTTACTTCAGGTCAACGTTCAAGGTCACAAAAAGAAAACGAGAGTCAAGCAACTGCCGGAATGGCCCATCGTGGACGAAAAGCAGACTTGAATTGGAAACTGTAAACCCAGTAACAGGCAGGCAAACATTTTCTAAGTACAACACTTCACGTCCGTTACCGCAGTTGGCTAGAGTGTTGCTAAAGTGGTCGGTGCGACCTTCAGTGAGGGGTTTCAGAACAGCTGCTGAGAGAAAAATTCATCACACACCCGACGCTACGTTGTCACTCTACCACGCCGCCATGACAGCTATATACAGTGTCGGCTTTATGGACCCACATCTCCCGGTTGTGGAACTTGGAAGGGTTCGATCAGGCCAATGTAAGCATTGTTAATTTACTTACTGATAACGGTTAGCGACGTTTGACGATTACACTTTCACAGCAGCCGTTGGTGAATGCATATTGTAGTCTAAGTCGTAGCATTTGAAAGTCGACATGAGTCCTAACTAGAAAACATTGGCCTAGGCAGTCGTATCGACATGAAGACCAACGCCGGCAGCAGCAGCACACGGCCGTAGCAGCACGCATCACTAGCAACCGGTTTTCATAACCGTATGACCTTGACCTTTGACCTCTGAGTCAATGCATGCCGAGAAACTACTATAATAGCATATGTGTCTGTACCAAGTTTGGTGTTGACTGTTGATAGCTCAAGCCGTTTTCCCTTTAAAGTGAGGACAAACAGACAGACGCGACTGAACGCCCTACCCACGCCGGCGGCTATACAGCCGGCTTGGGTAGCAAATTAGCGTGGGGAACCCTAGCACATTGACCGCCCGGTTAAATAGTATTCGCCAGGTGTCGCCACGGGTCGAAAGATTCCAGCCACGCCAGCAGCAAGTTCACCACCACGCCAGCTATCAGATAAGTACCATACCAGTAGGACGATTATTTCTCACCCATGGCAGTCAGTATGCCAGAGCTGTCGCGCCTTAGTATTTCTGCAAACTTTGTGCAACGTGTTCTGAAATATGTCGAGTTTGTACCTGTCGGATGCGGACGGTGTATGTGGGTATGACTAAGCACAGAGGACAAGCCATCACTGATAGCATCCGTACATAAAACAGAACAATATTAGGTCACTTCTATCTACACAAACGTACGTCAGCGATCGGTGTTAGATATTTGCAGTAGATACAGCCCTGTTATGCAGTCATAGACGCATGCAGTTACTTCGTCCGAACAACGTTACCACAACGATTGTACAGGCAGACAACAGGGTTGCATCATCAAGTCATCTCAACTGGACAGAAATGTACAGCGTTAATCGAAACAGTATAATTATCAACGAACAGAAACTCGGTGCGCAAAATTTAAGGCTCGGTTAATTAGATCGACATGCCAATAAAAGCGCATAAGATTGGCATAAGAGATTTTTGGCGCTTTATAAATACACGCTGCTTGACATTGACATAGAGGTGACTAATCATTAACAAGCACGAGCGGTAACGATGACCACATTATTGTCCGTTACTTACTTCATGCTATTTGTTCCGGCCCGTTGGGATTCTTGAGGGAGACACCGCGGGGCTATTCACACAAATCTTGTTAGCCGTTTTGCTAAAATGACGCAAAAAATCGCCCTCACAAAAAATTATCCATTAAAGTTGTCGCGATATCAGCTCATTGACAGTCAGTGTGTGACGCGTTCCTTTCTTCGGGTGAATCTGGTCCCATTTAGCCTAGGGCCGCTTTATAGATTGGGAATTTTCACTATTTCACTTGCGAATGGAAACCATTGTAAACTTCCGGATCTTGCTGTACGCTACGGGCCGGGACACATTTCATCTCGTTACAGGCTTCAAATGGTCAGAAATAGCCGTGTATGCCTGATAGGCATGCGGTTAACACGGTTTATCATACCGAGTTGCAACATTCGGCACTCCATTCATCGCGTCAGCCTAATGTAATTATTATTAGGGGCAAAACGGCAGTGTTGAGTGCATGCATAGCCGATAAAGCTAGAAATGCGTGGCAAAGCCCAGCGTGTAGCCCGCTCGGCGCAAACGTGCCTGCAAAACTCATGGGCTACTGGAAGTTCACAAAATTTTGGCAAACGCGGAAGAGTCATCGGCGTTGTTAACTTATGCATCCACGTTGCGATCCTCCCGTCCGCTGTGGAATGCCAGTGCACAGAATGAAGGCGGGTATGCCAATTTTAGCCGATTAATCGGTTAACAAATGAGCGATCACGAAAGAAAATTGGGTTGATCATGCCCACCCATATGTGTATACCTATCCTGAAAATTTTGTTGGAGATCGGTGCAGTACTTTCTGAGATAATATGGTCTCCAATGGGGCCGTTATAAGAAAGAAAGTAACATCGGTATATCTTATAGCAGAGGCAGCCTGCCCGGGCGGGCTAAAGCAATGTTTGAAAGACCGTAACGCATTTCTATCAAGGCCTTTATTCAAACTGAAGAAGTAAAATTACACAGCACAGGCTGTGGTGACAAAAGTTTCCGAACTGTAGCACGTACCCTTTTGCTCGAGATTCATGTACCCTACATCGGCTCCCAGAATACGCAGACAAAATTCATACAGGTTTCTTCACTTGCCGGTTCCTTATATGTATTCAATGCAAATAGAAGATAAAGAAACTGCGACATTTTGAAATTGATCTGTAGGGGCAAAGAGTTTTTGGACCGCATTTTGATACAGTGCGCGTGAAACAAAAAAAATCGCAGCAAGGTCTTTGCCATGTATCTTTTGTGCCAATATTCATCGGTAGGGTTAAAAGAGGGCCAGGTCCAGGTAGGAACAGTGGCACTGATGCGGTGAGAAAGTGATTATGTTACTGATAAGAGGTGCTGTTAGCGATGTACAGTCATTACTCGAAAACTCTTGTAATTCGAGCTGGCGCCACACAGCGCTGTATGACAGAAACCGGTTAAACGGACAGAAACACGAGTGCCCTCAACTAGATTTAGGTGACTGAAAAATGTGCCAAAAGTGCTTACATATCTAAAATGGTTCGATTAAGAGATTTTCCGGTTAACGCTTCTCCCGCGCTGTCCGGTTTCGATAAAAATTCTGCCTATTAACCCCCAAAACAGACTGGATTCGTTCCTGCATGAGATTGTTTTCGTGGTCTGATTGGACGACAGTTGTCTATCAAACACGCGACGCGCTGAAACTCCGTAAAAACTGGTTAGTTGTCGAGTAGTCGAAACGTCTCGTTCACATGTAGCGTGCCAACTGCTGGACCTGGGCGCCGGGAATACCGGCAGCGGCGCCGGCACCGGCAGGGAAGCCCGGCGTTCGGGCCGGTATCTCATAGATCCTCGACGGGTAGTAGTAGCCGAAGCCCGGAGTATTGGAAGCTGAACGCGGGACGACCGGCGTGACGACGGCGGGCGACAGCCCCTTGCCCTGCATGTCCATCAAATCATCCTCGTCGTCGTCATCGTCCTGTAAAAACGACAAAAACCATAGCTGTTCCGAACTTTCACGGACGCAATAAAAACGACAAACGACGTCAAAAACGTTAATAACTGTTGAAAGTCAGTTATAATAGTACGGCAGTAGGTTATACGCCGTCACGTTATAGGCAAGTAAAACAAACACGTAGCATGATCTGCCTGTGTGTCTGTCTGAGCGTTGATCACACGGGCGTGCTGTGCAAAAACGAGTAAACCGATCGAGATGCCGTTTTGAAGGCTGACTCAAGTGGGTCCAAGGAATCACGTATTAGATGAGGAGACTCTATTCGCAGCCGCTAGGGTGACCAGTGGGCGATGCTCGATGCGGCCTATTGCCAAATTACTTAAATGGCACTCATAAAAGACAGTTGAACAGCTGCTTGCCGGGTCGTTATTTTAATCTCAAAATGCAACAAAATACGTTTTTCGACCGGGCCATGACGGGGCAATTTACAGCACTCTCAGACTATCGGAATTAATAGAGTAAGGTGGATAGGGATGAATGGAATGGGGTGGAAGAGATGAAAAGAAATGCATGAGAAAAAGGAAGAGATGGGCAATAGGAGGGGAAAATCGGGAAATATTGTCTCCATTCTTGGTAGGTATTCTAAAAATTCTTGAAACGTATTCTAATGACGAAAGTCACGAAACTGTCATACACCTGCTGGTGCAAAACTAGCATACGAGTTCCACGCGGTAAGTAAAAGATGCGTGAAGACAACGATGGCAGAGACATTTGGAAAAAGAAATGGAACTGACTGGAGCAAGCCGCGTCCGTTACCTCGAGTGACTTGGCGCAGCAGTAAATCAGCAAACCGGCTGCGAGAAAGAACTGGACCAGTCCGAAAAATGCGACCATCAGCGGCAGAATGAACTTGACGACGTATCCGTCACTCGGCGTGCTGAAATTGTACAACGAAGTCGTGTCTGTCGCTCCCGGCGTCTCGTTCAGAACCTGCAAAGCGCACACGGGTTATCAGCGGATCAACAGTTCATTCAGGCGGCGGATTCAACCTCTCGGACGGGTCCAACCACCACCTTTCCTTCTGCCAAATTCCCCTCTTCATTCCCGTCCGCATTCTGTTCCCTATATTTCCCACTCCCTGATTTTTCGACCCCCTGCCGACCTTCCTTTCCCTGTCAGCACCCATTTACCCTATTGCTCTATTTCTGTAACTCAAGCTCTGTCAGCTACACCGGGATGAATAGCCTTTTGCGTATCAGACTAGCATACACGCAGGTATTATTCACCCCCTATTTTACCGTCTCTGTTCGTTTACCTTATTTTCCGCTTCCTGCCCATACTCTTAAAATACGGTCATATGCCCGAATGATGAGAGCGCCGTAAGCTTCCCAGCGGGTTCGGCTGCAATCGATCCGCTAAATAACGTTATAGGCCGCACCGCCTGCACTCAGTGCATAAAATGAGGTCTATTACTACAGATCTCGCACGTAGCGTGGTCTGTATGTATGTGTGTCGGTCACACGAAAGTTCCTGCAAAAACGGCTGAACAGATCGAGATGTTGTTTGGGGGCTGATTCGGATGCATGGGCCCAAGGAACCGCGTATTAGAAGGGGTGGACATTCCCACGGGAAAGGACAGTTTTATAGGGGGGTTGTTCGGCCCACTGAAAAGCATTATTACAGCCTGTTGTGGTGTACGCAGCAAATGCCATCATTCAATCCTCCCTAATAGCTCGCCATGCGACGCGGTCTTTTGTCAAAAAAATCCTTTTACCATTTGTTGAGCTTGACACAGCCAAAGACCAGTTTTACTGAATGTCTGACAAGACAGTGTTCATTTCAAATCCAACTACGTCAGTACAAATGATGACGTACTCCAAAAATGAGCCTTGACAGGAATGCTGATCTCCACTGTTAGGCTATTACCACAAAATCCGTGACACTTGGCGTGGATAGTGAAACGCCAGACCGGCGGTTACCTTTCCAGTCAGCTTTCACTTGGGATCTGCTCATTTCTCGTCCCGGTGAGGACGCAGGAAGCTGATAGCTGACAATATGTTAAGCCTACGTGTAAAAACAGTGATCAAAGTGGTTGTCGATTGAAGTCGTACCATGAATATAGCGGCACCGTTGATGACGACGATTGCCGGAATGAAGATAATTGTAGCAAGGAACAGCAGCGTCAGGAATGTTTGTCTCTACACGACAGCGCACAGAACACGTTAACGTCTTCGAGTTCGGCACTATGGACTGGCTATAGAACGCTGAAATCAGCGGTAGCTGAGCCGGAGATCTATCTACGTCGGTAGTATGGAACTGAGCGGGATGCTATTCGCTTTAACTCACATCAGTTAACTCCCATTCCTCCTTATTTCTAGACTTATTATTTCCATTTCTATCCAAATCTGAATCCCGCGTCCTATTTACTCTCGTGTCAGCCCCGATAGAATAGTAATTGAACCACAATTGAAGTAGCTGCATTTCTGCATTTTTGTTTAAAAAAACGTCGCATTGATACACCTGGTGTATCTGCTAATTGGACAAATCTCGCCCACTCACTGGCGGATTCAGGGGTACAATGGGGTCATGGCTCCTCAAGATGCCAAGACCCTGGTTGTCATATTGCTATGTGCGTCTCAATTCTCGGCGCCTTCGGCCCAATTTGGCTCCTTCCAACTTTACAGTCTGGATCCGCCAGTGCGCCCACTGATATATACAGGCTAACATGAGCCGAAATATAGGCTAGCGACATTTTCGTTGGCATTTTCGTACGCCGGCCCTCATGCCAGGAACTCACCGCCAGAACATTTGCGACAAACCACTTCAATCGAACTTTTCAAGTGCTTTCTAAAAGCGTTTTTATTCGGGCAGATATCGTGCTCAGCGCATTAGAGACATTCCTGTTAAATGGGCTATATAAGATTTACTTACTTACTTACTAGCTAGTACAAAGTAGCCGACGTGGACCAACACTGTTAAAGATAAAGACTTAAACCGGACATTTCAGCACAGCAGCATAACTCCTATTCCTTCCTATTCACGAATAGATCATTCCCATCCCCATTTGAATGGGAATTACATGGGATCCACAGGACCCGTGAGAACAGTCGTGAGTTACTTACTTCTAGTTGATATCGACCAGTACAGGTCAATCGCGCACTGCCTGTAGAACTGCGACAACAGTTTATACTAAAAGATCGACGAATTTAATGAACTGTCTGACTTGTTTTCTTCACCAATAACTTTAACCTATAAAAACATGATATTCCGTGTGAACTCAGAAAACATCTGCGCTCATTCCCAGTCATTCGACAAACTGTTTATTTTCAGTGGCAAACCGTACTGCTACAACGACACTTTTATGGAGCCTATACCGAGTCGTTCTTATCTCACAGTCTCAAAGTCATCTCTTTAGCAATGAATATTTATCCAGCAAAGAAAACTAATTTACATACATTTAGGACGAGCTGTATTGTTAATGATTGGTTAAAGCAGGCAGAAACGTTTGGAATTACCGTGCCGTACGGATCACCGACGTAGCGTAGTCCATAAATAGCAGCGACAAAACTCTGAAAATCAGCGCAACATCAACCAGTCAATCTATCTATCGATCAATACAAGCTGTCACCCTAACGGGGCGTAACCGTACTGGCCCGCTGTGCCGCTTGACCGCCCAGGCGCTCGGCCCGGCGGCGGCCGACCGGCAGTCACCGGCTTTAAACCTAGTTGTAACGAACTTAGTTTGCGATCTGCGTCTCCGGCGAAAAAAACTATTACAAGAAGCGACCGATATTACTCCGTGGGCGGGTATACCCGGTCGCTAAATAGATCGATTACAAAATGTTTTCAGCCGGAATGCCAGACCCTACCATCTCATAAGCAAAGCTGTCACGATGATGATGGTAATGATGATTAGCATTACTATTACTATTATCAAGAACATACGAATATGGAGCCCCAGAGGCCAGATCCGACATATGCCAAAATGACGGCTACAGTTGATGGACTGCATGCAGTGGTATTCGAGCACACGACGACTTGAGTGTAGATGAGATCGGCCAGCGCAACTCCAAAAGTGATTGATGCCAGCACGGCTAGTGTAATGGACACCTCTTTAATAGCAGCTGTCGCAAACACACATAACCGATCAACTCAACACACTAAACATTTCGTTGCAGTAGGAATCATAAACTAGATTTTTAAAAAAATATATAATTATATATAACTGGCTTCGGTTTCTCTTTCATGTAAAAGCAACAGCTTTGAAACGGGAAATATCAAAATTTTGTCCGCAAATTTATCGCAAACACGCAGGTTATCGCACTTAGCCTATATCAGTCACCGGTCTGTTGTGAATGCAAAAGCTATAGCTTCTGTGCGTAGAAACAAAGAGACAGAAACTGAAGCTAGTTTTGTTATTATAATTTCTGCGGTTTTATAGGTAAAATAACATGGGTATAATGTTCGAGCCGGCATAGTTAAGTTTATTTGGGCAATGTGGAAACGGAAGTGACCTTTCCGGAATGGGAACAAATTGGAATGATATTGTCCTTAACATTTCCCGGGTAATAATCTTCGTCTACGTTAGCTATTTTGCTGATATATGTAGGCTATTTTAGTACACTTGTTCCGTTGGCTGAGTCCCTTTGTTGATCGTATACGCCTATGAAAAATGCATGTGCCACAATGCGATGAACATCACTGCATAAACGTGTCAATAAAACATTTAACGGATAAAACACAGGACAAGAAGGGTCAAATGACCACTTAAACTTGCCCTTAACATAGCAAAACATACACAAGATACACAATAAAATACAAGTTTAGATAAAAACATACACAAACAAGTTGAAAGACTAAAACAAACAATATTTAACTAAATCAGCAAGATCCTGTAGTTGCTTAAAAAGTATTTGAACTGGAAGCTTTTACTGCTGTATCGGGTAGTGCATTCCAGATATCACAAATTCGATTTGAAGATAAGTACTTAGGGTACGTAAGTCAGGCATACAACGAACTCTTCATCGTGTTCATCAAATCTACAAGAACGAGACGGCACGGAATGTGCTTCAGACAAGGACAAGAATGCCAGTAAATATGGAATAAGAATAAAATAGGAATTATCTAATGGAAGTGGCAGGTAATAAGTAGGACTAATGTATATCGGCTCACGCCGATCCGATTTTATACCACGGGGAAACATGTGGAGTTTTTTTCATGGAAACTTTGGGAGATTCTATGTGGAATGCGTTATGGAATTATCATGGAAAACGTCGTCTTCCTTGGTAATTCCACTGAGTATTCCACATGGAATCCCATGCAGTCTCCACAAACCATTTCACATGTTGTTGCCCAATAGAATTCCATGGGGTATAAGACCAAGCCATGTAGGGCCTAACATGTACAGAACATTTGGTGAAATTACGACATGTGTTTTATGAGATACGCAACATGAGTTACTGGACAGACAAACAGACAGGCAAACAGACATACAGACAAACTGATCACAATATTTCGCACCTTACCGGGGGGCGAACTGACAATACAGTTGATCAACTTGTAATAATGCTGCATTTTAAGAAATAAAAAAAAACATTTTAAAAATTCGAAGAACAAATATACACTTTCTAGTAAAAATTAAAAAAACATAAAACTTTTCAACAACTGTGGTTATGGCGAGGGAGATGTGAGACTACGTCATCATCTTCATTGTCATCATTAAACACCTCGGCTGCGTTAAGTACGTAATCGCTGACTAAAACTGCTTGGTGAAATCTCTTAGCTGTCACTTAACGGAAAGCCCTGATTGCGCCATTACCTAATCGTCATATAATGAACCGTTACTAGCGCCACCATAAAATCATTTCCATTTCCGGTTGATCGTTGGTTAGCCGCTCCCCTTTGGTTTTCTTCCCCACTACCGGAAGTTATGAAACAGAACCTTTGGGTATAAGTGGCGCAAATTTTTTACGGGCCAGTCACCCTTCCTTTACCCAGCTAACAGTGCCAAAGCACTGAAGAAAACACAAAGCACTAATCCCAACCTTACCCTATTTTTACCCACTATCAGACTCCTTTTCTTTATCTTTTAGTGTGCTGAGCCTGTTAGATTGGCCCTTTACCCGGAAGACTACCATCCTTTAGTGCCACTACACTGTTGGTTGGGTCATCTGACCTGTAAAATCGTCTCGGATATGACCTTTAATGTGTAGAGTGGGACGTTAAACCCTACAATACCGTACAATACCATACTCCTAGGAAGGGGCGTCGTCCCTTTATGCCGGCTCTCCGACGGAAATGCCCCTAAGTGACGAACATAGGTACATTCCGAAATGTCACTGGTGCCTTTGCTATTCGTGTAGTTCGTGCACACGATCCTTCGGGCGCGGGTCTCGGATAAGTTTAAACACTTCAGTCGTTTGATATGTCGAAAATGAAGAACTAGAAATGTAACGAAATGAATGAATAATACGTACTCATCGTTGCGTTGGACGCTGACTGCTGCGGCGGCTGATGAAGATAATATCGACGATTATTGGCGAACAGTAGCGCGGATAACGTCCGTTTCGACCATGCACAGCGATATCTTCGATGACGGCGTATAGTGTGAGTCTACTGACGGGGCGGAGGTGAGATACGAGCGCTTTGTGCCGGCGCCCCGAGTACGCCCCCTGCACGACAACGGCGTACGGGCGCGCGAGACGCCTTCGTGCATCGTCGCTCAGCCGTGACCACCAAAAACTTCGCCATTATGATGTCTTCGACTGCACGCCCGTCCCCGACCGAAGTGCGATTTTCGTCGCCAGCGTCTTCCGTTTCTTCGGGACTGCCGTCATTGCACCAGAAACAACTAATTGTTTTAAGAATAGGCTAGACAAGTTCTGGAATAATTAGGAAATGATATTTAATTATACAGCAGAATTAACCGGAATTGGTAACAGAGGTAATATTACATAATTGTATATAATGTACTTCGGTACTCGATTTATTCTTATGTAAACTAGGGGATAGAGGCTCTGAAGCCTGCGCCCTTCTTTCTTCTTTTGCTTTGCTTTGCTTTGCTTATTGGCGTTTCGCCGTCTCTGCACTCGTCCTCCGGAGACCGTTTGTTTCCTCGCACAACTTTTGATAAATATGATGCCGAGCTGTACCCGGCGATTCAGCACCACGCACTGCCTTCAAGTGCTTAAGTTGATGTGTCATGGATAGACAGAATATCGCCGCTTATGCATAATTATGAAAGCCTCTGCAAACTCAACTGTGGATCGAAAGGTACGCTGGCCGCGTCGCATGCTGTCCCCTGGTAAGTCACGATGTGTATGCCGACGGGACAGGCAGACAGACGGACGGACTCCAGACCGTTACATTACCCCTACCGCTAGAGGCGCCCAGCGCAATAAGCTGCTAAACTAATGTTGGTTTAATGAAAGCATTATGTGCAGCGCTCGGAAAAGATGCCTTTTATTATCTTACACAGATCTTAAGAAATTAACCACTGTAAATAAAATATAAGATAATCATAGGTTAAACAATGCTGTTCATATTCCTGAAAATAATTTATCTACTGGCTGCATATTCTTTTGCTAAAGGTAGCATCATGAGTTTTGTTGCAGCAACTCTATTTACCGCTAAAGATGAACAATTTAACAAACGTTAGTGCAATGACACACGGGCGATTTTATCGCGCGGTGATAGGCTATCGCGCGAGTTTATCGCGCGATAAAGTTGCAACAGCAACTGCGCCAAAAAGTCGCGCAACACGCCATGACACACGAACGATATTATACGGCGACCATATCGCTCGATTTTATCGCCCGTGTGTCATGGCACTTAGCGAGCGAGTAAAACATGGAGAGGCGCTTGCCGAGAATATGCTCTGATTGACAGGCGAAGATAACGACTGAAAAGTCGGTTTTGCAGTCTACTGTTACTCAGACATTTACTGTGATTAGTGTTTCCATCCAGCAAAAATCCATTAGGCTATGCATCAAGTATTATTTACATCTGGGGTTGGTGAATACGTTACCCCCATCCGCCTTTTAAGAAACTGTTCGTGTTAAATGGCAAACTTGTCGCCGCAACAATGCTCTTAGCGTCGACTTATTATGTGGTACCTACAGCAAAGAAACGTCAGTCATTTAAGAATATTTAACCATTAGACGAACCTTTTTCATATTAGTAGAATCAACTGTCTCATAGCGAAGTCAGATAAAATATTTTAAGGTATTATCCCAAATGTCTATCAAATGGGCATCATAGGAAACTCAAAATCTACCAAGGACATGACATGAAATAATGAATTTTGGGTGATGACATTGCTAGCCTATACCATAATCATCGCTACAACATTACCATTATGTTTGGTTGCAGCTATATGTGGCTGATACAAATTTTATTCGGCTTTGTCCATTAACATAAGCTAGCAGGATTTGATACAGTAGACACAGACACATGTACACCCCGTGTCGTGCATGTAACGATCCAGTTTATTGCCCAGACCGACGGCACCAAACTTGCCATACAAATGTTCCTCGACGAGTCCAGGAAAACTATTTATTTTGGGATCAAAAGGCCAAAGATTCAGATCGCAATTCACATAAACATCGTCGGCGTGGATCTTTGCACTCCTGTGAGTGCTGGCTTCTTCTAGTTTCTAAAACTACAGTTATTTAAGTGTAAGTTACTACGAGGCGATGTATTTCATTGTCGCCGAAAATAATACGCCGTGTATGTAAGCAGCGACTGCGCGTACTGCAGTACGTAACCTGTGCGACTGTCGAAGTCAGCTAAACACGGGTTGGAGACGGGCGCGTACAGCCAGTGTACGTGAAGTCGAGCGAGTACTGCACGCTTCGTTCCGCTTGACAGTTCTGTTGACTGCGTTTCACCTCGCCTCGATCTCAAGCCGTTAAATAGATGGAAAGTACTCTGAGAGAGTACAAATCCCCGCGAAAGCGTTTTGGTCGCCAACACCTGGCAACACTTGCCACACCTACTATTCTGCGGCCCGCTAGTTCCGAATTTCCCGACGGATCTATGTTGTAAACAATCACCGGTTTACGGAGTTTTTTGACCGTTACTTCCACATCCCTCTACCGATCGTAACGAAACACGAACTTGGTCTTCTCTTTCCCCTAGGAAC
>Ga0209780_1001799_pt1 | contig 14592 bp, 12 predicted proteins | sample WorMetexBAHAMAS2_FD_187384 | JGI IMG/M metagenome (GOLD analysis project Ga0209780, IMG submission 187384) | Marine gutless worms symbiont microbial communities from Max Planck institute for Marine Microbiology, Germany - Inanidrilus exumae... | ecosystem: Host-associated > Annelida > Digestive... | reverse complement strand
GATCTATGGACCGTTGGATAGGGGAATGATGTAGCTACAACTATGCCGCTGGAAGTTTTCACACAAAGAAACTTTGTAGCAGACTTTTTTCGAGAGAAGCTGAGTTTTACTGGCACAATCAGTGATATCGCGTTTTTGTGCCACCTTTGGGGGACTTAGGGGTAACGTACACGGTTAGTCTATGGCTCGTTGGAAAGCGCGCGGTCGACTTCCTATAAGTGCTAATTCAACTTTTTTTCACTAGCTATCACGCTTGAGGCACTATGAGCCGATATTGGTCGAAATTTCGCTGTTTGAAAGAAGGTTGGTCACTTTGAATGCAAATTTCAGAGGGAAAGGGGCGTACCCCACCAACGATTTTTGGCATCAGAAAACTAGAGTCCCTGGGCTATCGTATGGTGAGAAAAAATTGCCGAAAATTTCAACCGGCTGAGTAGGGCGCACCAACGTCACAGACAGACAGACGACAGACAGAATTGCGATAGCATACAGCGAACGTGAACTTAAGTTACACGTTCGCTAAAAAGCAGACTGAATTAAAAACTGAAAATAAGTAACACGGCAGATACCACTGCATCAGTCGCAGGCATGTGACACTAGGTATTGTCGAACGCAGGAACTAAACAGCTTATGCGTCAGTACATTAGTAAACAGTAGTGTCATCTGTTGAATATGCCGGTGGTAAACACTCTCTTCGAGCCTATACACTGCAACCCATTTAGTTTTAAAATATTACTGCTCTGCTGACACATGATCAGTATCCAATAAACTAAGTTTCTTGTTTGCATATGATATGCATTTCTGAATTAAACTGTACTGTAAAATGTAAATTCACAGCATGCAGCATTATCTTGCTCATTGAGCAAGAAGGTAAAGTCTGGAAGCAATAACTAATTTTCAACTTTTCTTGCCAGTCACTTTAATTCACGTAAAGATCATAGTCACAGGTCTGTTACTAACCTTGTGGATGGAATACGTATCACAATGAGATCCCAAAACAGCCTGTTCTTCTTCTGTTACTCGTGAAGACATGTCGTCTTTAACAATAGTCACAGATACAGGAACATCTGGCACAAGACCCGATTTCTTATCACATACAAACCGAGCAACATCATTTTTGACATAGTTATTGATAACTTCATCTGTAGCACCATTTGGAAACGTAACATCGAGATGTATATATTCAGTCGGGGCAGAATGGTACTTTGGATATTTTATCACAACCCGGTTATCACTGATCTGACGGACATGGACCATCACAGTCACTGGCGGCTCATGAGGAGATGTGCCATCAAATGAAGCCAGTGAGCAAGTACTGCTTGATGCATGATAATCAATGTCTCCAGTCCAATGCGCTTCATCGTTGAAGAGTGTCTCACGTTCTTGCCTACTGGCACTGAACGCTTCATCTGATACTTTGAATATTTCAGAAAGGTCCTGAACACGTACACCATCAGCACTGATCACAATTTCAGCTGCATATTCCTCTGGCTCTAACACCACACTCTCCTCTTCAATCATTACTGCGGACTCAGGCACAATGGACGTCGTAGCAGGTGACTCGCTTTTCGGTAGTTCTGTTACTCCAAGACTACGGAATATTTGATCAGTGCGTGCCTTCAGCTGAATCTGTAGCAATTCAGTTCCTTCAATGCCATCATTGGATAACTCAGACTCTGAATCAAGCATGTCTTCATCACACAGGAGGTCTTCAACAGACAAAACTCCAGGAGACGCCAACTTTTCATCATCGTGCCTGTTTGTCCAACGCAATGACATGCTCCTGTTGTGACTTTCCTGAGACATCTGATCAGATGTGCCAGACTGCTGGTAGTGCTCACATGCAATGTAATGAATGCATCCACCAGCAAAGCTCGGCAGTTCTTGGGCGATACGCTTCATGTTGCGACAATACATGTGGTCATTGACCCAGCACACATTGCACATGTGAGGAGTCAAACATTCCAGTTCCTTGTAGCTACAAACACAGCAACCGTCATGTCTACAAGGTGTGCAAATAATGCTACTTAAAAAGTCTACATTAATGGAAAGTACCAGATATAGTACTTAAATGGTCCAGTTAGTTCTGAAACAATGTCAAAGTAAGGAATCAATGGTGCTGTGCAAACTCAGGAGGTATAAACAACTGCAATATTTACTAAACAAGTTGTTCAGCTGTTGCACAGAGATCGCCCAACACTTTGTAGCGTTTGAAAATTCAACAGTTTGACTTAGTTAATTCTGTGACATGTTGATGATGGTTTGACTTTTGTTTGCTGGCAAACAAGTTCAACTGGAAATGGCTATTACAGCTATGTTAGTAAAGCCTAAAACAAAAAAAACTTGACAAAAACAGTAACATTAGAGAAGTAACAGCAGTCTGAGATGTCTGTTAGACTGCAAATTAATCAAAATTATATAGAAAAATTAGCCCCGTACGGGAATGACGATCGACTCTTCAGAACTGACATTTCTGCCAACTTCAGTCACATGAAACAAAAATTAGGCCAAATATCCAAAACCTGGCCCAACTAAATATAGATATTGTACCCTAGTTTAATAATCTGTGGTCAGTTGCTATCTCCCATTGTAAATGGTGGAGGAGATATCTGTTGAAAACGGCTGGATTTCCAACTTTGAAGGGCTCATAACCTTGACCATGACCTTGAGCATGAGCTTGGATCAGGTCATACTGCATACCGTCGTGCATCACTCGTCGACCTCTACCTACATGCCAAACTATATCGAAATCGAAGAAACTTTTTGTGGACGGATGGATGGACAGATGTACGCACGTACGTACGGACGGACATTTGAGACCGGCTTCATTAGGTCGACTCTGTCGAAGAGTCGACTTAATAATTTAAACTGGCAATTTACAAAATCCGCAACAAGAAGGGTCTGCAATATAAAACTCTGCTCCAAATTGCAGCAAGTTTCATCAAGATTGCTCAAGCTCATCACAACAAGATCTGTCTGGATGAACGGATGAACAAGAAAATGCGGCAGATGGACAGTCTGAAAACATAATGCCTTCGCGGACACTGTGTTGAGCGGTGAAAGCATAAAAAGAATGCTGTAAGTAGAAAAGTAAGTCAATACATCACCTGTATGACAGAAAACTCAGGTCCGGTAATGGTTCATGCTCATGGTGAACTAAACCATTTTCTGTAAACCTATACGTAACTCCAGACTGTGAAGGCATTGTTGAAGGTACAGATGAAACTGAAGATTCCTTTGTGGGATGAGGTGTGCATAAACGGTGTGGTTTCTTGGATGAATGGACTAGATCAATAGCTAATTTTGTGTGTGATCGTTTGCCATGAAATGCTAAACCCTTCGGTGCAGTTCTCACATGTTGGCTGAGTGCTGCTTTACATGATGTACCGGATGCATCTGACTTCAGTGAATCACTGGCACCTTTCAATAAATTTGACTTGGGCAGTCTCATCCTCTGTCCAGCCTGTTGCTTGCCAGGAGAAAACACAGATGATGTCTGTTGTGCCCTCACGGGGTCATGTTCGTCAGGGTTAGCACGCAGCAAGTGATGCCATGCCCGACGCTGGACACCAAAGTTACGACTGCTTCGTCGTGACGGTACAACTTCCGATGTGCTCCACTCCACCATCGACCGAGACTTCACAAGACCCTACACAGCCATATGCATCATCAAACTCATCACAAAGCACCAATCTAAAACTTAACCAATTTGATACTAAACCTCAGTAAAATCATAACCAACTTTAGGCAGACAGATGGACTGAAAAACTCTTAGTTAGGCCTACTGCTGTTCTTGTACTAATGCCTACTACAGTATTGGTCAATCGCGTCTATTACGTCACCACCACTACCATTATTTCACCAGCCTAGTATTCCGGAGTTAGTCCCGGCGAGAATAGGTCTCTCAAAAGCCCCTGCAAGTTTTGTGCAGCAGCTTTTTCACAGACTGGACGCTCTTCATGTCACCCAAACATCATGCTATCATGAAATAGCACATCTCAAATCTACAGAGTGAACCAAAAGTTTCTCTATAAATCCCAAGTTAAAAATTACCCGCAAAAAACAGCAAATGCAGTTATTTTACTTCAAGGATTTTTTAACTTTTAATTCGTTTTGGTATAACTTATTTTAGTTTTTATATAGTTTTAGTTCAACAATTTCAATAATTTAATTTAGTTTTTAATTCTTTTTTTACCCGCGACGCTATGCTAGTGCAGTATTAACTGTCATCGTGTGTCTGTCTGTCTGTCACAAGTCAGAGTGTTACTAAGATGGCTAAACCTAGGATCACACAAACAACACCATACAATAGCCTAGGGTCTGATTTTCTGATGCTGAAAATCTCAGCTAAATGCCAATGCAGTCACCCCCAAAAGGGGTGCCAAACAGAAGTGGGGTAGGTTAAAAATTCCATTTTCGACCAATATCTTGCTATATCTCAGAAATGGTACAAGATACGGACATAGTTGCGAGGGAATGCTAATAGAAACTTGAATGCACTCTATCAAAAGGTGCTATTTCCAGTGAACCCCTAACTACCACAGACCACCCTATTTTCAACATTATGTGTCACCTTTCATATCTTAGTACTGGGTGGAGATACAGACTTGAAATTTGGTAGATAGGTTGACCAGAGCAATTGCTAGCCCAGGATGGCACACCATCCCTTAAAGGGGAATGGTCAGGTCAAGTGAACCATCTAAATTTTCGAGGGCAGTGAACCAACCATATCTCTGAACAGCTGAAGCTAGAGTTGTCAAATTTTGTATGCAGGTAGGGTATGTCAAGTTCAAGCATTCGGATGACAAATAACCAATAAAACGGGTGTGGTCAGGGTCATGTGACCAATTTTAAATTTTTGGGCCTGAACAATATCTCTGGAACGGCTGACACTAGAGTTGTCGAACTCTGCACACTGGTAGACCATATCAAGACTACTAGCTAATGGATGACAAAAGAACGTGGTCATGCATCATGCATACATCACAACGTTTGCCAGGACTTGCACTGTTACCTAGATATTATCACTTATTTCCCAAAATTTAAAGAAATCAAATGACTCTGAACATCCCTCTTGGGAGTAGTATATCATGTATGCATGAGTATTCCTCTCTATCTATCAGAACATGACATATGAAGTGCTTTTGCATGGGAACGGGAACAGTAAAATATTGCGGGATTACCGGGGCAATGGTAATCAGATCTAAATCAATTACCGCGGTAATAGCGAGAATGAGAACAGTATGTGCTGTAATACCGTGGGTAGAAAAAAGAAAATTTTTTTACAAAGGAATATACTCCAATGACCAACTAAATGCATAGCACTGGTTCAAATGCAGCTGCTTAGCGATTAGAGCAAGGACAGGAACTATTCTTTGTGTATTATTGACTAATAAACATATACATATACATGCATGTCATCTATATTACAACTGCCGAGTTTTTGTAAATAACTAATGGGAACGGGATGGGATCAATAGTACTCGTGGGATCGGGGCAGAAACGGAACGGGGAAAAGACACGGGAACGGGACTGGAACAGGAACGGAAGAGCATTCCATGCAAAACTCTAATTTGAAGTGCCTGGTTTCACCGATTCCAAAGATATGATTGGGGCAAAATTTAAAAAACGGGTCACGTGACCAGACCATGCATATTACGGATAGTATTTCATCCTAGACAAGCACTTGATATACTCTACATGCACAAAAAATTGGCGACTAGCTTCGCTGTTCCGGAGGTATGATTGCGGGCATCATATGGGTCATTTGACCCTGACCACCATCAACTAGGACCTGTGTATAACATTTGACGACTCTCGCTTCAATGATTCCAGATATATCACTGGGGCTCCAAAATTTAAAATGAGTCATATGACCCTCGCCACGCCCATTTTATGAGTTATTTGTAATCCCTATACTGGGACTTGACATAAACCACCTGTGTCAAAATTTGATCACTCTAGCTTCAGCCGTTCCAGAGATATGGTTGGTGCCTGCCAAAATCTAAATAGCTCACGTCACGTGACCTGACCACGCCCCTTTCAGGTATGGTTTGTCATCCGCGGGCTAGCACTTGCTAGGGTCAACCTATCTACAAAATGTGAACTTTCTAATTCTAACTCCACCGACTACGAAGATACGAACGGCGATACATATCAAAAATGAGGTGGTTTGGGGTATTTCGGGGTCACTCAAGTTCACCTGAATTAGCACCATTCGATAGAGCGTATATGAATTCCTATTAACGTTCCATAGTAACTATGTCCCTACCTTGCACCGTTTCTGAGATATAGCGATATATTGGTCGAAAATCGCCGATTATAACCTACCCCACCTCTATTTGGTGCCCCCATTGAGGGTGACCCCTTTGTATTTTCACAGTTAGTTAGTTAGTTAGTTGGAGTTAAACGTCCCCTTTCAGCACAAATATGGCTATATCTGAGACAATTGTATTTTCACAGAGATCTTTGGCAACAGCAAACTACAGTCCATGGGTTATGGTATGGAGTTGTTTGCATGATCCTGTGTTTAGCTGCTTTAGTACCATACCGGCATGTGATAGACAGGCTAACACATGTAACACTAGCATAGTGTCACACGGTAAAAACAAGTCAAAATATTATCATTATATTTTTAAAATTGTGACTGATTTGCTTCTTCATACAAGGAGAAATGATGGGAACCGAATTTGCCAGGCAGTTCTGCAAGAGCAGTGATCAGTAAGGCTGGCAAAAATTAATAAAAAAAAGATGACAAACTGGTTCAAAGATAACATAAATTAGTTTAGCAAAGACGTCAGTAACTGTGTTCCTGTTAAATTGAACAACAATGCTTCACAGACTGAATCAAAGTTCACTGATATGCAGATGTATAACAGTTGTTAAATATAACAGATGTCATTGCAGCATAAATGTCATTAACTTACATGAATACTACAAATTAATTGCTATACTTATTGCAATTAATACATTAATGTCACTGTGATTAAACTTCTAATCATGTGATTAAAATTAACTAAAGTTAATCTGTCATAATTAACAGCCAAGTTATTTGACCTTCATCTGACACAGAAAATAACAGCCTGAAACTATCAGTCCAATGTGCAAATTGCTGCTTAATGCCACAAGACAGAGACAAGAGACTGGTCATGCAGACTACCTGTCCATTGTGCATTTAAGTAGCAGACAGCACACACAGCACTCTGTAACAACTGTACCCGTGAATGGTTGCATTCTATTGCTGGTCACATACTTGACAAGAAATGGGCAACAGTCGCAACACTCATTTCCAGCAACCTAAATAAACTTAACTGCCTTCATAATTGTTGCAGAAGGGCAATGCCGCATATACTAACAAGCGGTAAAAGAATTTTGACAAAAAGTGGCATGCACATTGTGGGGCTATTAAGGATGAATTATCCCTTTCGCTGCATGCCTTTATTGATGATGAGATGATCCTTTTGCTGTACCATTATTGAGGATTGAATAATCGTTTCTGCTGCATGCCATTATAATGGAAATGAGTGTTGACTCTGACCGTCGCCTGCTGCTGCTGGGCGACTTCAACTGTCCTGGTACGACAAACACCTGTGTGGATGATAAACTGATGACGCTGTTGTCGGAGTATGGTTTGTGCACTGTCAACAGTCAACCTATATGCTACAACCCACAGTCACGCAAAGAGAACCTGCTCGACCTTCTGATCGAGGCCGAGGACGACTCGGTCCTACACTCAGTTGTGATGCAGTCAGTGACGTTCAGTGACCATCGCATGGTCATTGTTTTGGTCACTGACGCTTCAGGAAACCCACCGTCTTTATGGCACACCGTTAACCGACTGCTGCACTCAGGCAACGCCGGTTGTGTCTACAGAGGTCGTCACCAAGCCGACGTCGCAGCCAGTTTCAGTGCGTTCTGCTGTGACAAATGACGCCATCATCATTGAAACAGCTCAATGTCACACTTGGGTGCAGCAGCCGACACATCTGCGTGTCGCTGAGAGTCGTAATGCAGTCAGTGACAGTTTGAAGCTTCTTGGCGTGACACTAGATTGCAATATGAGCTTCGATAAGCACGTTTCAACAGTAAAGCGCGCTTGTGACTTTCACTTGTCTGCTCTACGGCACATCCGTTCACTTGTCGCTGACACGGTCACACAGCAGATCGCTTGCAGCATCGTGAGATCCCGGCTGGATTATTGTAAGTCGCTGTTAGTTAATTGTTCCAACCGAAACCTTGACAAGCTGCATGACATAGCCCGTGTAGTCTGCAACTTCAACCGCTCAACATCAGATGGATCCCTGCTATGGAGTCTGCACTGGCTGCCAGTCCGCAGATCAACTTCGAACTCGCCAAACTTTGTTACCTGGTTACTTCTTTCCAACAGCCAGGCTACCTTGCTGATTTAATCAGCCCATACAGTCAGTTGCGTTTGCTGCGATCATCCACACTAAAGCTTCTGTCAGTTCTCCCGCACAACTTGGATACTGCTGCTCGTCATTTCTCTGTTGCTGCTTCGAGACTTTGGAACTCTCTTCCACTGAACTGTCGAACTGCACCATCCGTTAACACATTTATGATCCGTCTTAAGACATTTCTCTTTGATTCGGCATAACCGCACTGTAGCACGCGCCTCTGTACTATGGCACGATATAAATTTGTTGATTGAGTGACTGATTATTGACTATCAAATGAACCCTTTTGCCACATACACAACAGCAGTTCTACTCCTAATGCCGTTCGATGGACCCAACATCCACCCAATATTGCCCATTACCGTGGAGGGATCTCAACCTCCATCTAATACATGGCTCCTTAGGCTCCTTTCACACATTCCCGGATGCGAAGCCGGATGACCACAGATGGCAGTCTGGGACGATCCGGCATTCTAAGACGTTGTAACGTCATCAAAAGCTGGTCTCAGCACGGCGGGCAGAGGGATAACTAAGGTCTCTTCACGGCAAACCATGGTCACTACTACACGGTCTGGCCGGAGACATTCCCAGTCATAGTGCCAGGCCGAAGTTGGAATGTACGGACGAAGACGGATTCACTGGGTCCCTACACGGACCTTGATGGTCTCCAGGCGCTCGCTCCCAGATTGCAGCTATGGTGACCTCACGATGCATATAAAAGGATACCTGGCGGCCCGTTCTGCATTCTGCTACTGACAGTTGAAGAGACAACATGTACGTTTCAAATGAAGTCACCGAGTTGACGCAAATGCGTTGTCTGTAGCTGAAATGAACATACTTGCAGCTGAAGCTTGGGTTTTAGCGCGAAAGCTGCAAGAAGAGCAGAAAAGACAAAAAAGACAAAAAAGAAGACATTCGTGGGCAAGATCTTGGATTCTTAGAACACCACTCTATGGTCAGTATGAAAAGCTGCTAAACGAACTTACAGCAGAAGACGGGAGTGGTTATATTCATTTACTAAGAATGGACCCATCAACATTTTGTAAAATTCTTGCCCGAGTTGGTTATCTTGCCAACAGTGGTTCTCATCGATTCGATCCATGTTCTAAGCTGCTCTCCTGTAGGGGAGACCGGGGAGAGTTGGGACAGGGGTGAATTGGGACACTGTTATTATCTCCATGAAGCCGACACTTGCAATTGAATCTATTTACTCATTTACTGACATTCAAGATCTAATGTTAATTTATTGCTATTATATATGGTGTGACAGAGTATGGGCGTCATGGCTGAGGTTGTTTTTGGTGAAAAAAAAGATTTTATTTCAGTATTTTCACATTTGTCGCGCTGTTCTTGTGTCAACGATTACTCGATGAGTAGTATTCTATTTTGGTCAGCGTTTACTAGGTTTGTGGTATTGCATTTGATTGGTGGCCTCAGTTTATTGACAACGGAGGGATGTCATGACAAGTTAACACTGCATGTGCCGGGGTGATCTGGGACTGTCCCAGTTCTCCCGTTGTGTCCCATTTCTCCCCGCTGAATAGGAGGTGATGTAGGACGTTTTTACTGTTAACTTTGTTGTTTGATATACAAAGTTGATGGTAAACTTAACAACTTGTTGGTTTAACATTTTTTCCCAAGTTTTCTGCCTTAAACATAGTTCATAATATGGTTTTTTCCCATTTCTCCCCTTTTGATGTCCCACATTACCCCGGACCTGTCCCATTTTACCCCATAGATGATATTCCTAATTGAACCTTGTTAATTGGAAAAGAAACGTTAAGAAATGAAAAAAATTGCTGGATATGGATAGTAGTGAGATGTACGTTAGCAAAGAGTGACACTCAGTTGTTTTGGTATAATTGCTGGTTGTGCTATATCAACTTGTGTCCAGGCGGGCTGTGTCCCATTTCTCCCCGGTCTCCCCTACAGGGCGGAAAGACTTGACGCCTTCTCTGCAAACAGCCTCATCCTCACTCTGCTGTACTTGTAGTCTTTCTTGGCTCTGTTGTACAGAACTTCATTGTCTCTGTACCATTCCGCTACATCCTGCTCCTGCAATTCCGTGAGGAACAGCGGCTCCTTCTTCCTCTTCTTGCCCCCAAACACTAGATGCTGTGCTCCTTGCTTGGCAGGTGGGTTCACAGGATGGAGCTCTGGGCTCTGACCGTGGTGGAGAAGCATCCCTGGAGTTGCATGCACCACTCAGCGTCACTGCAGGTGTCTCTTCTGGTGAAGATGCAGCAGCAGCTGCTGGTGCCAATTCACCCCAGTTCATATGAGACTTCCTCGGCATGGTGCGGTGTCTCCTCTAGCAATTGTCAAAATAAAATAACAACGCTGTCCTCCGGGAGCGTTTTATACATCCGGTGCAACCGTCGCACTACCAGCTACATGCCGTACCATCCGTGGCGCCACAGTGCAGAAAACAAGAATACTCCGACAGGCCGTAAATACACCGGCTTATTGCCGGGAGTGTCCGTGCAGCCGCCGAACACGATCCGTGAAGGCACCGGCATCCTCTGTGATCTCTGTGCTGATGGCCGCAGTCTACAGACAGCGTAGCCGGACAATTTCGATGGCTTCATGGTAGCTTGCCGGCAGCTCCCGGCACTTTATTCATCTGGGAGCACCGGGACAGCCACGGATACAGCCGGACGTCAAGCCGGCTTCTAATCATTCTATACAGCTCTTACGGAATAATGCGGATGGCGCCAGACCAGCCATCCGGCTTCGCATCTGGGAATGTGTGAAAGGGGCCTTAAGGCCCACGCGATTCAGCCCCCAAAGGCCCAAACTGCACCTGGATTGGTTCAGCTGCTTTTGCAGGGCTCACAGATGTGATTAACAGACAGACACAGACAGCAGACTACATTTAAATAACAAACAGAAATGGTAGCTGTAGCACTATTGTTTTGAGCATTTGAACTGAATGCTTTTAACATGTCACTGCTTGTGCTGTGGTAATTCTGTCAACAAGTCACTTGAAGAATTCAAGCTTTTGGTTCACTTTGTAGTCAAAAATATACATCATGATATAAAACTCAATATCATGATGGCTGAGTGCTACATGTTTATATTTGACGGTCACCAACTCTCATGTTTTTCATCATCACTATTCCTAGGGAAGTTAAAAGGTCACCAGCTAAATGGCTTCCGTTCTTGAAACCAGAAACCGGTTTTGAATTACTCCTATCTGTTGCCACACATATTTATCATTATGTGCCGACTGGCACCATCACTAAAACTCGCTATAGAAGTCAGACATGATAACTGGCAATGCTCTGCTTCTTCATTGACTGTCAACGGCATTACAGCTGTGGCTGACACTAAACTGATGACATAAGGCTGGCTGGGACCATCAGCAGCTTTCTCTATCCTCAATACGTCTGAACTGCATATATCGTGAGATGCATTCAGCTGGAGAGATTCATAAATATGCTTGTCCTTGCATCCCTGCGAGTCACTGGAGGGGACTCACCACTGTCTGCCCAACATTATCTGTTTTCTGTTCACTTGCTTTCTTATGTTATGAGCTAGAATTTAAGCTGCCATTACTCAGTGCCTTCGGTATGGAGAACGAAATTACCAACACATCAGTACGGTGCAAAAAATACCGTCATAATGACCTAGTGACCTTCATTTAACTAAAAGCACATTATAACACCAAAACATCTACAGCATTCATGAACTCATTATGATATCTGTGCCATTAATGTCACAGATTACAAACCTATTATAAACCATTTTTGATTTTAACATGGTTTTCACATCCCTACATACGCCTTGACTAAAGTAAATTCTAACAGCAGCATTTTAGTACTTTAATGACAAGAAAACTTTAAATAGAAAGATCTTACCTTTGGCTTTGCAGTAGAGGGTTTCATCACATTCTGCGCTGAAGTCACTGGTTTCGTGTCTTGCATCATAATTGCCTCAAGATCAGCAACAGCTATGTCTGCAAGTATGGATAAAGATGAATCCTGCTGCTGAGAATCACCTCTAGTGCTTCCTGATGTCTCCATGTCACAAGTTTCAGCAGATGAACCTGAGTTGGCTGTTTTGTCAATATCAGATGACTTCAATCGCTTCAACAAAACAGTCGACAGTTTATTTATAGAAACATCGGAGGACAAGTTGCATGCATGTGGTGACCGTGGACTACTCTCTCGTGATGTGTGCAGACTTCTTGATACCAGCTTAGTGCCGGAAACATCTGTATTGCCTTCAAATGACACGCATCTCATGGAGTTTGTGCGTCGATACACCATCTGTGTTACCTTGTTTGGTCTGACGCTCCGTCGAAGTTTTCCACCAACCTCTCTGTGAAGTCGGCTACCAGCAGCATTGTATAGCTGCGGCAGCTCAGCCTTGCTTGCAAGACCAAAGCTGCCAAGGAACACATTCTGTTCACAAGATGGATACTTAATACAAGCTGGTTGCAGTGACAACAACTGTAAATCATGCTGACTTCCTCCATCACATCTAGTTGCATCACCTGTGACATTTGCATGCACAGGCTGATTTGTTCTAAAGACAGATGGACCACCATCTATACCAACTGTTTGAGCACTTGCTGATCTATCTTTGCAGGCACTTATTTCCGACACTTTCACTGCATTATTCTCTGGAATAGCTATCCGTGAGAGAGAAACTGTACACATATCTGTAGCTATAGGCGAGACAGTTTTCTTTATTTTGGTAATGTCAAAACATTTTTCTGGAGTCTTCATTTTGACATCAACTTTCTTATTATCTCCAGCTTTCTGAGGCACATGTTCTTCTGCCTGAGTATGACAAACTTCAAGGAATGCACTGACAGACCGCTGGCAGCTGCTAGCAGCAGATCGAGTGACACACATATCTGGTACGTCATTCAACTGACAACCGTGCTTTGGACGCGGCGAACACTCAGCAATGGCGTCAGCTTTTTTCGGAGACATCATCCTGGCATCCTTGCCCAGTCTGTGTATTGGAATACATGCAACCCTGGTGCCCAGTGATTGCAGCGGTCCAGTGACTGGCATCAATTCACTACATTTCAGCTAAACAAAACAAAATACATAATACAAGTTAACTGTCTACTGACATTTATATTATTTTTAACAGTACTAAACAGAACACAACTTGATATCTTGATATCAAACAGCCTTAAAGTACAGTGCATGGTATGCACACGTGCTCTTCTCAGCAATAATGTGAAGAAGCCAGTTCACATCACATGTGATCAAGTGCACTATTTAACAAATTTATTGCAAGAAAAACAGTGGATAAAGAAACAGATGACGTAAATTCCAAACCAGAAGGCTGTATTGTGTTCAATAAACACAATACAGTATTCACCCAAAGCGGTTCGCTATATGCAACAGGTGTTTCGCTGGGCCCACCAATTGCCGACGCAAACAGCATCTCGATCACTTCAGCAGTTCTGCAAAGCTTACTGTGTGAGAGACTGACTGACAGACCAACAGACCACACTACTCGGTCTGTAACAATAGGCACAGTGGAGAAGCCAAATTCAGTTACTGTCTACGGCTACAATGTGTTTCCCTGGACCCACCAGAGTCCTCGACGCAAACGGCATCTCGATCGCTGCAAGAGGTGTTGCCAGGCTCACTAGGTGACAGACCGACTGACAGACCAACAAACCACGTGATTAGGTCTTTAACAATAGGCAGAGCGCACAGTGGAGAAGCCACATTGTGTTATTGTCTATGGTTACAAGTATTTGTTGGAGCAGTCGACTCGGCAGATCAGATCAACTTATCAACTTCAGCAATCAGCAACTATATTCAACTGTAAGACTAGACGGTATGCAGTGTATGTGGAGACACACTACAATATAGCCTCAAAGAGAGTGTTTCCCACCGGCGTACTCGACAGGTGACACAACTGTTTATTTCCTTACTGATGCACAAGCTGTTTAGTTCCTGCATTCAACGATACCTAGTGTCACGTGCCTGCGACTGAGTGATGCCACCGTTATCTGTCGTGTTACTTACGTTCAGTTTTCAATTCGGTCTGCTTTTCTTCTATGTCGGTAGCCAGGCAGCTGCAGCATCGTACATGGTTTAGCCAATGTCGGACATGAAACGTTTCCGACAATTAAGTATTTTTGTTTTTATTTTATTTATGCTTACTTTAAATCAGGGTTCAATTTGTGCAAAACGCAGTGAGA
>Ga0209780_1001798_pt1 | contig 14600 bp, 11 predicted proteins | sample WorMetexBAHAMAS2_FD_187384 | JGI IMG/M metagenome (GOLD analysis project Ga0209780, IMG submission 187384) | Marine gutless worms symbiont microbial communities from Max Planck institute for Marine Microbiology, Germany - Inanidrilus exumae... | ecosystem: Host-associated > Annelida > Digestive... | reverse complement strand
GTGTGTATCGTTATACACAACTGTCATACACTATGCAGCACAGAACAGTTTTGATTATTTTCCCTCCTGACCTCCAGACAAGCAGATTAGCTCAGATGGAGGTGCGGGGCGGCATGAAAAGTGCTTCTCTTCAGCAGCTGGGAGTTGTAACCAGAAATCATTATGGCTCATTTTAGGTAGAGCCGACTTATCTGAAGATTTTATACGAACTACCAACATAGCATACACACCACCCGTGCATCTGAGTCTTCGTCATATTGGAATTGATACACCTTACCACTTTTATTGTACTTTGACCTTGAAGTTGTTTTTACTTTCATTACATTAATGGATTACATTGAAATTCATACTGATGCTGACATTTCCAGTGACAACGAGTGAGATGAAATGTTATAGGACGTTGTTTTGAGTGATCTTATTGTAATGTTTTACAGCATGAGCCTAATGACCAGCTACTGTGCTTGGGATAACTTAATATAGAATACAGAGCCAAATATTTTTGAATTACTGCTTTTGTCATTTTGCATTTTGTATGTGAGATTACATTCACACGAAAGCTGTTTTCGTTGTTCAGCTAAACGAATGACGGTGAAGTTGGATATGGTTTCAAAAATGGATCGAAGTGAACTGGAAGACAAGTTCATCAGGATGTATGAAGAGAATCTCATCATCAAGCGTTATGCTAAGAAACAAGATGATAAAATTAAGAAGTTGGTAGAATTATATGTTTTTTTTTGCAAAATGTGTATGCTTGCCTTTATAGAGATTGTTCTGTTGCATTTATGTTATTGATAAGTTACAAAACAGTATGACACCCTGTTTGTTGCTGCACCGTGATGCTTCTGCAGCTGATATTGCCGGTTGCTAGTAGCCCTTTTGCACCATGTTCTTTGCTTTGCTGTGCTTTCAGTGCATGCATAACGATGTTGACTTGCAGCTTTTTGCCTGACGTTTTCCTCAGTAAGAAAATCAGCACTTTGTTCTTAGTTTAAGTTGTTATCGCAATTACTATGTTTTTGACATAAGTTGGGTTTATGGTGATCTTAAACTACATATAAAAACGTATCAAGATTTTGGGGCAGCAATATTTACAATTTTCCAGCACAGTTTCTAATCTCAGACAGGATGTTGTACTGCAATGTTTGCCTTTGTGTTATTGAGTACAGTTTAGTGATGGGGACTTGTCATATTAACAGGTTGACAATTGCGCAAGCAAAGCTTCTTGCTGGTGGTAAGTTGCAAGTTTAGTTGTTTATTTTACTTATTTTTTATTCTTTTTTATCATGATTTTTTCTACAGTGTTGTAGTGATTTTTACGCCCACATGCTGAATGACCATTGGCCAGTGACACACACGTGAGCACTTTGCCTATGCTGTGCAAACGTATGGCACCCTTTACCATATGGTGACAGAACATTATGAATTTTTTGTATTTTATGTAGCTAAAGGAACACACGATGCGCATGCTGAGAAGCGAATTGAAGAGCTCCAGGAGAGAATTCGTGAACTAGAGAGACAGAATGGCCACATGAAAGAAAAAGTGTGTCATTTAAACTCATGTGGTTTAGCTTTGATTGGCAGCTGTGTTGCTTAATTTTTATAAAGTATTGTTGGATTGCTGTAGTACAGAAACTGTTTTAAAATATTCTTTGAATTCATTTGAAGTAGCTGAGCATATTTTTTCAAAACGCAATATAGTGTTGTATATAATGGTGGTAAAATAATGTGTAATGCAAAATGCAAATCTCCTACTTATTGTAATGTCAATGGAAACGTTTGCTAAATTCTGCTTTGCTGCAGTAATTGTTAAACATGTTAAAATTTTCTTACTTTAGCAGGGTTGCATTGGAATTGAAACTATACTGTTGATGTGTTTGCCCAGTTGCGGCTAGCACGGCAGCAGTCACAGCTTGCCCAAGGCAACAAGACATATGGATATGTTGGTGCTCGAATTGACACGGTATGTGTGCAGTGTGCTGCTATGATCTTTATCGAAATAACATAAGTAGTTCATGTCACGTTTTGTTAGTATGAGAGACTGAGTTTGAAAATTTGTTAATAGGTTTTTGTGTGGTACGATCAACACCTGATATTATTGTGAAAGTGAGTTGCCATACGAATATCTGTAGGGAATTCCCAAGAGACAGTTGGAAGATCCACGAATTACGAGAAACTACCGCATGTCTGGTCCTCCAGTTTCAGATAGGTCTGCACTGTTTTACTGTATGCCTTTCGTATTGATGTGAATTTCACACAAGAGGCTCAGCTATTGCATGATGCTCTGTGTCCGTTCATATCTTGTATTACAGTTGTACAAATAATGTATACAGATCCCCTGTGTCAGCCTGAGGCTCACTTTCAGCAATTGCCACGTTCTGTTTGGCAACCTGCATAGTTTCGTACATGCATCGTCACAGTAGGCTTAACTATCGCACAGCATGAATGCGATGATGTGCATATCATCAACAGACTTTCATACAACCAACCTTGTTGATGTCAACTGGGCCATAACTGTGATCATCAAACTTTGTCTATCACCAAAGTTGTTGATGACACTGTTATTCCTTCACCAGAGATCTTATGTTTAGCCATTTTGGTACAATACCAGCTTGCGATGGACGAACAGACAGACGGGAGGACACACGATGACAGCAAATGCTGCGCTAGCATAGCGTCATGTTGGTAAAAACGTAATAAACAGTTACACATGCATATCAGTTTAGCAGACATTTTATTGACGAAGATGGATATTAACTGGTTGTTGCCTTGATTACCGTTTTTCCAATTGATGTAAAAGAGAACAATTGGGGAATGCCATTCTTGTCATCTAAGCAATGGTGTCAGAGCCCTGAAAGGAAGCAAACATAAAAACATAACGTATATGAATTCTGTTGCTTTGTACTACAGGTACTTTATTACTGGCCCGCCTACACGTAGTGTAGGGGGCCAGACTAGTAATGGTCGCAGGCGTCTGTCGTCGTCGTCTGTAACACTCCATGGCGGGCCTGCTGGCAGCTTCCTCCGAGCAGGCCAAGTAATGACGTCATACCAGATGCAGTCTAATTATAGCTTCACGGTAACACTGCATGGCGGGCCAGTCGTGTTATGTCCCGTTAGGGTGACAGTCTTTGCTTTATGCTTCTACAACATAGGCTTGTGAACCTTGTCAATTTTAGTTTGTGCAGCTGCAAAGATTTTGTCGGCAGGTTGATGCGTAGCTCTTCAGCTGCTCCGTATCGTGGTTCCCAGCTGCATGACGTTCGTAATGAGAACAATGCTGCACTGTACGTTTGTCATCTGCTCAATTATTCTCAGACTAAACTGAGGCTAATGTTATGAGGGGATAAATTTCCTGTGCCCCCCAAACCACTGAGTACCTGAGTTCCTACTGTTGGCTGTGTAAATGATTCACAATTAACAGAAAGTTCAAAAGATTAATATGTTAGAAGTTGTTTTAATCCTGGCTGAATTTGATGAGTTATTTTTCTAGTTTAACATCTAATATGTTCATCTAGAAAAGTAACTCATAAAATTCAGCCGCAATTACAGCAATTCATTTGTAACTTTTACCGTGATTCTGATATGATAAGTGAATAATTAATTAAAATGCACTTTATTACACTGGACATGTATGTTGTTTGCTTTGTTAATTGAAGTTGTGCCATGTTAATAATTTGTTAGTAGAAATCTAAAAAATTGTATTTGTTGTAATTCTGGAATGGTTTTTGTAGTCAGCGTGCCAATCAGCAACTGCATGAACAGATATGTGAATATGAACAACAGCTAGCCGATATGAGACAAGAGGTTTCGATTGTTTACATATTATTTCGTATATGTTTACTAACGGATTTCTTGCTTCTTTAGTATTAACGGTCTCTGTGATGCAGAAAGCTATGAGAAGCTTGGAATTTGTCATTTTTCTGTTAGCAGGATTTCTTGAAAAATTATGTATGCATTTAATTGAGATCTCAGGAAAGGGTTCATATTAATATTAGAGCACTTGTTTAGATTTTGAGGGTTGTCCTTCAAAATTTTTACTTTCTGTACCCCTTTTTATTTTTTGCTTCCATGAGGAAGTTATCTGAGTTATGTTGGTATTGTTTTGTATGGCTCATCAAATGGGTTACCTTTGTTGGGATAGGTTACAGTACATTAGTCACAAATGAAGACCATACTCTGGCTAGCCTGCCTGCAACTTGAAACTTGTTTTTTAATTTTTTTATCATACACCATTGGCATTATGTAATTGAACTTAGATTTTTTCCACACTGTGATTCCATAACCATGGCTGCTGAAATTCTGCCATGAGTACAATTGACTTTTTATTATGCGTATCTGCTGACATCTGTGTAGGTTTGTACAAAAGATAAACAGCACGAAGAGGAAATCATATTGATCAAGCAGAAACTCGGCCAAGATCAAAGGTTTTGTATTATTTAATATATTGTGCTTTTGTGTATGTCATCATGATGAACTTTATTAGTTTCCAACACGTGCAGGAATCTCATACAATCATAATAATTAACAACATGTAAAACAGCATTGAATAATTCAACACATATAAGCAGTATTTAGCAACCAGACGAAGCACACAGATTAGCACGAGCGTTAAGCTGCTATATGCATCACTTTATTTAGATTGATTGTCAATTCACCATCAGCCGTTGTTCTCTTGGTGATTGTGCTGTCATGTGCACTGCCAAAACGTTCAGTCTTCATCTCATATGTAACTGGCCTTCTTTTTGAAGTTGCTGCAGGTTGAGCCATTTTCCTGATGACGAACCTTTTAGAATAAATGGAGTAGATTTTTACAGGCCAGATGCTTGCCTTACTGTCATCCAGCTGACTGTAGGAATACAAAATACTAGCAGTCAGTAATGTTATTCAGTTACAGTATCAGCACACTGTGCAGCATTGTTGCAGGGCTAACATACAGGAGAACATAGATTTGATACGACTGCAGCGGGAAGTGCGTGAGAAGTCTTCTTGCCTCACGCAGGTTGAACAGAACTTCAACAACCTTCAGGAGGTAAAATGCAGGATTTATTGCATCTATTCTCTTGTTGGTAAAGTCAGGGCATCCATGAGGCTGCATTTGGATCAGGGACATTAAGATTGGACAGAGTCAGAGGTCTAGAATGGCAAATATCAATTTCGTTCCACATAGAACGTTCAGCACCCACTTTCAGGGCCAGATCATGGTCCCTCCAGGTCCCAAGGCATGAAAGTGACAGCGGGCCCCTCGTACATATAGAAATTTCGGGGCCCAAATTGGTCGTTTCTGGGCCGTGCACTAGATTAAGCTGGCCATCTCGTCAGCTTTTGAGCGCACGTAAATCTACTGTATCGTATCGTATCCTAGTCCTACTTTGTGAATTTTCGTTGTACCGGGCGGTCCGGGCCCCTCATGCTGCGCTGTGTTTTTTGATTGTGTGTAGCTGTACTGTGAGTAGGCAGTTTGCTATTACATAGAAACATTATATATGAATTTGGTCATTTTTTTATTTTGTAGATGAAAGCAAGAATGTACATGACGTTATGACAAGGCTAATACAATGCAATCCAGCAGCCGTCTTCTGGTCGTTGCAGTGCTGAGTTATGTTAAATTGTTTGCCACATGTTGCATTGTTTGCAGAAATTTCGCCGTGTTACATGCAGTCATGATCAAGTTCTTGCTGAGCTTGAATCTGCGCACAGAGATCTGCAGGCTGAACAGAACAAAGTGATCAGTTTGCAGACTCAGCTGAAGCAGGGAAGTTCATCCTCGATTGCACTTACTGAGGTAAATGGGTCATGTGTTGCTATGTCATATGATCAAATGAGATGTGGAACTGAACTGACATTGATTGATTGATTGATTGAGTCAAGGTTTTATATCCCACTCGACACAGTATATAACCTAGGTCATCGAAGATGTTCTGCACAGCCAGTCTCTTGGCTTCGTACTAAAGAAACTAAACCCAAAACAACAAAAGCAAGCAACACATGAATAAAGTGATCTAAGCTAACATTGAGAACACAGAAAATGCTACACTTAAGCAAACACACAAAAACAAAATCTAAACCTAAACCAACATGAAAATTTAAGAACTGTTTACATGTGCATGCGTATTATTGTGCACAATTGACATACACAATACACAATTTTCAAAACTAGATCAAGCGATATTGTAATGGAATGTCAAAATTATTTCGGTTTATACATCATAGCTACTTTGATTAGAAAAAGGAAAGCTACGTTCCTGCACAAGCTGGTAAATTCTCAGAATAAATTGTGCGAATTGTTCAGCTTTGTTGCGCAGGCAGAAATTAATATCATTTCATATACTTAGCTTGTTGCCACTTTATTGTGTGCTACTTGGCAGTTTCTGCCATCATTGTCATCATTATTTTCGTCATATTATGTATGTTGCGTGGCGTCTCTTTTCTGTTCTGTCTGTTCTGTCTTGTTTTTGTGTATATTGTTCTGTATTATTCTATGCTACCTCTCAAGGTGAATAAAGTTGTTCAATACAGCACAGTACCATCCTGCATATTTTCCCTCCTAACTTCCAGACAGTCATCATAGCTCAGATGCTGCCTATTGGAGGGGAGGGGAAACTGAACCAGCAAATATGAAATACATTGGTGATATTACTATTGGCTAATACTACTACTTTTGTTTTTTACCTGGTTTTGCATTGTATGTCAATGTGTCATATGCAATGCTGTTTGTTTGTTTGTTTGTCTGTCTGTCTGTCACATAAATGGACTGTGTAAAAAGAGGTAAACATATCAGTAAGCCTTTTTCTCAACGTCTGGTTTTTCCTTTCAGTCTAGTTTTTTGCATCACAAATTTGCCACTTTTGATCAGTATGTATTTGGCTGTATGCAGGTAGTTACTGTGGAACAATAATAGCAAGTCACATGTGTAGCATTTATACTTATAGTCCCATATTTGAAGTAAGCTGCACTGTGTTGTTTGTAGCGAGAACATCGTATTAGAGAACTTGAGAGCGAATGTCAGATACTGAAAGAGGCAAATGAAAAACTGGTCGGCAGTGCTTTTGACTTGGAGAAAGAGCGAGAATGGAGAGCAAAGGAGAAAGCATTGAAACTTCAAATTGCTCAGCTGGAGGCAACACTTAAGGCTGATGTTGGAGAAAAAGGTGGCATACTGGACAAGCTTTGTGAAGAAAGGGGTTTGTAGCCATTTTTGTCAATTTTGTGTTATGTGACTCTGCAGTTATAGCTGTCTGTTTGAAATGTGTAGTCATGAAGAAAACGAGGGATTGGAACTGGGATGACCAAAGAGTTTAAGTAATTCAAATCTATTAAATCTATTACAGGGACAGAGTGACCAAGTGTTTGAATATGAGTTAAACTTGGATATATTGTGGCAAACGTTTTGGTAACTAATCACATTTACTGTTTTATTATAATCTTTTTGCCATCTTTTGTCCTATAGTAAATTATACATAAATGTCCATTACAAAAATAAGACTGTGATGTGTTTGTTAGAGACAAAGATAACAGATAATTAGACTGTCTCAATTGTCACATTGAAATTTGATTTTGCTGGTAATAAAATAGTATGGATGTGTGCATACTGATAACATTGTTTGGAAATGTTGCTGTTTGACAGATCAGCATGATCAGCTAGAGTGCGAACATCGTGAACTGCGCATAAAATACTTTGAATTGAAGCAGCAGTATGACGAACTTACCGATAAAATGAGATATTTTACCAAAGTATGGCACTTTGGTTTTTTCGGCATGATGCTATGCTGGCGCAGTATATGCTGTCGTCGTGTGTCCGTCTATCTGTCTGTCTATCTGTATGTTACATGCCGGTACTCTACCAAAATGGCTAAATGCAGGATCACACAAACAACGCCATACGATAGCCCAGGGACTCTAGTTTTCTGATGCCAAAGATCTCGACAAAATTCCAACGTAGTCACCCCCAACGACGGCGGCGCCAAATAGAGGTGGGGGTAGGTTACACTCTGCGATTTTCCACCAATATCTCGCTATATCTCAATAACGGTGCAAGATGATGATGATGAGTAGGGACGTAGTTACTGTGGAACGCTAATAGGAACTCGTATGTGCTCTATTTCCAGTAACCTTGAATGACCCTAATTGCCCCAAACTACTCCATTTTTGACATTTTGTATCGCCTTTCATATTTTTGTAGTAAGCTGCAGTAGAGACTTCAAATTTGGTAGGTAGATTGAAGGTAGCAAGTGCTAGCCCACGGATGGCAAACTATCCCTAAAAGGGCGTGGTTAGGTCACGTGAACCATTTCAATTTTGGTGGGCACCAATCATATCTCTGGAACGGCCTATCATCTGAGGTGCTGTCAACTTAGCTGGACAGTCGTCAGTGTGGTAAACTGGTGATCGTCATCCGTCACAGTTTATCACACTGACCGTCGACGTCTGTGTACAGCACGGTGGGCGCGAGGCACTGTGTTGCATGGGTCTGTCAGCGGCAGCGGAGACTTGTGTGTGATTAGATTGCTAAGCATTGAACTCAGCTGTTAGAACGTGTTTGTTGCTACCAGTGGTGTCTATAAGCTCCAGTTATTTGGCATGCCCAAAACATTCAGGCCCAAATTATTGCCAGTAATGAATGGACTTAAAAGTAAGAGCCCCAGGTAATGAAAGTGAATAAGCAAGGGGTCCAATATGTTTGGGACACAAAATTGAGGCCCAACTGTTGTTTGCTCCATAACAAACTATTGCTTGAGACCCTGCAGACCATCTGTGGATCAGTGCCCATGGCTGGCACCTTTTAATGTATGTGAAGCTTGTGATTGATGTCTCTTGAATGGCAAACTTTGGTTTTGAGTAGCTTGAGTGTGATGTTTTAGATTGCCATTGTTAGAGCATTAAATCCACGTAGTGTATTTCGCAAACGTTGGCTTACTTTATTATTTGTTATCATATGTTGTTATGTTAATATTTCACAGATTACTTCTAACCGAACAACTATTGTGCTAACTTTTTGTTGGTTTTGCTGCTTTAATTTTAATTTTTTTAAATACTTCTGATGTGGTTAACAAATCATTTTGCATTTTTGTGTATCTTGTGTCACATTTCTGTGATGCACAGCTATTTTTTGGCAGTTACTAGGGCCTTTGGCCATAGACCCACCCATCTATTATCGCACTGCATGCTCTCCTCTGGTTCTGCTTTTCCCTGCAGCTGCAGCTTGGCCGCTGATGCCCACAGCTGCAGCGTGTGCTGATGTCACTCGCAAGCCCCGCCCAGTGTGATGGACGGATGCCTTACCGAAATCAGTAGCGTAAGATTTTTCTCGTTTAAAAATGCTGCGAGCTTAGTGTATTACTGTAGTGTGCAGCCTCCCACCTACTGATCTTTGGAGATGATGTGCCGTGTGTCAGGTTATTATGGGGTGATGCAGCAGCCCCAGCTGACTATGCATTACTGGCAACGAGGCTTTGATTTGATAAATTTGTCATACACAGAGCTTGAATTTTAAATTACTGCAGTGAAGTAGGGCGCTGTGTCATTAACAGGACAGTGCCGTCAACATGGAAGAATTGGAAGAGGCACTGGTCATTGTGAAGCAGCGCAAAGAAGAAACAAACCCGGAGCTTCACTTCTTACATAAAGTTGACGAAGAGCAGAACAAAGGTATATTAGTGTTGGCAGTCTGTTTTCACATTCAGACCCCTACACATTTGTTGCTTATTTTTTGGAGGATTTTATTCTCATTGTGAGCTGGTTTTATCAACTGTTATTTTTTATTCTGTTGGTATTTTATTGTTATTATGGACCTTGTAGCAGTTTCTTTTTTATTAGGGTGTGTAAAACTTTTTTATTCTACTGACTGATTGATGTACAGTATGATGACAGTGTTGGGGAGAACTCTAGTACGATACGATACAATAGATTAACGTGCGCTCACAAGCTTTTGAGATGGCCAGCTTAATCTAGCGCACGGCCCAGAAACGAAAAAATAAGGAAAAATAAAATCAAAAACCGAGTAGCTCAGAAGAAACGGTCCGTGCAAAGGTCCGTGGAGGCAGTCCGGGAGGAAGAAGTGAAACTGCTGGGGGTAAGATTTGTGAAAGAGGTGGGTTTTAAGCCGGGAGTGAAAGAGAGATTGAGTTATAGATGTACAGAGATGTCTTCTTGCTAATCAGAATGTGCTAGTTGCTGACAGCAAGGGCATGTGGGCGGTAAAACTTTGCTCCTATAAAATTCTCCAGTTCATGGGTTGACCCTGTGTAATGGCCGTAAGATGGTTGTGTATGTGTGATTGATTGAACCATTCATTTGTTGATTGATTGATTGATTGATTCGCTGACTCATTCATTGATTGAATCCATTTTTTCTATGTTGCTAAATGATCAGTTCTGCTAGGCTAGAAAAAGCTTTAAAAAACTACGTGGTTCCCATAATCTTTGTTCTAAGATTTGTTTTTCTCTACAGTATAGAGAATACTTATGCGTGCATTATAGATCTTGAGAAAATCGTTAAACAGCTGCAGGCAGAACATGCAGATACCATTACAGAACTGGAGAAGACGAGGAATATGCTGATTATTCAGCATAAGATAAACAGAGATTACCAGGCTGAGGTACGCAACTTTTAAAACAGTCTTGCAGCTAACATTATGCAGCTTTGGAAGTGACTTTTGTACTGAGTTTGTTGTAAATACTAACAAACCGCTAAGACTAGAATAAGTGTGAGGTGATATATCAGTCATTTTACTGAACGTGAACATAAGGCACAGGTCTTTCTGCTTTATCCTATATTATCTTGTTTTGCTACTTACATCTTTCATCTTTTCAGCTGTGCTTAGAGTTGCTCTCCACATCATTGTCAGGTTTACTGTTCATGTATCTGTTGGTCAGCATCTTCTGCAATCTGTTGGTGTTTGCAGCATATCTGTTTAGATTGTTAAACAACATTATATTGAATGGCATTCTTTGTCGTACAGGTGGATGCCGTTACAAGGAAGGCTGATGAGCAAAAGAGAGAAGCTGACTTGAAACTCACCGAATTTGCACAACTGCTTGACATCAGAGCTCAGAGAATTAAGGTCATATATCTCTTCTTCCACTGTAATTGTATCCTTTAAGAAGTTTGATATTGTTGATATTCTGCTTCCAACTTTCACCTCTTATCTTTAAAAAAACACATAACCAAGGTAAAGAAACATTTTTCGTAAGGCAGTCAACTAGCAGGAGGCAGTTCTTTCAGCGCAACAGTGAGTTCTGGCACCTATTGGTTCTACCGTTCAACCAATAGGGATGTTGCGTCTACCAATTAGGAGGTCTTTGGTCTTGTGTAAATTTGCAAAAGAAGGCGAGTTAAACAAAAACTGAGTGTATAGTAGCAGTAATAGCTGCAGTAATATTGATCAGGGTCGGGAAACAATTTAACATTGGTATGATACGATATGGTAGATTAACGTGCACTCAAAAGCTGACAAGATGGCCAGCTTAATCTAGAGCATGGCCCAGAAAGTAAAAAAATAAGGAAAAATTAAAAACAAAAACCGAGTAGCTCAGGAGAAACGGTCCAGGCAAGGTATATCACAAATTCAGCTGGATCAAAACAATTGGCCACTTGCACCATATTCATGGATATGGGCAGCTTTGGGGAGTGTGAGGGATCACTCGCTGTTACAATTAGGTTTGGGTATTACTCTGATAAAAGTTTTAATATTTACGTGCAACTTTGTGCATTTTGAAGCATTCTGGTGACATAATCAGTCTTTGATGTCCCTACACAGTCAGCTAAACCCATGAGCACAAGAGCTATTCACATTTTCCATAACATTTGCATCGACTTTTTTAATACTCGAACATGATCTAGACTTTAGACATATGCCGTCTTGTCTACCTGAGACTGTCTTATCGCATAAAGAAAATGAAGCAGTGAACTATTTCACTGTTGTCTTGAACATCTGTTGGCCATGGCCAGACTGGCCTGTCATAATGTCTTGGTGTTTGTAATGACTATGGCATCGTGATGCTCCCACTTTCAGCGCCGTACTGCATTAAATGGACCAAATGGCCAGCGTCTGTTTGAGGTGCTTGAAATAACTGTCGGTCCCATACTGGTCCAGCAGCTGCCATGTTTGCTATGCCTCTTCACCCAACATTGATGTTGCTCATTTGATAGCCATTGTACAATGTTGTGTGCAGAAACTTGAATGTCAGATGCGAGATGTGGCTTATGGAACTCGGCAGTATCGAGTGAAGGGGGATGATAGAGATCAGGTTGATATGTATTATTAACAGTAAAATGTGGAGAAGTTTTTTTTTAACATATTGGTAAATTTTACAAATTATTTGGCTTACATGCAATAGGCAAAAGTGATTTTATTTAGGCACTTGTTAATAACCGTATGTGAGTGTAGGCGTGAAACAAAACTAATTGTTAAGTATTTGTGTTGGTGAATAAATTTGTAACATACAATTGTTGTTTGTAATTAATGTAAAAAAAACTTAGGATTTTGAAATTGTGCATATAATTACATATGTGTGCCTGTATGTATTCTTGCTAAACATGATAGACTTTGCCGCGTCTGGTTTCACTGTACTAGGTTTCTGATGAAGAAGACTTGCCGGTATCAAGTGTGGAACTTAAATTGGGCGAAAACATATTTGAGATTCATATCACTAAAGTAAGAGCTTTTCTTTGACTTTTTGAAGATTTGGATTACAATGTATTGTACGTTTATTACTTTTGCCTATGTTGGTGCATTTTGACCAGTAATATGCTATTTTAATGTGTGATTTATTTTTTAGGTGACATTAAGTGCTGAAGGTTTAAAGCAGATTGGTGATGACGAACCCAACATCTTCTGCACGTGGGAATTCTATGAGTTTGAGATGCAGTCCACAGCTGTACAGAGAGGCCCTCGGTAAGGGCCGGTTTTTTCACCGCAAATTGATCTTCCATTAACGTTAATCAGAGATCAACTCAAATTAATTAGTTGGAGTTAATCTCCGATTAGCGTTAATGGAAGGTCAAATTGCGGTGGAAAAACCAGCCCTAAGTCTGCTATTTGTTCTCCTCTTTCAAATGCTGCCTGAGATAAAAGCTGGCAAGTTCTGCTTCATCTTCAAATACAACAAATGTTATTTTTAGGGCTGTTGAACGATTGATTTTTTAATCGCACGATTAATTATTTTAATCGTGCGTTAATCGCGGTTTTCACGCACACTTTTTGTGTAGTGCTAGTGTTACAGTGTAGGTAGCCTAGGGTTTAATGAATGACCAGGGATGTACGGACGCGGAGGCGTATGCAGCGGACACGTCCGCAAGCTTTTCGCACGTCCGCGGATGGACGCATATGCAACTTTACGTGTAGTTGTGAACGCTGACGGCGACACGCCGCATAGTGCGTGTGCTTAATGAACGGTCATTTTCAGTTTTGATTTTGGAATTAACAAACCGTTCCATAGGCCTAATCTGTATAAATCGTAACATCAATAATTCCGTTTGCACTGAAGTTTGTAGTCCATGACTACTATGTTTTTGTAACCATCTTGCATTTTGTCAAGTATGTGTTTATTAAACGAATCTGAATTGAATGACAGAACGTTACATTGCTACTGGTAAGACTTGATACCGACCGTCCACGCACGTCTATCGTTGGACAGCTGTGGACGTGGACAGTATTTCTGCAGATACGGACACCAAAATATCCATGTCTGCACATCTCTGTCAATGACGTCCCAGCACAGAAATTAAATGGCATTAGCAGAAAAAACGAAATTTAGAGTAGTGCTGCAACCGGAAAGTAAATGCTTGTTCATTAAAGGAGTAAAGTTCAGTAAAGTTTGTATTGAATCTTGCTACTGATGTGACCAGTTTGCATTAAAAATTTTGGTGGCATTAATTTTTTAAATTGCAATTAATACCTTAATTTTTTAACGTGTTAGTTAATGCATTAGTTCAACAGCCCTAGTTATTTTGTCTGTTTTGATGCTTGTTTCTAGGGTGGAATTTGAGTTCACGTCTCAGTATGTTGTACAAGTGGATGACTTCTTTCTGCATTACTTGCAGAAGGTCAGTATTTGCTTGTCACTTTTATACCTCAAATGCTAAAGCACTGACATGTAGTAATAGTATTTGTAACAATTATAACAACGGTAAACATGAATAAGGTCTGATTAGTCTTATTTCATTGTTTCGTTTGAAGCCTAATATTGACCACACGGGTGGTCTTGGTGGTTATTCTGATCGTTATTGTACGGCAGGTAATGAAACAACACTGGCTGTTATGTTATAAACTGATGATTGCCATTGTCAGTACAAGGACTATATTGTTTACCCCGCAAATGTACACGTTGAAGCTGGTTGACTTTTGTTTCTCCTACCAAATGTTTGTGACAAGTTTTAGGTTCTGTTGCAACTGAACTGCATACTGATAACTCAGATCTGTCAATAGTCATTACCCACGTTGACGGCATTCGCTGGGTGCATGGTTTTTACCTCCGTTTGTCTGTCTTTTTGTGTTTTCCACACTATACATCAAAAAGTGATGCAGATAGCATCACCAAACTTGACGTAGAAATGTTCTATGATGAGTCCGGTGGTGATGAGTCCCACTTATTTTGGGGTCA
>Ga0209780_1001797_pt1 | contig 14601 bp, 8 predicted proteins | sample WorMetexBAHAMAS2_FD_187384 | JGI IMG/M metagenome (GOLD analysis project Ga0209780, IMG submission 187384) | Marine gutless worms symbiont microbial communities from Max Planck institute for Marine Microbiology, Germany - Inanidrilus exumae... | ecosystem: Host-associated > Annelida > Digestive... | reverse complement strand
TTCCAGAATAGACCTGTTTTGTTTCGAGGCTACAGGTTGGAGGCAACCAAACCTGGCTTTAGTTCTTGTGTGTTAATTTTGTTGTAGTATATTTTGTTATGGATGCATGTTTGCTTTTGTTGTGTTTGTTGTCGTTTTCAGTACTAAGCCAATAGAATGGCTGGGAAGAACATCTCCAAAATGATCTATTTTGTGTCGGGTGGGACATAAACCTTTAACCCAGTCAGTCATTCCTGTGATGAAGATACTGTGTAGGATAAATTTGTAGATAAATGGATGACACGTTGCAGAGTTTTAGGAATTCATGTGTTACTCTCATCTCTGTTATTATTACTAACGTTCCACGTAGCCACTTTATTGGCCTTTTTTACCAGGGATGCATGTGCATTGCAGTATGTATTCATAGCATGGCATGTGCTTTGGCCCCGTGTTGGTCCATATGTTTCTCTGAATGTGTGTCTAATACCAATATTGTATCAAAATGGTCGAATGCATTATTATGCAGTGAGTGATACATGGTATCTTTGGGACTCTTGTTCTGATGCCAACGATTTTATTTGAAAATTCAGTGTTGTCACCCATGTGGAGGTGCCAAGTACACAATGGGTAGGAAAAATTGGCAGTATTCATCCAATAACTTGCCGTATCTTGGAAATGGTACAAGATAGTGACATAGTTACTATGGTGAATAAGAAGGAAGTTGTATGTAGTCTGTCAAATGGTGACGCTGCCACTGACCTTGAATGACTGAGAACATCTCAAACCATCCCTGTTTGTACATCCTGGATTGTCGTGTTTCTGTCTTTGGAATGCACTACAAATTTATTTTACAGACTGACCACTTGAGATGTGTAGAGTGGGACGTTAAACCCTACAATACAATACAGTGCTAGTCTATGCATGATAAATTTCCCCACAGATGGTGTAATTAGGGTCACATGTCTCTCATTGTTCACAAGTGTATCAAATGGTGCCAGTACCAGTGATCTCGAGGTACCCTGGGGCTTGAAGGTCACTTCAGCTCTTTGAGATCTTTTGAACTCCTATACCTCGGAAAATCTAGCACATATTCGGTAGGATGTATGTTTACACATGAATGGGAAAGCATATGTGGCCTTTAATTTTAGCTAATTGCTTTTAACTGTCATATTGAAGCTGAAGGACTTCCAACCTTACAGGCACTCATTAACACTAAATTGGTAATATCTCAGAAATGTCGCCAGATAGACATGTCACTACAGACGTTCAATATGAAGTGATGCCTATCTATCGAATGGCAATGATGTTTAGTGCCATCAAATTTTTTTCACCTATTGTGGTTTTTTTCAAATACGATTTCTCATGCAGTTGTGTAGCAGCTGACATGATTTCAGCTGACAAAGAGCATTGTCTGAGACTCAGTTTGTGAGGCTAAGCATTGGTCAGGTTTATGTCGGTTAGTTAGTTGTTTTTGAACATTGCCAGGACAGTATTTTGACAGAATGATTGCCAAGTCCTGACACTACACGGATGTTGTCACATACTGAAGACAGCTTAGTGTCACTTGGCGAGAGATTGTAATTAGTTCTATAGTGTATCAGCGGTTATCTGCTTATCATAGCAGCAGGAATACTTCAACGGTGTTTGAAAATAGTCATAATGTGATGTTAGCTATATGCTGCATGCTACTAATGAAGCTGCAAGTTTTACTTACTGCTGTTTTACCTAAATGTTATTAGTGCATAAAGTGTGTGGACTGGCTTCTATTTTGCTTAGTGTAATGTTATATTGATGTGTTCGTGCAGGTCTACGTGTATGAAACGTCAGCTGCTGAAATGTCACGACCGCGGCAATGTGTTCCACTTGCTAGTATCAAGTATATTCGCAAACGGTCACCTGTAATGCTGCCCGCTGTGTCTGTGTGCCACAGAGACTCATTGAATGAACTGAGGCATTTAGCAGCAGCCTCCACGTCAGCAGTCACTCAGATGAACAGCCACAGCAGTCACGGTGTGCTGCAAACTGCTGCTCCTAATTTGCCGTGTTGTTCTAGTGCCATTGTTGCATCTGCTGGTTGTAGTACGGTAGTTTCTGCTCAGTATCCCATGACAAACTGTGTACAGCAATCTGCACTGTTACATACGGTGCCAACAGCAGCTACGTTACCGCGCAGTCACTGTCAAACCACTGATGTTTCTGCTGTGATATCACCACACACTGTCGGCTTAGCAAGTGCAGTCTGGTCTCCGATGGGTGCTACATTACAACAAGCACCTCAGGTGAATGCAACACAGCCGGTCTGCCATACTGAGCTGCTTCGTCTGCTTGCGGTTCATCATCGCTGGACAGTCGCGTTCAACAACCAATTCAGTCAGCAGATGAACAGTGTTATAAATGTCATGCACCAGGCGTGCAGAGTTGAGTCATCCCATGTTTTTCATTATACCCTCAACAGACTGCGTGTGCTGAGATTTCAGTACCGTCAGTTTTCCTCAGTCTGCGCTGCGTACTGTGACTATCAAAGAAACGTTCGCAGTAACCCGAATGTAATTTTGCCAACTGTCAGTTGTTTGCATGCAAGCATAAAAATAATGATGGACAGTGTTGAAATGGTATCGGCAATATTCCGTGAGATGCGGCAGTGGCTGTCCACTGAAACAAGAATGACGGTGACTGAACGTGGTCTTGTGCTAGCAAATAAGCTGTGTCACTTTGCTCCAGTTTTCATGCAAGAAATGAGCAACTTCAGGAGGAGTTTGCTGATGATTGTACCAAATGCAGTATGTCCAAGTGTATCACAGTCAGCGAGTATTGCCAGTGTCATGCCCAGTTCAGTGTCTTCGTTTTCTACATCATCAGCAGCCACTGTTGAGGCTGAACCGTCTGCAGTGACACAACTGCAGGAAAGTGATAATATTGAACTTCATGCACAGGATGTTGAACCAGTTTTTATAGCTCCGATGCCTATAGTTATTGAACCTGATGGACAACCAGACAGTGAGCTTGATTTGCTTCGTGTGAAGCAAGAACCTGTAGAGATGAGTCGAAAGAGATGCAGAACTCGTGCGGAGTTGATTTGTGTTGATGATGATGATGACACAGTTGGTGCTGCAATGGCGTTGGCTGCTGTTAATGAAAGTGATGATGTTGCTTGTACATCAGCCAATCGTCAGTGTGACGGAGACGGGTTTCCAGTGGCGAATTTATCATCATCCGAACATCATAATGAATTGTCAGTTGCAGACTGTCAGTTAAGAACTCAGCTGACGAGTTCTCAGTCACCGGGAACATGCAGTAGTGGTGCTAATGAAGTTCTGTTAACAGAAGCTCTTGGTGACATCGCAAACAGTGTTAAAGAGTGCATCAGCTCAGTCACATGTTCTGATACCAGTCCTGTTCGTGTTGGCGTGTCAGCATCAGGTGTAATTCCTGCAGGTAGAGATATTGTGCCATGCTCCGGTATCACGTGCATGGCCTCTCAGTACTCTGCCTCTGAAGTGACCGTTGATTTTTGTGATGAAATGAATCGTGGCAACAGGTGTTCAGTAGAGAATGACAGTCACGCAGTGACTGCTGCAGAGCATACATCAGCTTTGAGTGCCACTACAAGGCCAGGTTACCGAACCCTCAGCATGAACTGTCGTACCAGTAATTTGCTAAATGTCACTTCCGCTGTAAGTCCACTGAGTAATAATTGTGAAATTTCTAGTAAACGGTCTGTTGATGAGGATGCTAATTCTAATTACGACGAATCACCTCCAGACAAAGTGCAGAATGCTGCCAGTGCCGAATGCCACAGTAGCAATGCAGTGCTACATGCTGTGTCTGACATGTCGAATGACCTTTTCACAATTTCCTCTGTTTGCTCAGTAGATCTGAAAAGATTCGAGTGTGTTGATACAAATGAAGGTATGACAGTAGATGACATAGTGAGTGCTGTGCGTACTTTTGACGAAAATGCAAATGTTATTTTTGATAATGTTGATCTCCGCTCTCGTTATTCCTGTCCACAAAAATCTGAGCTCTCTCCCTCTCAAAGAAATGAGGAAAGAGTTGACAGATCGAAGGAGAAGCAGCAAAATGAAGTGTTATACAGCACTGTGTATGAGACGCGTGTGGACGGTTCTGTTGCAGATAATTTGCAGGCTGTGGAAGATGTCCGTGAAAGTAACATTTCTGATGAGACCTTGCATTTTGAATGTGACAAAAACACTGTTGGTAGCGATACTGTTACTGCTGTTCCAGTGAATTCTGATAAAGAACACTTTGAGAACACAGTGGTTGCACGTCCTGGCACAAATGTTGAAGAAACGTTACGGAATGGTGTGACTGACATGACCTGTAGACAGTTGGATGCCAGTCGTGATACTGGACAGTGTTCAGAAAGTATCGCGGGTATTTTCACAACACTGCAGCCCATTATAGAGAATGAAAAGATTGGTTCGGAAGAAAATGCTGACTCCTCATCTGAAACAGACAGTGAAACTTCAGTGTCAGTGAACAGTAAGGCTGCAGTTGATACTAGTGCTGGCAATATCAGCCAGGAAGCAACTGACCTGGAATCTGGAAAACAAAACTGTGATGAGAGGCGTGCTGTAGATGTACCGGAAGAGAAACAGCCTCGGCCTGCAGGCAGGGATGATTTATTACATGCTGTAGATGAAGACAAACTTAATGTACCGCGCAAGAAGAAACGAGCTCGAGTTTTGTATGAGGATGAAGATGATGAAAATGCAGTTGCTCCAGGTACAGTTTCAGTGAATGGCAGAAGTGTGCAGTGCACAACTCAGACTTCATTGCAAGCAAATGATAACAAGAAAGTGAAAAAGTTCAGATGTATTAATTCCAAAAGTATGGGCTTTAAGCTGAAAGAGAATGCTGTGTTGGTGGAAAAACAGTCCAGGAAGAAGGTGAAGAAACGTGAACAATGCACGAGGAAACGTGACCAGAATGGTACAGTGTCGGCTGATAAAGTTCTTTTAATAGAGGCTTCTCGAGCTTGCACTGACCCAAAACATGACAAAAGAAAGCATAAAATGAAGAAATCCAGGAAATTGCTTAAGCGTGGTGTTAAACCTAAGAGCGTTTCTTTAGCAAATGGAAGTAAAGCATGCAAGTTTGTCAACTCACACAGTCGTGAGGTAACAGCTAATGGACATGTTCAACAACAGTCATCGTGCAGATTACCCAAGTTACATACTCTGGATGTTAGTACAAAGGCAAAAGTACCATCACAGTCTGATAATGACACAGCAGCAGGATTATCATATGATAATGAAGTTGAGCCAAGGCTGTCAGCCAGGGATAAAATCAATACTATCTTCAAAAACTCAGAATTTACAAGACTGCAGAGTACCACCAGTCTTAGGCATTCGGAGAAAAAGAGGCCATCACTGCTTGCTTTTGCTTCATCCTCTTCTGAGGTTGCTGAGGCTCATTCAAAAATTGATGCTAAGTCTGTGATATCACCACGAAGAAATGGCAAAATGTCGACAGTTGGCTGTCATTACAGTGTACCAAAGTGTGTGGTTACATCTGAGTGTCTTAGTGGCACTGCAGTAACGTCATCTGCAGTGATTAGAAGGCCAGGAAGACAGAGTTCTTCAGTGAAAGTGTCTGCAGCTCATTCAGATGCGTCCGTGAACACAAAGATATTAACTAACCAGTCATCGATGGCCCGTTTGGAACAAAGAAATCAGCATGCGACTTCACTGTCATCACAAAGCAAAGTCTCTGAAACCTTGGTTTGTTCTAATGCTGTGGATCACAGTGTTGAGAATACTGTTCCAAGCGTTGTGTCTCCAAAGTTAACTCCATGTTTGCCAGAAGTCACTAGAAATGTTATATATTCTGTAAGCCAGAGCGTAACAGGATCACAGCTATTGAACATTTCCTCTTCTGCTGCATTGCGTGACCCTCGTTTAGCTCAGAGACCGCACACTGTGTCACGGCAGATGTTTGGCTTGAAAGAATGCAGCAATGCAGAGAATCTTGCCGTCAGTGCAGTTGTTATGAGCAGCTGTGCTCAGGCCTGCAGTGATGGGTCAGTGCACTGGCCATGGGAGCAAATAGACAACGTTACACCAGCACCTTCCACTAATTTGGAGTTGGAACAATATGGAAGAAGTAAACAGTCGGCTGATCAGAGCCAAGCTGGTTGCTGGGTGTGGGAGTCTGGTGAAAACAATTTATCATCTCAGAGTTCCTTGATGAGCGTCGATGTTAATGACATCCTCTGTGACCTGTCAGCAAACTGCCCTGCTGAAGAATATCTTCAGAAGGCCAGTACAACTAGTGAATGGCATTCTGCGACTCGGGTAATTCACAGCCGTAGCCTTTTGAGTCCTCCACTGCACACTTCAGGTGATGGTCATCGAATGGCAGATCTTGTTGCTGACACCACATTGTCTTCTGATGTTGAAAGTCACAAGTCCATTAACAGCAGAAAAATTGAAGATAGACCTGTGGTGAAGGAAGGTTTATCGATGCCTGCATTGAAACGGCTGTCGGTCACTGTTGAGCCACATGCTGACAGAACTGTTACTTTGTTAGAGGAGGATGATCATGGTGTTGAAGTTGATTGTTTATCAGTAATGATGCTGAGTGACTTAATGCTACCAGTCAAAGGACATGGTTCACAGCAATGTGTAGGTGATAGTTCCATTGTGGCACAGCATTTTTCACCAGCTGGAAATTCCCATGTTGGTGTTCAGTCTCATGGCAGGGCTGCTGCCCATGCTGGTGCTGCCAGATGGAGGTTGATCCCATTAGACACCTTTGGGATTTTGCACATACATGATCCATCTAAAAAGCTGCTGTGTGAAAGGACTAAATATATGGGCCCACCATCAGACCCGCACCTGAAGGCCTCAAGTCTGGCCGTTAACAGTAGTTCACTGACATGTAACAGGGATATTTCAGTGTCAGTGTATCGAAATAATGGAAGTGATTGCTGTCCAGTCGTAAATTGGGACACTGATTTACAGTACGGTACACCTTTAGACCCACGTCTGAAGTCCATGGGTGGCAGTGCACTGGTTTCAAGCAGTTCGGTAAGATCTGTGATCCAAAGTAGTGCTGTTGAATCCCAGTCAGCTGTTCACAGTTGGGACACAGACTCAGTATCTGATGCACATCAGACACAACTGACAGGAGAGTTGGATGGCCTTCAGTCTAAGACATCAGCTGCTGCTACACTGGAGAGTCGCCTTGACTTACTTGCTTCTGTTGACAAGAAAGTCCGAGACGAATTAGACAACATTTCTAGACGGGACGCAGATCTGGATGATGCAGAGAAATGTCTGAATAATTCAGTGTGTTCACATGAATTACAGCAGTATGCAGAAGATAATGATTCAGATGTTGATGACTTTATCATCATTGATGATGATGATGATGACAGTGATGATAATAATGAGCTTGTAATAGACCTTTCTAGCACTGATGTTGAGCTAATGCCACAGCCAAGCGTAACTCAGTCTTTGGTTGATAATAGTCCATTTACTAAGACGGCTTCAGATCACACCACTAGGCATGATGTGGCTAGAAATGTGCGATATATTGTGGCTGCCGAAAACAAAACTGACCATAGTACCTTGTCTGACATGGATATGCGGTCTTTTGCAAAAAGAAAGGAAAATTGGCATGTCACTAACACAGTTTGTCGTCAACAAGAACGTCGCTCAGTCACTAATGATTCTTCGGTTGCTGGCGATCAGAACAAGTCTGTGAAACACAGAAGTGACACACGTGAGCATGTGAAACGTGGTACAACTGATGCACGTGGAAGAACAGTGGCTTCAAAGTCAAATAATAGATGCAGTACTGACACTTCTCAGCGTACAGTGGAAACAAAAATAGCAGCATCTCACGTTTTAAACAACACAGCTGTATTCAGACGTAATCGTGATTACGACAATGCTGAAGCGTTGAGAAAAATGGACAGAAATCCTAGCGAAGGTCGTGCAACCAGGGCCACAAGAAAGGGTCACAAGGTGCATGTGTCATCCAGTGTGACTAAACAACATGTAGAAACACTGATAGACAAAGATTCTGGTAAGCGTCAGTGTAAAGTGTTAAAGGCTGGTGTGGATGTCAGTAACGTTGATTCTACAAGTTCTGTTTCAGTCTCTGCCTGCTTAGCGTCACTGGCTGATGTTTCTACAACAAGCCTACGCAGACTGAAATCTCACATGGAGTCCAAGGTGCAAGCAGTCAAGCAGAAGGCTGCTGTGTGTAAACGATATGCATGTTCACTGGATAATCTTGATGAGTCAGAAAAACAGCAGTTAGTTGATGATGGTCTTGCTGAGCCGGCCGTCGTGAGTGAGTTTGCCGTTGAATTACGACTGGTGTCGGTGCTGAGAGAAATAGACAAGACTGAGGCAGACATGGCAAAAGTCAAAAGCCAGTTTGATCCCACGTGTTTGTCCACGTCACTTGAAAAGAAGTATGATCAGTTAGAACGTGCATGCAATAATCTGATTGTCCGCCGAGACTGGTGCTATACGCGCATGCATCGCCTTCGCCGTTACTTCAAGAGCAAATGCTTACTGACACTTCCTGATGATCTACGATTGAGCTCAGAACGTGGGAAGTGTGTGTCAGTTGAGGGTGTTCCGCTAATACTGAGTGACTTCACCATATCACTGTCCCAATGCAAGCACCTGGCGGCTTTGCTAATTCTGATAAAACGTCTGCGTGGCAGTCATCCAACAACGTTGACACAAGATGTACTTCAGAAACTTGGCTGGCTACACGAGGAACGCAAAACACTCTTGAATGAGATCTGTTGTTCATCTTCAGAGAAAATTGGTCACTGTATTGAGTGCCTGTCTGAAAAGCTGATACTGTACAGGTATGTAAATTCTACCGTGAAAAGACTTCTATACTCCATACTTTGTGACTGTTTAGTTATGTTACTGTTTTTTCTTCATATCACGAGTGGCGACTGGTCTTATCATTGGGAAATGGCAAAATGTCACCCCCCCTACAGAATCGACACTCCTCAACCGATTACTTTTTGGGGTTTTGTTGATACTGCTTCCCCTTTAGGGTTTCAAACTTTCAAATCCCAACCCCCTATTTTCAGGCGTGAATAGGCAGTTTCAAACCAAACCTAAAGGTGAGAAGTCTTACCTGTAAATGACCCTTAATCGTCATCATAGCCCCATGGAAGTCGTTCAGTGATTAGGCTTCAGGAGGCGATAGTTCCAAATATGCAGTTTTTGTTGACCCCCTATTCACAGGTGACATGATTTGGCAGTGAGCTGTATGGCCTTTAACACGGAGCTGAACACTGTTTTTGCAGATAACTCAATTTATCTTGAATCATAAAAATATCTTGATTGTACAGCCATGTAAGTTGCAAAGTGAGCAGACAAATTAGTCTCAGGGATTTCTAATACGTGGAGAACGTTTGATGCCTGCAGTCAGGTCGTGTATGCCTGCAGTCAGGTCGTGTGATACGGCACATGCGTAGTGGCTGCAAATGCATTGTCAGTGGTAATAAATGGAGAATGTCATTAGTCTTAAGTCAAGGATAGGCATAGGATCTTCAAAGTTGGTGGGTAGGTTGACCACATGACTCATCATGTGTTAGCACTGTCCAAGGTCAAAGGTCAAGGTCACAAGGTGACGTAAGTCACAAGGTGACGTAACATCGGCAGCAAAGGTGCTAACAGTGGGTAATGGATGGTTGTGTTAACGTGAAACTTGGTGTGAATTTTCATCCTGAGAGCAAAGCGTGTGACTTGTGTGAGTGAAACACTTTCTATATCAGTAGGTCAGATAAACCAGAAATATAAATATGGTGGACTTTCGCCTTATCTGATGAAAAAATCAACAGAAAACGTCTTCATATTGCCGAAATATTGCTCACTGTAAGGAAATAGGGATGGCAGATGGAATAATAATGTAGGAATTTTCACCGGATGTTCATAAATATCCATTCTTATGCATTTGCAGTTAAAATATGGCCAAAAATCACTGGAAATGTTGTAAAATCGCCAAAATTTCAAGCCTTTTACATGACATTGATGCAATGTTGATGCTGCTGAGAAAGATGACAACATCAGATTTTGGACCAGACGTAGCAATCAATGCTGCCACTTCTGCACATTTGCAATCAGAGTGGTCAAAAAGACACATAAGGGTATCTCAGTTGATAAAATATCCCTTCTTTGTAGGAATTCATGATCGCTGAATTGAACAGTGGTGTCAGAATTGTGACCGGATGCTCACAAGTAAATGTTTCTGCATATGCCCAGTGAAAAATGTGGCCACAAATTGCCCAAAACGATGCCAGATGACCACGATTTCAATGCTTACACACGAAATCAACATCAATGAGAATGATGGTGATAGCAGATTTTGGACCGTTGCTGTGCACACATACAGACAAAATGGTTTAAAACGCTAGAAATTTCCAATGTCTAGATAAAATGTAACCATTTCTGTGCACAATCAGTGAAAATATGACACAGTCGTTCAAGATGTTGTCAAATCGCCCAAATTTCATTCCCTTCTACATTTTCTGGAACTGCGGAATGACAATGTACACGGAGCTGAACACTTTTTCTTGTAATAAAACTAAAAAATCATAAAAAGGTGATATTACTCAGCATCACAGTGACATTTAGGCCATATGATGGTAGGTAATATTACCTTTCTATGATGTGGTTTTTGATCTGTAGCCATTAACATTATGTATACCGGTAAGCTGCAGATTTTTACATATATTTTGAAATAGCATTGCCTAAGTAGTATTAGTTTGTCACTGGAGCATATTGACAAAAAATATTTAATAGTGAATTTTAATGGTGATTATGGTCTGTTTTTCAGAAATGCCACAATATATTTTGGCAGTAAAAGTGATGCACGAAGTCGACATCTAAAGATATTTGCTCAGGATATTGTCAGGAAGTTGCGTCACTGCATATTTGTCTTGAAACACCTTGAAGTATGTTGCTCAATATTCTGTGGTCTTTCTGTCGGTATTTTGTCTTTCTGATTATGCAGTGAAAGAGCCTGGTGCCCGATTTACAAAAAAATCTTAGGAAAAATCCTTAGTTTAGCTTACGTTTTTCCTTAGTTTATCTTAAATTTATCCTAAGTTATCAAAAAAGTTAAGATTTTCATAGATTTTTACATGTAATTTACTAAAACAATCTTAAGATCTTAAGACTTGCTAAGTTTTCCAGTATGTATACATATACATATATAATGTGTCTCAAAAATTTAAGTTACCACCTTTAAACTTTCTGTAGCTTTGTCAAATCTTAACCGATTTTCAAAATTTTGCACTTCTGAAAGCGTAAGAAATTTGCTACAAAACTCATATGGCATTACCCACCTCACCTTAGACACGTTGCTACACTACCTTGGGAAATTAAAAATTGAAATTTCCTGCAGATACAGAAGAAACTGCAAAGAAATTGTATTTTTAATCACCTCTAACTTTGTTATTTATCCACTATTTTTGATATTCTTGGTGTTTAAAATAGCTAGCAAATCTTCCTTCTTTGTGGACGAAAATGTGTTCTCGATCGCTTCACCTGACAATCGGCAGAACGACCGCATCTACGCACGAGACTCTAGAGTTCATTGCACCAGACCTGTGGCCACCAAACAGCCCAGACTTGAACCCAGTTAACTGCCGTGTCGAGAAAAAAAGGACAGGACAGGAAAAAGTCACAAAAAGGTTATATTTCACCTATTTGTGGAGACGCCCCACTGAAGTGATGTACATGAAAATTTGTTTAGTAGGTGATGTTCTGGACATAATCATATGTATCATATGTGCTAAGTTTCAAAATGAAATTTTTATGGGTTACGATTTTACAGGGGATCGAATTTTCCATTTTCCTATTGATTTTTGAATGGGCCTTACAACAGTGCAGCGCTACTTCGCTGCCTGTGATTATTCTTATTTGGCCTAATAGTAATTTCTCCTATTTGGTACAGCCCTAGTAAGAATTACTCGAGGGATATGCCTCTTTGGAGGAGTCAAGCCTCATCCATACCATATTTCACCCTCATTGGTGCACTGCTGCAATGGCTGTTCCATTAACCGCACACCCCATTGTGGTGGCAATCTGCAATAGCTTTGGCGGGGAGTTGTAATAATAATAATAATAATAATAAAATAGGATTTGTATAGTGCCGTAAAGTCCGAAGATACAGAGGCGCTCAGAGTAGTTTCCATCTAGTTTAAAATGTTATATTGATGCTGAAGGATTTCTCAAGGTCACACATTGTCACATATATTGTAAAAGTGGTAATATCTCAGAGATGCTGCAACATAGTGACATGATTATGACAGACCGCTACAGTGACCTGTAACCTATCAAATAGTGCCATTTTTAATGACCTTGAGTGACTAAACGTTATTCACCTATTGCAGCCTCCAAGGCATTGTCATACGTGATTTTTTCATACTGTTTTGACGCAGTTGAAAAGATTTTAACTGATACTGAGTCCCATTGTGACTGCCGTATGCACTTGAACACTTCCACTGACACGCATTACGTTTTCGATAGCAGAGTTTATTATTTAAGTAAATATTGCAATCTGCCCCTTAACATTGCCATAGGCACCTTCTTAAGGAACAATGTTTAATTTGTATTTACACACGTTGTGACAATGTTTAGTCAACATATGGTGTATGGCATTAATGGTAAAATATACTGATAACATCATTCCTGCATTTGGAGACCTGAGCATGTGTGAGGGGAGAACATTGGTTGGAACTTTTTACAACTTTGTTTATGTACGTTTTAATTCTTGCTCAGTTGCTGGTGATGTTTGATTGATTGATTACTGTTGTTGCAGAGGAACTCTAATGGCACTTGGTATTTGACGTCAAGCAGACACAATGATGGTATGTGTGCTGTTGTTTTGGCTTCATTAGTCACTGGTCTCGGTTTTATTTGTTTTTTTTTCCAGTTCTGTAGATAGGACTAAGTTCATGCCTCACATCATGTGTACTGATTGTTACCACAGGATCACTTTTTTGCTTTTCTTGTACAAAGATGTCTAAATCATAAAGTGGCAGAGACCATAAAACTTTTGTTATTTTCTCTGATAGATAAACTACAATTTTTTTACAATGTAGTCTTCTTCGTCAGGGAATAATTGTCATGTATATTTGCATTTTTTTATTCCAGTGTTAATATGCTGTATTCACAGTGATTGTTAAACGGCAAACTGTGGTATTCTGTTCAGTTTCTGTTTGGCAAAATTGACTGCTGCATGCCATGCATGCCCACATAACTGTCAGACACGTTACAGTTAACTGTCCATCATTTGATAGTTCATTGGTCTTGACTGTCACCTATCTGATCTCTGCCATGATATGTTATAATGTATGTACATTCGCCTGATACAGAAGTTGCTTGCATGTCGTTTTTGTGAGCTTTTTACAAATATACAGACAAAGGTCTTCGTGAAACTTTCATTCATCACAAAAATTATGACTATAACTGCAGAACTTTGGCATAGTTGTTATGCCCATACAGGCTTAAATTCTGCTGTAATGGTCAGGAAAACTTTATCTGTTGTTTGCCACATAGTACAGCAACTAGTAAGGTCTTCTGTCTCATGTGATGTCAATGTGTCTTTAAGTGGACAATTGCCCATACCGTTTCTTCTGAGCTACTTGTTTTTGTTTTTAGTTTTTCTTTTTTTCTGTGCCGTGTGCAAGATTAAGCTGGCCATAACGTCAGCCTTTGAGCACATAACTGTACCGTATCGTATAGACAAGTCGAATCACTGGAAGTCTGTTGTGAACCTTTCCACTGGAGATGTCACAGATCTTGATACTGCGCTTGACCCCCTCCAACAGACAGCATCTGAGCAATGATGATTGTCTGAAAGATGAAAAAGAAGATGATCAGAATTACTCGATGCAGTGTGTGTTGTATCACAGTTGTGTACAGTGAACAGATAGGCACACAGATGTGAGAACTTGTTACTGATGAGTGCTGGTTTAGGTTGAGATTTTGTATGTCTGCATTTGTCTTTACTCCAGTTCACTCTGTTGGTATTAGGGTTAAGTTTTTTGTTTTTGTGTGTGTTATTATTCCCTTCCCACCCGACAGTGTCGGCACAGGCATTATGTTTTCGGGCTGTCCGTCTGCCTCGTCCGTCCTTTCGTTCGTTCATCTGACAGATCTTGTTACCAGGATTCTCATGAATGGCTTGAGCAATCTCAAGTTATATAGTTTATACTTCTACCTTATGACTTAAATTGTGTTAAACTCTAACGAACCTTGAGCAATTTCAATGAAATTTACAGGGAATATTCACTAACAACTACTGGTGACCTGGTTAGATTTTGAAGATCAAAGGTCAAGGTTAAAGCAGGCCGTTGAAGTGTTGAAGGCATCCACGTCGATGCTTGGGCGTCGACGTCCATCTTCTAGCTTTGTGTGGGTTTGCAGTTCATTGTGTAGAAAGTCTTGTCTTGTGGATATGAAACCCTGGGGCCCGATTAACAAAAAAAAAATCATAGGAAAAATCCTAAGTTATAAAGTTAAGATTTTCATAGATTTTTATGTGTAATTTACTGAAGCAGATAAGTTTATATATATATATATGTATATATGTATATATGTATATATA
>Ga0209780_1001796_pt1 | contig 14608 bp, 9 predicted proteins | sample WorMetexBAHAMAS2_FD_187384 | JGI IMG/M metagenome (GOLD analysis project Ga0209780, IMG submission 187384) | Marine gutless worms symbiont microbial communities from Max Planck institute for Marine Microbiology, Germany - Inanidrilus exumae... | ecosystem: Host-associated > Annelida > Digestive... | reverse complement strand
CATGTGTGGTCATACCCGCGACCCAATTATATATTCCAAGTTTCATCGAAATCCGTTCAGGGGTTTCGGAGACCCGGGGGGTCAAAATTTGGCCTTTCCCATTACTTTGGCTAGTCGCTTTTACAACAGCTTGTACTACCGTACAAGCCGTGATGAGCTGCTCCTGCTCTTCTGCATCATCTACTATAAGTAAGTAAGCATAATCTCGTTTACTCTGTCTGCTTGAACTAGCACAGCATAAATCCCAGCCAAATTGAGCCGTCAAACCATGAACAATTTAAATTGATGCAATAACTCCACAGCATGCACTAACTCTCAGTAATATCAATAGCAACATAAAATACTTGACAATAAACATAAATACCAGATTACTGAACGTACAAATCACACGAACATATCCCGAGTTCCAGCACTCACCTCATCCTTTGACGGTAAATGTTCCACGGTGTCAATACCGGTATGTGACTGTGTTTCTGACACACGTCTCTGCTGCTCAGACTTCCACGTTAACAAACTGAAACAAAACAGACGTAAGAACGAGAATTTCATCCAGAGACACTTGCACACACCATAATTATGTGGAAACATTAATGAGTAATAAGTAAGTAATAAGCCACCAGCGATGGCAGTTCACAGAAACATTTTAAAAAGCAAGGAACACCACTATCACTAGTATAATGGCTTTTGTGTCGCATGGTGGCTCAGCTGTAGGGCGTTAGACTTGCAATTTACAGGTCGCGGATTCAATTCCCAGCCAGTCCGCTTTCACGTGACATAGGTCAACTCAGCCTTGCATCCCTCCGGAGTCGCTAAATCAAGTACCTGCTTCGGCTGGGGGTAAAGGCGGGATTCACACCTCTGTAGGCTGGCAGGTAAACATTGTGTGATCCCATATGGCATGTGAGTTTCCCGTAGCGGTGAAAAGCTAAGTTGATGCTAAACTGCTATACACTGTTTACTTTTTAAAACTTTTTTCCACATAAACCTGGGTTAGCGTGTTCCCCTCAGTTTCTCCATGTGTTCCATAAGAGAACTTTTGGAGGTAAGTACCATAGGTTTTTATGGGCCAGACGTCCTTCCTGTCACACACACAGCATAATATGATGCCACGGTGTGTAACCAGCCACCCAGACCAACTCAGCCTCCTGCCCTCACTGGGACAGGAAATTAGTAATGGCCAGTGTGGTGATGCTCTGCAGCTGGGAGTACAGGCAGGATGGTTCACTTCATTTGTGGATAAATGTGTGGGTGGCAGGTAAAACTATGTGATCCCTTTAACACGTGCCATCCTGAATGCTTTAGAGATAAGTTTCATAATTAAGTACTACAGAAATCTACACCTTTGCCTTTTCTAATTGCCAGTTAGATGAACATTAAACCACACACTAACAAAATGCTAACCAAAATCGCAAGATAAACTGTAATTATCTTGCAATTTTTGTTAGCATTTTGTTAGTATGTCTTCGCCACCTCTGAGATAAATAACACGTGATGTTGACTTTCTCCAAATTGATACAATGCTTACTTAGTGCATTACAAGTTAACTTTCATTCACTACTCTGTTAACTGCTTATTTTTTATAAACAAAATAAAAACATCTTTCTGTCCAGCTCAAATCTTCTGTTCATCTGAACCCTCTTTGTACATGTTTCAGTAAAGAAACTAGATGGAAAGTACTCTGAGAGTATAAGTCCCCGCAAAAATTTGTCGCCAACACTCGGCAACAGCCGCAACACTTGCCACACCTACTAAATTCTTGGAACTCCAGTTCCAGTTCCGAGTGTCGGAACTCGAACCACTTCGTTTCAGTTAAGGTATGATTCAGTATCTCAGGTATGATCGTTTGAAGAAGTATAAAATGTAAACAATCGCCAGTTTACAGAGTTTTTTGACCGTTACTTCCACATCCCTCTGCCGATCGTAACAAAACACGAACTTGGTCTTCCCTTTCCCCCTAGGAACCTTCCCATAAAATTTGGTACAAATCCATCCACAATATTTTTAGTTATCGTGGTCACAGACAGACAGACACACAAACCAACGCCGGTAAAAACATACTCCCTCGCTTTCGCGGGGAGAATAATGATGACAATTATTTGAATGATAATGGCAATGAAGCAGTCTAACAATAACATAGCACATGTTAAAGCACACTAATGCCACTGGTTGAATCTAGCTGATTGCAGGTATGCAACAGTCTGGCATACATCGATCAGTCTGTCTGGCCTGTGACTGTGAAAACTCCATGCACGGGAAAACCGGTGGTCTGTCATGCACGGTTAATGTCTTGCAGCAGCAGCGGCGGATGTGGGGAAATGATGAAGGGAAAACCCTGTGTTGCTAGCATGGCTAATGCACCAAGGCACTGCAGCAGGGATAACCCAGCACGGCTTACGTATACAGTCAGCGGCAATGTTGCAATCTGTCTGAAGACTGACACAAGAGGGCAGTTTACTTCAATTGGTATTATGTGGAACAGTAACTTAAGTGGTGACAATTATCAATTTCAGTTGTACAATGTACAACTGACACTTGTGTGAAGCTAGGCTCCAGACAGCGCAGTACTCAGCCGACCTGTGTGGGACGGTTTCACGGAATATATCTTCAATACAGTTACAAGTGTCCGTCCATGTGTTCATGCTAAACTTCATCCCGTTGGACACCACAAGATTTTCAAGGCAGTTTGTCCCAGACCGTGCCAACTGTTCATTGTCTGCACACCACAGTATATCATATGGCAGTGAACAACAGTAATGGTGACTGATGCTGCTGTCAGACAATGAAAATGAACTGAGCTAACAACAACTAAGACATATGAAGCCACTTCATAAACAGCCATGCTACGTGTGACATCTGTCGCACTACACTGCATCTACGTGTATGCTATGCATGTAGATGCAGCCTAATAATAATATCCTACTCCAGTGATTCCCAAAGGTTTCCTTTGACGGACCTTTGCAGCAATGGCCTAACCCACAAAAGATGATTGAGTGATTGACTGAGTTAAGGTTTTACATCCCACATGACACCAAATAGGTCATTTTGGAGATGTTCTTCCCAGCCAATCTCTTGGCTTAGTACTGAAAAACTAAAACAAATACAACAAAAGCAAACATGTATCCTTAACAAAATATACTACAACATTAAATAAATCCAAATAAAATTAGCCCCATACGGGACTGACGGTCGACTCCTATGTACTGCCAACTTCAAAGTCACGTGACACAAAAACTAGGACAAAAATCAAATCAAAATTCCGGCCGGACAGGTTTTAGGTATTGCCCCCTAATTTAAGAATCCGCGGTCATTTGCCAGCCCCCATTATAAATGGGGAGGAGATAGCCCTTGAAAATTGTCGAATTTCCGACTTTCATGGGCTCGTGACCTTGACCTTGGATCGGATCATACTGCATACCTCCATGCATCACTCGTCGACCTCTACCTACATACCAAATTTCATTGAAATCGAAGAAACTTTTTGTGGACGTACGTACGGACGGACGGACGGACATTCGTGACCCACTAATGTTATTATTATCCTCCGAGTCGACCTAAAAACTAAAGCCAGGTTTAGTCGCCTCCTATGACCTCTGGCCTGGAAATGGAATGGGTCTATTCTGGAAGAAATAGATAAGTCAGGAAGCAAACAAGTAAAAAAGTATAAGGAAGTTAAGTAAACAAGCAATATGGTGCTGAAATCAACAAATGAATCAAGAATGCATTACCGCCCCGGAGACCATATAGCGCAAAAAAAAGATGAGGAAGTAGTAATAATATCAGGCAAATTAATCATACTTTACTGCTACAAACCGTCTTACCTTGCTGGACACACCATTTGAGTTGATCATAGAGCTGTACAGACAATACACCGGACAGAACGTCATAATACTGCGTGAAGACATCGACGATTGCATACAATGCATGATTGCAGGTCGTTGTCATCCATTCTGCTTTCTACACAAAAAAATTACCGTACAATACAACATATCTGTGTGTAACTGTGAGAATTTCAAATGAATATAGGCTAATTAATGCTACTGCTGGACACTCGGAAAGAATGAAGAAACGCGTCTTGACGCCTTTGAGATAAAAGGGCTGAGAAAGATTCTGCGGGTTTCATGGACAGCAAGAAAAGAAATGAGTGGGTTCTTAACAAAGCTGGAGTAAAGAGGGAACTGTCAGACACTGTCAAAGCAAGGAAGCTAGCATACTATGGTCACACCATTAAGAAACCAGGGAGTTGCCTGGAGAAAAAGATAATGCAAGGAATAATGCAAAGAATAATGCAAGGTGCATGCAGGCAAGGAAGACCACACATGGCCTGGATGGACAACATCAATACATGAACAGGAGTATCCGCGGAAGAGTCAATCAGAATGACAGAGGACAGAGATAAATGGAGAAAGTACGTCCATGGTGTGGCAAACCCTAGGATCGAGGACGGCTAAAGAACAGAACAGAATGCTACTATGTGTATGCATCAAACCTCTAGCATAAAGGGAGCAATGCCCCCTTCTCTCAGTAGTCCAAAGGTGGATGAAGTAAGGTCATTGCTTTGAGTTTCCATCAACGCTTTGACACTGCTGCAAGAACAGCATCTGGCCTGTAAAAACCTGGGCCCCAACGGTTCTCTTCCAAAACACTAGGAACTGGAAAACCCACGTTCACCTGGAAAAATGACTGCTGAAATGGCCATGTGGAGATTGTGATGATAATCAGCGGCTCAATTAAGCAGTCAAACAACAGCTGTCTTGATTCACAGCGAGCTACCGTAACAATGCAAGAATAACTATAAAAATCCACAAAACTACATATAAACAGGAAATAACATCTGGTACCCGACATACACCCGAAAATATCAGTGCACTCACAGAAAATGTTCCGCTTATTAGTACCTCATACTGAGATTCTGGGTGCTTCATGTTGTCAAAAATACGGAAGATGATCTTGAAGATGTCATTCCACCAATGAGGCAAGAATGTATCACCATAAGTCTTCAGTATTTCGAACATCACAGTCAAGCCTCTGTACACACAGTCAACATCATAATAACCATCGCTTCATACTCTGTGCTAATCGATCAACGACTTTGAACATCTAGTGGATAAGATTACAAAAAAGATCACGGGTGCCGGACGACCCTTATGCAACAAATGGTCTGGTAGAGTGGACTGCATCCATTCATTCAGTAGTTAAAGAATGACTGAGCTGCAGTGAATGTTGCCCCTAGTTGGCATTGACTTCCCATTAGTCCTCTGATGCTACTTGTTCAGCAACAGCAAAGGTATCCGACCTGTCCAATCATCCCCAAAGGCTCTCTTTTTCGGAAACCCATCTCAACCAGGAGCTACTCTGGAAAAGATGGTTATTTAAACAAAAGCACAAGTTACAATACACTAGTTGGGGTGGTAATGATGGCATCTCATGCTATTCTGTAAAAGAAGTTAATTTACCAGTTAAATGATTATTGTATGATATTATATTATTATATAACAGTAGTGGTGAAAGCAGCTAGAAAGGCTGATTGTTTGGGACCATCACGTTTGCCAAAAACTAACTGACACCTGATAAAAGCAAACGAGCGATATAAATGACATTTTCCTGACAAAATAAAGATCTTCAGCCTGCAGCAAGCAAGAAGCTCAATACCGTGTATGCCACAAGAACAGAATCCAAGCAACCCAAGATCACGCACTGTGCTGTATTTCCATTGCTGACATACTATACTATACCACTTGGACTATTATTATCCCTATGACCCGCATTTATGGCAAGCTACACTACAATACTGCAACAACAGCCAACTACACTGCCATTTGCTGACGTTCAGCAATCAAAAGGTACATGAACATAAACAGATGATGGTTTTGAGAGAATGATCTATACTACACAAAAAGCTCAGCTTCTGCAGAGGGACCACGCGACACTCTATGTTAGTAAATTTGTCTATGTTTCATAAGCTATGGGAGTTATAAAGGTTTCAAACAGCAAAAGTGACCCTCAAGGTCATTCAAGGGCACTGGCAATGCTGCCATTCGACAGGCCACATACGATTTCCTATTGGCATTCCACAGCAACTATGTCTCTATCTTGCGCCATTTCCGAAATATCACTTACTTCCCAAAATTTAAAGAGGTCACGTGACTATGAACACATCCCTTTTGGGAGCAATATATTATATGCATACACTCGTACTCCTCTGTATCAATCAGTACATTAAATTTGAAGTGGCTAGCTTCACCAATTACAATGATACGATTAAGGCAAAATTTCAAAAAGGGTCACGTGACTCTGACCACGCCCCTTTTAGGGGTGGTTTGTCACCATGGGCTAGGATTTGATACAGTCTACCTGCATGCAAAATTTGACGATTCTAGCTTCGACCGTTTCAGAGATATCATTTTTCATTGGAAGTGTCAACATTCAAAGCGGGTCATGTGACCCTGACCACGCCCCTATTAAGGGTGATTTGTCATCCTTATGCTGTGACTTGACATGCATGCCAAATTTGACCACTCTAGCTTCAGCCCTTCCAGAGATAGGGTTGGTGCCCACCAAAATTTAAATAATTCACGTGACCTAACCACGCCCCTTTCAGGGATACTTTGCCACCCATAAGCAAGCACTTGCCACGATCAATCCATCTACCAAACTTGAAGTCCGTATCTCTATCCACTACGAAGATATACGAAAGGCGATATGAAATAGCAAAAATGGGGTGGTTTTTGGGTAGACAGGGTTCACTCAAGGTCATTGAACATAGCGCCATTTGATAGAGCGCATATGAGTTCCTATTAAGTGTTCCATAGTAACTGTCCCTATCTTGAACCATTTCTGAGATATAGCAAGATGTTGGTGGTAAATCGCCAATTAGAACCTACGCGACCTATTTGGCACCCCATAGGGGGAGACCCTGTTGGAATGTTAGATGTTTTTGGCATCAGAAAACTAGAGTCCCTGGGCTACCATAAGGCGTTTGCATGATCCTACGTTTAGTCGTTTGGTACAGTGCCGGCTTGTGACAGACAAATGGACAGACCGACAGATGGACACACGATGACAGCATATACCGTGCTAGCATAGCATTGCACGGTAAAAACCGCCCTGTTACTGGTGGTCACTGTCACACTGCAGCCACGCCATTGGTCGATGGCAGAGTGGGGAAGATAAGGAGTGGCGGCTGCCTGCGCAGCAAACTCACGGACGGACATCAAGCCATCATGCTGAGTAGCAGCGGGTTGGCTTGTAGACAACGTATTCTTTTGCTAGAATAGTATTTTATTGCTGTGACATAATCACTTACAAAAATATATTACACAACACCTGTAGGTTGTGCCCAAGGACTTACAACATTTTGGTCCAGTCATTAAGGGGTTCACTTGATAACAAAGTGAACAAATAAAACCAATATTAAAGCTTAATCTGCAAACTGTATCTGAACCTGGTTCTGACGTCCAGTTTACATCGGTTGATGATGCAGGACAGTTCTATTAGTACCGGGAACCAGCCGCGAACCCATAAACGATCTTTCTCTGGAACGTTTATAATCTGCTCCTGATCACCAGCATATTCCTGGAACACCTGAAACATACAAAATAAGTAGTTTCTCAGCAGTACGTGAATAAAAACCGTAACAGACTAGTTTATAGCAGACAGAAGCTTCAGACTCAGTTGGAATGAGAATTACAAGCAGTCACCAGTAGATGTAGTCTTTAAGCAACTATCACATAGCTAGCAGTCAAATTTTAAATTCTTCAATGCATCATTTAACAGGTTGATTGAGTTAAGGTTTTACGTCCCACCCAACAAAAATAGGTCATTTTGGAGACGTTCTTCCCAGGCAATCTGTTGGCTAAATACTGAAAAACGAAATCTAACACAACAAAAGCAAACATGCATACATAACATAACAAGCCTTACCTGAGGCCGATCGGCAATGTATTTTGCACATTGTCGAATAAGCCGGATTGCTTCCATGCTGGTGTCGGGGAATGCGGCATTGCATGCAAACTCAGACAGGCATTTGATGGCATCCTGGAACGAATCAATGACGGCTAGGAAATATCTTTCAAAGATGCTCGCTGCAACATTTAACATTAATTAGAATGTATCACCATGGCAACAACTGCTGGAGCATCAAACAAAAATTCATCCGAACAAAGTCGAGAGAAAAGAAGCAACATACAGATGATTTTTCCAGTTGTCTGGAATGCTAGCTCAACCGTTCCCTCGTCGTGATCAGACGCAGCAAGACGGAAAACGCTGAATATGTTCTTCCAGCCAGAACGAATGTTGTGTGCCTGAGAGTTCACCATTTGAGCAACGCAGCGTACGACCATATCTCGGATGGTAGGCGACCTGGTATGCAGAGATTACAATGAAGAACAGTAGTAACTCTCACAAAATTGCAAATCATCAGTAATAATCATAATTGTCACATGCAGTGTACAAGAATTAGCGAAGATATGCCAATGCATCAATTATACTAAACAAACTCATTTTTTGTGTGTGAGGCACTTCCCTCATTTGACCTCAAACATGGCCACCTGCAAAGCCTTTTGCGGTGCATCAGAGCAAGTTTAGTCAACGGCCTTTCCTTATGACACCAAGCCACTCATAAGAGGCACGAGAATAAAACTTGGATTTGCCAGATGAAAGCCCACTGCCTTAACCAGTCAGCACACCTGGCCGACAGCTGTGTACAAGTTTCATAGCAAATGACAGCTGATATCGACTGACACACTGACACTGGTCCTTCAAAGAATAAGAACAGTTCAGTACTTGATGCCAGAGACTTCACAGTCTCCGCTCCAGTCATGCAGAACTCTGTGATCGCAACCCTCCGAGTTGCATATCTGACTGTGGCTATGTTTGCCAGCCAATTGGGGCTTACTTGTTTTCCTGCCCGAACTAGCACATTTATAGTTTGTGCGATACAAATGCATTTATTATAGTTATTATTATTGATATTATTATTATTGTTATGATAATCATCACCATCATCAGTAAACTAAATAAACTAATACAAGCTAAACACATAACAAGTTAAAACACAGCATCACTGTATAATACATGGAGAAAACAGGACCATAACTCAAACTACTAAAAAAGAATACCGATTTGTCTTCATAATGTATTCAAACGGCCGAAGGAAGTCTTTCTGAAAGCGGAAATTTGCAAATTCTCCTTTTTCGAGAAACTTCATGGACAGCTGTCGAAGGGAGTCAACAGCAAAGAATGCTATGTCTTCATTTGGACTGCATCCAACCTATAAAAACATTATCATGCATTACACATGCATCGGTCCATTATACGCAGTATCAAAATGAAGTAGTTAACTTAGGGTGGCTCAGTAGCCTAGTGGTCAGAGCATCAGACTTGCGACTCAATGGTCGTTGAATTCGATCCCCGGCCGTTGCACTCTCAGTCGGTTAGTACTGGGATGGTTGACTGTCTTCAGGCGAGACTACCATCTCGGTACATAACCAGCTACCCAGGCCAACTCAGCCTCCTACCCACTGTGGGATTGGAAATGAGTACCGGCCAAAGAGTTGTGATGCACTGCAGCTGGGGAATAAAGGCAGGATGGCTCATTCCATCCGTGGGTGGCAGGTAAAATTGTGTGCTAACACGTTAACGTGTGCCATTGTGAGCGTTTTAGAGATGAGTTCTCACGAAAAGGCGCGATACAAATGTCCTGTCTTCTTTTTCTTCTCACAAACTACACAAGACTACAACACATTTAGACCAGAGAACAGAACACACCTTGTTGAAATGCTCTCCAATAACCTGCCATATTCGAGACCACTGCAGGCGAATACGTCCCATGTTGTAGTATGAAATCTCCACAATTTTTTGCAAGCTGAACATCCGTGCATGCGACGGATTTGAGAGCTCCTCCATTGATATAACACACAGCGCCCGAACAAACTCAACTACAATGGCACAGTGGACAACAAATATTCACACAGTCTGAATGCCTTACACCACCTGAACAAAATGCATTAGTTTCATTATAAACACATACTCAAAATGGCAAGGCATCATATATTTCAACTATGGGGCCTCATTATTCCAACAGGAACCAGATGAGCTGTTTATTAAAAATATTAAATAAATCAAAGTGTAAATGTTATCATTATCAGTCTGGTAATCGTTAATCAAACACCTTTAAAACCAATCATTCTCACCCTTTCTTAAACATGAACTAAAATCTCAACCTATCATACTGCAGCACTTAATCATATCTTCTGTTCTCAGCTTTTGTCTCAGCTCCACACACGACACCTTAGCTTATCCTTTAACTTAAAACTACACATCACCAATGCATTTTCATCTCATTATTACGAGATCTTGCAATCAGGACTTGATCTGCCTTGAGGTCATTGGTCATAAATAAACTGCTTATGGACTAACCACCAAGGCAACTGAGCATCCTGCCACAAAAAGTGTGGCCCTGCAACAACTTGACGTGTCCATGTGGCAAATAACAAAACAATGCTAGACATCAGCAGCAGCTGCCCACAGACCTAGCTTGAGGGTGGCCTCTCTGCTGACGATGTTGCTGTTTGGTGGCTCATGGCATACAGCTAGTAAACGTACATGACAATATCTCCTTAAAATAATGCAATTTAATAGCAAGAGAGTGGTTGACAACAAACTAACCAATGGCATCTCCATCGAGCTTTACAGAGCCGGTAAAAATCCGGTCGACAGCAACAACAACGCTCTGTGAACTTGTCTCTCCCATCGACTCCTGAAAGTGCTGCATCGTCTTCGAGTCAATGCGACCTCCGCGAGCAATCACTGCATATCAGACGTAAGACACTGCATATCGTAGAAAAGAAAGACAACACAACAATAAATAAATTAGCCCCATACAGGACTGACGATCAACTCCTACTTACTGCCAACTTCAAAGTCACGTGACACAAAAACTAGGACATAAATCCAAAATCTGGCCCCGATCAGCTTTAGGTATTGTGCCCTAATTTAAGAATCCGTGGTCATTAGCCCGAACCCATTATAAATGGGGAGGAGATAGCCGTTGAAAATGGCCGAATTTCCGAATTTCAAAGGCTCATGACCCTGACCTTGGTTCGGGTCATACTGCATACAGTCATGCATCACTCATCGACCTCCAACTACACACCGAATTTCGTTGAAATCAAAGGAAATTTTTGTGGACGGATGGACTGACTGTAGTGGGCCGACTCGGAAAAGTCTACCTAAAAACTGTGTTTACTGCTTATCTTCATCAGGGATGCAGTCTCGGTCTCGACGTCTTGGTCTCGAGACCCTTAAAGGTCGCGGTCTCAGTCTCGTCTCAGATAGATAGGCAAGCATCTCAGTCTCGGTACCCAAGGTCTTGTTCTCAGTCTCACTGTCGGACCTTTGGGTCTTGTGCACATGTGAGTTAATGTGCCAAAATGTTATTAACAAGAATAACGTTTAGTTCACTGACAGACACACAATATAGGTCATTTCGGAGTTACTGTATAAAAACAGTGGGGCATTACCAAAATCCATCGGTTAAAGCAGACGATACTTAAGTGACATGTAATGTATTTTGCAATGGCAATGCAGCTCTGGCGTCACCAAACTGGCACAATGTAACACCCCATGTGGTCTATGTGAGTGACAGGGGGCTGGCTGATGTGCTGAAGACAATGGGCCACGTGACAGAATGTGGTTACAACATCTCTGCAGCCAGCATCCATTTATTCACATAGGCCTGGATCAGATCATCATTCAGTCATCATCTCAAAATATCACATTATGCCAGAGATGTTCACAAACAGAGCCAATGAACGTACCTTCAGGGTCAAAAGCTTCAATTGGATGACCGGCTGAAGTCTGGTTGCCAGGCCCAGTAATGTACCGTGTTTTTACGAAAGTACCAATCAACTGAGCCAACTCGAGCTGTGATATGCACTTCAAGATCTGCACGTATCATGCCAATCCATTCACTGAAGCAGCTACAGTACACAATATGACTCAAGAATGCCATCAAATGTCACCACTAAATGATAATATTTTACAGTATTATTAATATCAATGTTAACAGCAAAACTCGATGCTTACCTCCATCCATGACTTTCCCAAATAATTTCCGTCAGTATGCGCCACAGAAATCAGAGTCTTAATAGTATCAATATTCTTTGCTTTCATCTCAGTAATGGGCGACGTAGCAGACAGCAACGTAAACCGCGACAATGCTTGAACATAAGCATCACGCTCCAACTGAAATGTTCATTCAACACAATACAGCCTTAGTACCAAAACAACTTACAACATTCATTCATCTTATTTCACTTCAGGACCTTTACACTACACAGTTGTCTAAAAAATAAGTTAATTAACTAAATTAATGGAAACATCACCACATTGTACCTGAAAATGACTAACGCCACTGAAAACATCATCTACAGTTTGTGTACGAAAGATACCTATAGGCGACAAGGTAAATATATCTGCCAAATTATAACTTTCACAGCTCCAAGGTAGAGAAGGTCTAGGTAATATCATTGAGAACTCCATGTCCTCTCTCCAATCTGAATGCACTATTTGTCGCCAGCAACGGCATGCATGCAGGGTGCTGGCTAACACAGGTTGACCAGAAAAATGGCTGTAAAACAGATGTGTGTGTGATTTTCACAGCTAACAGGGCCATTAATACAAATCAAAGCACCGATGAAGGTGAAATATTGGAAGGAAGAGCGGACCTACGGTCAATTCCGCTGTATCAAATTTCATACTGACTGGTGCAACTTATCAGTTACCTCCATGTGAAAAATGCAAGCAATGCGCAATGCACAGCGAATGCCTTCTAGACACAGTGTTGCAATCGCTGGGTCGTCACAGTCCTGAAGTCCAACGCTGAATGCAGCCAATAACGGTGTCCAGGCCAACTAAACACAAACAAATGATGTATCACAGCACCAACACATTGCAGTTCAACATTGCTTTAACAGCAACAACAAATCAGTGATCGACTGATTAAGGTTTCACATCGCACCCGACACAAAATAGGTCATTATGGAGACATTCTTACCAGCTATTATCTTCGCTTAGTACTAAAAAACTAAATCTAACACTACAAAACAAGCATGCATCCATAGCAAAATATACCACAACATGAAATAAACACAAAAAACTAAAGCCAGGTTTGGTTGCCTCTTACGAACTCCGGCCTGGAAATGATACGGGCCTATTCTTACAGAAGTAAATAAGTAAGGAAGTAAGGAAAAAGCAAGTAAACTATTTATATAGTGACAGAATCAACAAATCACTCAGGATGCATTATAGCCCCAGAGCACGTATGGGGCAACAAATCAGTGATATCTACGTTTGTTCATTCGTTATTGTGGGCAGGGGTCTAGCCTACTCTAGACCCCAGTGCTGAGACCTTATAGTGGTCCAATGCGCATGCCCAGGGAGAGGAGGGGTAGAACGGTGTGTGCTAGTGTGTGCATGATGTGTAGGGTGAAGGAGACAGTAAGCAGCTTGTCGGGTATTTCTATAACGTGCCCCCTCTAGATGTGGCCTACCATCTGACTAGCCCTAACTAGTGAATTAACACCAGACCATGGCTAGCCATTCCCTTTAGCTGCAGCCTACACCGGCGTGGCTGACAACTCTTGACGATGCTAATCAAGGTGTCAGCAATGGTCACAGATTACAGAGGACACCGCTGAACCCAGGGATTATATCCCGGTTCATCGTGTGCATTGGAATTATTTGAAATAATTCTTTAGTGGAGAGTGAACGCTCCCGGACCGTGTTTTGAACCCCAGCACCTAGGTGCGTCAAGCTCCACACTGCAAATCCCGAGTGCGTTGACCACTGGGCTACATAGGCAGGTCGACAAATACGGTATAAACAATAATTTGATGAATGCTTAAGTGAATGCACTTCAATATACATCCAACTGACACTGACAAAATACAAAATCCATGCTATAAAGAAGCAAAAACTAACCTTAAACATGGGGCGGACATGTTCAAGATGTGTAGCACTGGTGAAGTTTGACTGAACATGGCTGACTGATTCCATCAGAGCTTTTGCTGTCTGCGCCATCTGTTCCATCTCGACGTTGTACAGTAACCTTCTCTGACGCTCATTCAGCATGTCTACCAGAGTTACAAATCAGCACTGATATCAGTTACAGCACACAAGACAAAGCACTAATGACTATTCACTGTAGCTTAAGGTATGATCGTAATTCCACATCATCACAGTGAACTGCTAGACAGTCAATAAAGAACCATTTATTATTACATGTAACGGTTTTACTACTACTACTACTACTACAAATGTTAAGATTAGGGTGACGCCGTCACAAAAAGTTGCGGGGGCACCTTACAAAAATTAAAACAAATTAAAACGGGTTAAAAACTAGTTAAAAACTTGTGTTCAAGTACAGTTCGCCACCGGGTGAGAAGGGAGTGATATACTTCTGTCAGCCATACGACTGACAGAAAAGATGAATCTTCACTTCGCATCGAAATATTGTCAACGAGGAGGCAGTCCTGGTCTGTGGTGGCAGACTGTTCCATGCCCGCGCTGCAGCCACGGGTAAAGCGCGGTCGCCGAGTGTTGTCCGACG
>Ga0209780_1001795_pt1 | contig 14611 bp, 10 predicted proteins | sample WorMetexBAHAMAS2_FD_187384 | JGI IMG/M metagenome (GOLD analysis project Ga0209780, IMG submission 187384) | Marine gutless worms symbiont microbial communities from Max Planck institute for Marine Microbiology, Germany - Inanidrilus exumae... | ecosystem: Host-associated > Annelida > Digestive... | reverse complement strand
CTACTATAATGCACCCTGATTCATTTGTTGATTCCGGTGCTATGTAAATCATTTGCTTGCTCACTTAACTTCCCTACTTACTTATTTTTTGCAGTAAACTTATTTACTTCCTTACTTATCTACTGTTTTAAGAATAAGCCCGTTCTGTTTCCAGGCTGGAGGTCATAAGAGCCGACCAGACCTGGCTTTAGTTTTTTAAAGCTGTTAAATTAACGCATTAACGTGTTAAGGAATTAATTGCGATTAAAAAATTAATGCCACTAAAAATTTTAACACAAACTAATTACACCAGTAGCAAGATTCAATACAAACCTCAAGATAATCGCACTTTAATGAACAAGTGTTTACTTTCCGGTTGCAGCACTACTGTAAATTTTATTTGTCAACCTCGAAAGGATGAAAGGCTGAGTTGGCCTAGTTGGCTGACCTTGTAGCGGATGGTTTACCCACATAAGTGGTCACCCGTTAGCTGCAGGTCGAGTGTAGGATAGGGAAAGTTCGCCGGTTACAGACCGACGTTCTACCACTGTGCCACACAACCAACGGTATAGGCTGCATGGCGGTGGCGGTACAAATTTTACTACGAAGGGCCAATTTGACTTAAAATTTACTTCTTTATCATAAAGTTGGACTGATTAAATTACCTATTATTAAATGGCATAATTGTGTCAAACTTTCAATATTAACTCGCAAACTAAACTAAAGAGGAACAGAGAAATCTGACGATTAATGGGAAGAATTATGGAAACACTCAATGCCGTTGTCATTGCTACTATGGTAACGGTGTACGTTGCCGAAGAAACAACTATATAGTGATGTATGAACGAACGTAGGAAAGCAAAGTTAATTTAGCATTAGTGAAACTTAGATTAAGGAATTATATAGAGTTACGGGTGTGATTGCACAATACGGATATCTATGATTGCCTTGTTTTAGATGTTATTGTGTCATGTTTTTGCCATGTTATAAATGTTTGTCACTTAGTAAGTATTGTCATTTATGCCAACAGAATCATGTGCTGTACTTTAAACACTGTACCTTCGACACAGTCACTGCTCAACAAATGTCGGCTGCCATTAGGTCTCCTGCTACATCCATTCAGAGACCTATCGGTAAGCTGCAATGTGCTAAGAATGTTTATATCCCAATATCGTTTCATTGCACATGCTGAGTTGAGTGCAGTATCAGAGTGTCTGTTAAGTTAATGTGTATAATTAGAAGAATTTTGCTTCCAATATTAAAGGCCGTTTTTTCCGCCGCAAATTTATCTCCCATTAATGTTATTGGGAGATTAACTGCCACTAATTATTGGGAGTTAATCTCCCATTAACGTTAATGAGAGATTAATTTTGTGGCCCTAAGATTAGATTAGATTAACTGGAATTTTTTGCAGAAATGATCTTGTCATGTAGTTGTCATCTCTTACATCTTTTAAATGTAGTTAAAATGCAGAAAAATCACTCCGTGTTTTAAACACTGTATTTACCGTAAACTCTTGAATAGTAATATGCACTTGTGTATAATATGCAGGCCTACTTTTGGCGCTAAGTTGGAAGGAAAATTGAAGTTCACGTGCATAATATACACCGTCACTTTTCACTCGTTAGTTGTTACAATCCCTTTGCTGTACAGTAAACAGGTTGCTAATTTTCCATGTTTTGCAGTCATGACCATCAAGATTGATGTCTGTGAATGTGGCAGATTATCTCATGAGGGTTTTATCTGCTGGTTCCCTGTCAGCCTGTTATTAGCCACGGTCATGTGCGGGAGGCGTGCTGATTGCAGCATACATGTCTCACCATTGATATACCTAGAACATTAAGTGGGCATGTGCAGCATTGATCTCTGCATGCTGTCAGCCTGCAACTGAGCCAATGCTGTAAGTAGACCCTCACAATGAACTCTGGTGTCATTTGTCACTATCGGAAATAGCAGGTTTGTTAGTTCTCATCTACGATGCCCCCCCCCCCCCTTTGAAAGGGGCATTAATGGTAAAATTATGCATATTGTATTTGAGATTTTACAGGATTCCTTCATAGAACTGGTAGTGATTCTAACCATACATGCTGTATGCTTACTGTGCTTTAAGCATTAAGCTGAAGTGGCTTCAGAGCTGGGTGGCCTAAGTGGCTGCCCACCTCAAAGTAAATTAAGTTTTTACTGTGTTGCATGATGTCATGGGAGTGTTGGTAATGTTTGTGGACAACAGCAGTTGCCCGTGATTCAGTCGACTGTGATTGTCCGCTGCCGCAGCTGTCGTACCTACATCAACCCATTTGTCACATTCATTGACATACGCCGCTGGAAATGCAACTTGTGCTTTCGTGCTAATGAATGTCAGTAACTTATTGTCATTTCTGTATTGTGCATGATGTCTTTTTTAATTACTGAGCATTTAAGTATGTTTGAGGTTGTGTAGTTAGTGATATTGTATAGTTGTATTGCTAAGCGTCACCGGTGCTGTTCAAAAATTACATTGTAGGTAAGTCTGCTGGCATTAGCCGATGTCGTTGTAGGAATTTGCTGACCGCTAGTAGCATGGTATAGCACATGCAGTCGGTGACAACATAGTCTACTCTTCTGTAATACGTTGTATAAGACAGTGTCGTATGAACTTCTGCTTGTTGCAGTACCAGACGAGTTCAACTTTGATCCGGTGAGCAAGACGTACGGTGAGCCACAGCGTAGACCAGAGATCAGATCCTCTACTATAGAGTTTATTGCTCCATCTGAATACATGGTCAGATGTCATGTTCTGAAGTGTATTGCTATATGAAATATGTAAGTGATAGCAGCATGTTAATGATTGTATAACAGTGATGACAGTAATATTGAGAGGTTTATAGCAATGATAGGTTGCTGAATGAATGATGTATGATCGTCAGTGATAAAAAGCAGGCTGGAAAATTAATACTAATTTCAGGTCAAAATGTGTTTTACTGGACACCGTTTCCACAAATGTGAACCAATTTCTGTGAAATGTGGCACACAGGCTGTGTTTCAATTGCTATCTTTGGACCAGTTTAGGCATCAATGCATAGGCAGCTGTGGATAAAAATGATAATGCTTTCTGTTTTATTTGCATGTCTTTGGTTTCACAAAATGTAGATGAGTGAATGGTTGGTGCACATGTTAATTTTTCTTAAAAATTTGCTACAAGGGCATAACAAGATTTTAAAATACTACATTTTTGAAAAGAAGTACTCTAATTTTCATTTACCTTGTTTCCTTTGTAATTAGAGTAATATATAATCCAGAAGTAGAGATATGGCAGAAATGCTCTCAGTGGCATCCTGTTTGTCACTGGCCAGTACATTCTTCTGACTGTCATTATAAACAGAGGTAGAGCTGTTGTAGGTGAATGGAGTAAAAACAAGCAAATAGAGGAGAGTGCGATTGAAATAGATGATTGTGTTGTATTTTAGTTGCGACCTCCACAACCTGCAGTCTATTTATTTTTACTCGACGTCTCATTCAATGCGATCGAAACAGGTTTGTTGCATGTATTTTCCAGTTACATGTTTTCTAGTTTTAAGATGAACAATGTGATAATTATGTCACATATTTATTGAATGTGATATTGAATTTCATTATGCTTTAACTGCCTTTGCACAAAGTGAAGTAAGAGTCCACAGTGTTAATCAGTTTAAATCATTACTGTGTTGGAATACTTCTTGAGAATCGTAGATTGTCCAGTTATCAGGCATAGGTTTATTTCACTTCCTAGAATGTATTGGAGGCTTTAATGTTTCTTTTAGTGTACTGAAAAAGACGATAGGTTTACTTTGTGGCATTATTGAAATATCGTATAGTTATTATTAATCCACTTCACTTGCACGCGTTGCATAGATGTGGCCTGTTGCTACAGATATTGCACGTATTGTTGTCTGTGTGTTGGTCACATGGGTGAGCTGTGCAAAAACAACTGAACTGATCGAGATGTCATTTTGGGGACAGTCTCATGTTGACCCAAGGAACCTTGTATGATACAAGCCATCATGCCACTATCTGGCATGATAGCTTGTATCTGCCACTGCCACTCCTGCTCGTCCCCCTTACTCCGCCGTCATGAGGCCACTGTGATGACTCACATGGCTGTGGATCGACCAGTGGCGTTGCTGTGGCGTGACAATGACCACCCACGACCGAGTGATTTTGTAGTATAGATGATGAGATTCAGATCCCCCATGGGAAGGGGCACTTTTGAGGGGATATGGATATGTGCCAGGTCATTGTAATGTGCCTATGCATGAGTGCATTCCACATTGTTAGCCTGTCACTGCTGGCAGATATGTCTGCTCAGCACACATGGTGGACGAATGCATTCCCTGTCACAAGGAGTGACAAGACATTGACGTGGCCTTTTGTCAAATTACTTTCGACTTTCTGTTCTGTTCTTTAGCCGTCCTCTATCCGAGGGTTGGCCACACCATGGACATACTTTTTTCATTTATCCCTGTCCTCTGTCATTCTGATTGACTCTTCCATGGGGAGTCCTGTCAATGTATTAATGTTGTTCATCCAGGCCGTGCGTGGTCTTTCTCACCTACATGCACCTGGCATTGTTCCTTGCATTATCTCTTTCTTCTTGTTTCCTCATGGTGTGAATGTAGTATGCTGGCTTCCTTGCTTTGACAGCGTCTAACAGTTCCCTCTGTACTCCACCTTTGTTAAGAACCCACTCATTTGTTTTCTTAGCTGTCCATGAAACCCACAATCTTTCTCAGTCCTTTCATGTCAAAGGTTTCAAGACGTGCTTCTTCATTAAGTGTTATTATTATCGTTATTCAAGAGTTCTGGCATAGGGAGCTGGTGCGGCATCTTGTTCCCCAAGAGTCACTGGGTCAGGAAGGAATGAGGTTTATTGGATGATTTTTTGTTGTTGGAGTCAGTGCTTTGTAGTTGGTGTTTTAAGTGGTTTTATAATAATAATAACCAGGACAATATTTATGGTGCTGTCATCATGGCAAAGCATTGTGACAGTTACCCGGTTCATTTGATGAATGCAGACTCAGCTCCGAGGTGGCCGCCAACCCTCAGACCAAGCCAACCGACTTGGAATGTTAGTCTGCCAGAAAGAAATGACAGCTTTTGTCCACATCCACCATTGCCATTTTATTATTACTCAGCCCGAGAGCTGATACTCATTTTACCGTCCCACAGAGGGTGGAAGGCTGAGTCGACCTAGGCACTGCAGTAAGTTTGTGCAGCCCGTGCCCAAGACTGTATGTCGCAGTGGCTGTCATGATAAACAATTTTCTGCGGTGAGATTCGGGGTCCTCTCACACTGCGGTCAGGTATGTTACCACTAGACCACTGAGACACTCTGTTGGTTGGATGGTAGGAAGAGCACATGAGCAGGCCAAACCAGTTGTGCGTGGAAAATGGTCATATAATTAGTATGTATTGTGTTGTAGGGCACCTGGCTTAGTCTAGAGTAACTCAGATGCTTGTTTAAAAAACTGAGAATGTTTAAATGATTACTTTTCTCGCATCATATGAATGGTGCCACAGTCATGCAGGCCACTTTCTGCTCAGCCTCAGTTTACTTAGTAACTTCCTGTTGTGTGCTGTTGCTTATTGGTATTGTTGAATTTGTGGTGCAGGTTACCTTAGTTCGTTCTGTCGGACTTTACTGGAAGAGCTGGATCGTCTTCCTGGTGACAGTCGCATGCAGATCGGCTTCATAGCGTTCGACTCGCTCCTGTATTTTTATGGTCTCGATCCTTCCTTTCCACAGCCAAAGATGTTTATCATTTCAGACTTGGATGGTATAGTACTTTGCTTCCGTTATGATCCATCACCATCTCTTTGAATTTTTATGAGAAACGTGAGCATGGCCTGTCATGGCACAATGCTGGTTTTTGTGATATATGCCCATTTAGATTACGTGCCAGTAGTATTAAATGACATGTTAAAAAGAACACAAAAAAAAGCAACTACTAAATGTCAGTAGTACAAAATGGGACTGTCTGGTGTATTTGCTGTTACAGTTCAATAAAGTACATTATAGAAATTTTAAAAAGTGTAAATAATAATTTTGGTTTAACATTTTTTTGGTAAAATGATTCTGATGTATATATAAATAGTAGTGTGCATGTAGTGGATACAAAATTATATGGCACATGGTGTTATAATTCTTTACAGAATTTTATATGTTGATGTATTACCTTATTTCTTTCAGTTGTTAAATTGTGCATATGTCATACTGTTAACAGAAGTATTTGTGCCGTGTCCTGATGGCCTGCTAGTCAACCTTCATGAGGCCAAGGAAATGGTCATTGATTTCCTCAACAAGTTGCATGGCTGGTTTGAGAAGAATATGCAGACCGGAAGTGCTCTTGGTCCTGCCTTACAAGCTGCCTACAAACTATTGGTGAGTCCATCTGACAGGAGGTCAGCAACTGCTGGAATGGCTGACCGTGGGCATTGCATAGTGAGAGCAGAAAACAGACAATACAGAAAGAGTTTAAAACTGTAAATAAGTAACAGCATTAGTGTAATTTTTTGAGTCCAACACAACACCTCTGGAGTGGTTGTCCCTCTCTGTGGGTGGATCTAGATTCTATGCGATAAAAAGTAGTTTTTCTCTGTGTTAACTAACCCTCACACCAAAAAACCAACTCAGGCGGTTTTTCTACCGCAAATTATCTTCCACTAACGTTAATGGGAGATTAATTTAAAACTGTAAATAAGTAACAGCATTGGTATAATTTTCTGAGTCCAACACTCCACCTCTGGAGTGGGTGTCCCTTTCTATGGGTGGATTGGGATTCTGCCTAATACAAATCAACTGTGGTAACTAACCCTCACACCAATAACCAACTCAAGGTCGGATTTTTCACTGCAAATTAATCTTACATTTACGCTAATGGGAAATTAACTCGTATTAATTAGTAGGAGTTAATCTCCCATTAATATTAATGCGAGATTAATTTGCTGCGGAAAAGCCGGCCCTCAGTCTGTTTTAGCTATAACACACCAAAGTCACAGACACACATCACCCATAGTGTAAGGAAAACTTACCATGGTCGGCTAAAAATTTGTTAGTTGTGGCTGCAGCAAAAAATGCAGTGTTGATGTGGTTGACAGAGCCCAACTGGTGGACGGATTACAGTCATTCAGACCCAGTTGCCAACCACTGGAACTGGTGCACTTAAAAGTCGAGAGGAACCTGACGATCGCCTTGGCAAGGTGTGTTTCAGACATCTTGTCACATTAGTAAAACTCAATATTGCCCTGTTTTTGTTTTAATGAAAGTTTGTTCCTGTCCTGTTGACTAAAATGATGGTTTGGCATGGAGGTAATGTTGTTGGTCTCATCAACTAAATTACTCCAGTTGAGCCTAGTTGGTCTGAGATGGGTGAACAGTCAAATGTATGCAACCAACAACCCAGACAACTCAGCTTTCTACTCTCGGTGGGGAGACAAATTAGTACCGGCCAGGGTGAAGTGACAGTGCTGTGTGGTCGGGAAGTTAACCCTAGGTCTGGCAGCTGGCATCACACTGGTCCTTTATCACATGCTGGGTGGTAATATACAGGCTCAGTGGCCTAAGGAAGGGAGATATACAACCCGCCTACACCTATACCTTTTATTGACTTTGGAATGCACCTGTGTTACAGTGCAAACGTTTGTTGATGATGATGTTGATGAACATGATTGTTGACACAGTATGCAAACTTTAATTTGGTTAATTTTTGTCATTACGTAAACACTAGAACAAATGGCATTGTGATATAAATAAAACATCATTGTGCGGTATGTATGAACGTGAAAGTAAAGTAAAAAATTAGCCCCATATGGGACTGACGGTCGACTCTTACTTTCTGCCAACTTCAAAGTCACGTGACACAAAAACTAGGACAAAAATTCAAAATCCGGTCCCGGTAAGCTTTAGGTATGGTGCCCTAATTTAAGAATCTGTGGTCATTTGCCAGCCCTCATTGTAAATGGGGGAGGATATTGCTTTGAAAATGGTTGAATTTCCGACTTTCAAGAGCTCGTGACCCTGACCTTGGATCGGGTCATACTCGTTTACCTCTACCTACATACCAAATTTCATTGAAATTGAAGAAACCTTTTGTGGACGGATGTATGGACGGACGAACTGACATTCGAGACCGGCTTTTAGGTCGACTCGGAGGAGTCGACCTAAAAAGTAAACAGTGTATAGCAGTTAGCATCAACTTAGCTTTCAGCGCTATGGGAAACTCACATGCCATATGGGTCATACTCATACAGTGTTACCTGCCACCTGGCAGTGGTGAGAATCCCGCCTTTACCCCCAGCCGAAGCAGGTACTCGATTTAGCGACCCCGGAGGGATGCAAGGCTGAGTTGACCTATGTTACATGAAAGCAGACCGGCCGGGAATTGAACCAATGACCTGTAAATTGCAAGTCCAACGCCCTTCCGCTAAGCTACCACGCAACATATGCAGTTTGTAGATATGAAAATGCCTATTACCTTTTGGGTTTTTCTGGATCATTGAAGCAGTTTTGGCCATACGACTTTTATGGTGCAAACAATGACTTCCATGGTGTAGTTCTTGCCAGGAATTGTTTGGGTGAAACCACTGAGCTACAGAAGCTGCTAATAATCTGCAGCTGATGAGAATAACATAGTTCATCAATCTATTGTCAGTAGTATGTGCAGCATCTTTGGATGTTGGATGTTAGTTATTAGCCATTTGTGAAGTAGGTGGATCAAATTCTGTCTCGAGTTTGATCATATTGACATCACTGACAGTAAACAGTGATGTCGCTGTTGTTGATAGAAAACTCAGCACTTGTCGCCAGTAACAGACTTCTACAAGAAGCTGGCGCTCGACTGCTCAGCGCAGCAGATTGCCGTTGACATGTTCATGCTCAATGCACAGTATGCCGATATTGCCACTGTCGGTCAGTCATGCACAAGTTGTATCTACTTTTATTTTAATGGCTCTTTTTCCGATAAACCTGGTTAGTTGATTCCCTCTCAGTTGTCTTTCTCCAATTGTTCTGTAGGATTGCCTTTGGAACATGTCGTTTTTACTGACCAAATGTCAGTACAAACAACGAAACAACGTGGTTGTACAGACCAGATGTCGTATCTGTCACCGTACCAACACTGTTAGAGCACTGAAGGAAGCACAAAGCACTGACCCTAACCAGTGCCTCATCCTGTCTTATCCACCACTGGACTCCTCGCAGAAGTGGTGTTGCTGCCTTTACTCCAGTACCAGAACGTACAGAACTTGTAATTGCTGTGAAATTATCCACCTGTCCTTCTCGGTCAAGTCATTAGTTTGTCCAGAAACGGCCCGGAGTGTCGAATGAAACAATGCCGAACAGGCTTAAGGTTAAGGGTTAGGGTTGGTAGGGGTTAGGGTTTGTAGGTTTAGGGTTAAGCCTGTTTGGCATTATGGGCATTGAACACGTTCTGCATTCTGGTATTTCTCACTTTGGCACCTACCCATTTGTCCATGGTATAAGTGAGTGAGCTTCATGAGTTCTCAGTTTGGCATGCTGATGTCATGCATAAGGCACTGCACTTACTGTCCAAACGTTGCAGGTACGACTCTAATCCATGTCATTTTCGTACAGCGAGTTTGGGAACAGGGTTCGTACAGATACTGGAAAGTCCTTGAATTTTATTGTTCTGATTTCCAGGCTCTGAAAAGTCCTGGAAAAAGGCATGGCATAGGTCATGGAAAGTCCTGGAATTGTAAACCATCGGTTCAGGAATTGTTAGTTCTGGTTTGAGTAGTCGCTAAGCAATAAGCAATTACGTGTAATACATTGCAATTGTCACAACTATACTTTAACCATTTTCAGTTTATTTCGGTTATGCTGAGTTCCATATGTCCACGTCTGCTGCTATTTTTAGTGGAATATGTCCACCAAATGTCAGCTGTTGGTTGTGTAATTGTGTGTTGGCAGCTGGTATATCAAAGTACTCAGGCGGAACAGTCCACTACTTCCCTGGATTTCACAGCATCTCAAATCCAGCAGAGATGGAACACTTTGAGTCGACTCTGCATCGTTACCTAACACGCAAGATTGGCTTTGAATCTGTGATGCGTATACGATGTACCAAAGGTGAACACTCCACTTTGTTGTATGTTTTTCTCCACTGTTGTCACTTATCACTAGTGGCCCAGATAGAGCAGTACAGCTTGTGTGTGGGTGTCTGAACGATAACTTATTAACCAAATGACATCTAACCTAAGTATTTGGCAGCCTGGCTCACATTGAACTTATCTTATCATGATCACAGGATGAAAAATTTTCCTTCTTCAGCTGTGAGTGCATGCTACAACTTACGAGATGACGTTTTGTTTGGATGCACATTACAGCATGACATATTTTTGGTTGTTTGTTGACATCTTTGTGCTAAAGTGCTCAGTGCGAGGTCAAATGAGCATTTTTTAGCTGTGCATTGCAGTTATAGCTCTGCTAATAATTTTTATACCTGTTTCTTTCCAGTCAAATAAACTTTTCTTTTTTTCTCTAATATGAAATTTTGTATTTTTATATAGTTAGCAAAATATTTTGCATTTGACAGATATCCACGAGTGTCTGTTTACCATAAAACAAGTTTGTTGTGGTTGTAATCGGCGCATAGTGACTAACTGTGAGTGAGTTATTTGATTAACTGAACACATGTATTGTCTGTTGACAGGTCTCAGTATTCACACTTTCCATGGCAACTTTTTTGTGCGTTCCACTGACCTTCTGTCACTTCCAAACATTAGCCCAGATGCAGGGTTTGGTGTTCAGGTGTCTATTGAGGACACTCTGGACATGAACTATGTCAGTTTCCAGGCAGCACTTCTCTACACCAGCAGTAAAGGTGAACAGTTGACTGTTTCATTGCCTAGCTCCATGTACACTGTGTCTCAAAAACCTGACACCTATTATATTTTCAAATAACTTCCAGCACATATTTGGCATTATCAATAATTTTGGTATAGATACAAGACTTATTCTCAATGACAAACAAAATTATGAGTTTAAGACTGTTGTATTTTAATTTAAAATAATTACAAGATAACGAGTTAAGAGACTGAATAAAGAATTTCCAACAAAAGGGAGGAAGGATGACTTGCCCATGTAGCCCAGTGGTCAAAGCACTCAGGCGCCATGTGCAGTAGAGCGTGATGCATTCAGGAGCCGGGTTCAAACCTCAGCTCGGACGCATCTGCCTACCAAAGATTTATTTCTAATAATTCCTACGCACATGATGAACAGGGAGATAATCCCGGGCAAGAAAAAGATGGTTCGACTGTGTCCTCTATAAACTGACTGTTGTTGACACCTTGATTAGCAGCATCAAGGTGTTGGCCACGCTGGCGTGGGTGAAGCAAATAGACTTGGCATGCCACTGGCTGGTGCAATACACAGCACCAGTCAGGGCTAAGCAAGACAGTAGGCCATGTCTAGAGGGGGCACGCTACAAATACCCGACAAGCTGTTCACTCCTACTTAACCCTGCCTTCCTCGCACGTCATGCACACATTGCATACATCTACCAATTCCCCTCCTCTCCCTGGGCTAGCGCACTGGACTATTACAATGCTGAGGTCCAGAAAGAATTAAGCTGGACCTCTGCCCGCAGTAGAGTCCGGAAGGGTGGAAAGGTACTGCTTTGAATGATTATTATGTAATACTCTTCTCGTCTTTTTGCTTGGAAGTGCAGAAATGAAAGGACGAGAACATGTTGTAAATTACAGGGAAATATTAGTTGAAAATCATGAAGTTAGTGATCTTCTTGGCCAAAAAGAAGCTGCTAAGTCTTACCAGATGATATGACAGATTGCATGAGAAGCAGATATCCTTGATTCATAGGTTACCTGTATTTGTATTATTCACGATGACCTTGTACATCTGATGTTGAAAAAGACTTGTCTTAAGATGACTGTCATGGACATAACCTAAGTTGGTTCCCTGTCTTATCAAATCTAAGAAATTACAGATGTGAAGATTGGAGACTATCTGTTAATTCTCTGTGCCAGAAATTATTGATATTATTGTGCAGCATTTGTTGAAGTTTTTGGAAAATGAATCAGGGGTCCGGTTTTTGAGTGTATTTTGTTGTAAAGACAATGTATAATGTATATTGTTGTAAACCGGAAATGACAGGATATGTAATTAGCTGTTTCTGTGTCATGCTGTGTTGTTTGTCTGTGATGATAGTAGTTTTGATCGACTTGTCAAAGCATTCTGGGGATGCAATAGGATATTCTGAAGATATACTCTCAGTGCATTCTCATGCTTTAGTTAGCTTGTTTGGTACTTTTGCAGAAGCTGCCAGCAGTGCTTTTTTTGTGAGTTCTGATGCGCTATGTCATTTGCTGTCAGCAGCATCTAATTCCACTGTCACTACCTTCAGTTTTTAGGTCGACTCTTTAACAGAGCCGACCTAATAAAGCCAATCTCAAATGTTTGTTCGTCCGTCCGTCCGTCCACAAAATGTTTCTTTGATTTCAATCAAAGGTCAATGAATGATGCACGATGGTATGCAGTATGACTTGATTTAAGGTCAAGGTCACGAGCCCTTCAAAGTAGGAAATCCGGCCATTTTCAAATTCTCCTCCGCCATTTACAAAGGCAGCTACCAAGTGACCACGGATTCTTAAACTAGGGCACAATATCTAAATTTGATCAGGCCAGATTTTATATATTTATCTTAGCTTTGTGTCACGTGACTTCGAACTTGGCACAAACGTCAGTTGCGAAGAGTCGACCGTCAGTCCTGTACGGGGCTAATTTTTATTTAACTGTCTTTCTGCAGATTGTGCTGGGTTCCCCAGGAGATAACCTTTGGATATAATTGGAGCCAGTTATTATAGGCTGGTTGCCATTGCTATTGCCAAACCAGCAGTGTCAGAGCACTGAACAGAACTCAAAGCATTGACACCAGTGAGGGAAGATCACTCAATGCATCACGTGCTTTCTTGACTTAAGAACACCGCACCAGTTACACTCCCGCGCGTCAGTACCAGCAACAAGTGAGTGAGTTGTGTGATGTGTTTATGATATGTAGCTGAGAGGCGTATCCGTGTACACACTCTGTGTGTGCCGGTAACTTCAACGTTATCAGAAGTGTTCCTCAATGCTAACCAGTATGCCATTGTCGGGCTTCTGTCCAAGATGGGTATGATTTATCAGTAGTTTTGTGCTTTGTAATCACTGCACACAAACACTGTATGTGCACTGTTGGTACCGTTTTATGTTAATTTCAAGCAGTGATTGCACGATGTTGCTGAGGATTGAACAACTCATTGTAGCAGAAACGTACAGAATTTACATTAGTGACAGATCATGTGATCATTTTGTTTACACAGATTATGGTTGAACTACATATAAGGGTAAATTGGAGAAACGTGCTGTCGTATCGACATGCAGACCCATGCTGGGCGAATGTGAGTTCCCATGGGTTAGGGTTAGGATTTGACCTCAGCATCAGTGCATGTCGAGGTCCTGCCATGGACCATATGTCTACCAACTTTGATGCTGTTTGCTCAAGCCGTTTTCCTTTTAGAGTGCAGACAAACATACAGACAGATGCGACTGAACACCCTACCCCATGCCAGCGGCTATAGAATCGGCGTGGGTAATGAATCTCAAATGATTGCAGTACTCACAGATGAATACTGTATTTATGCAGGGTAAGTTTTGATTGCCATTCAAAGGCAAATTGAAAGTTAGTTTAAGAATGCTGCCAAGAAGAAACTGAGTGAATTGAATGATATGAATCCGTATAGTTTGTACCTTCAGCGCTGGGGACGTGATGGACATTCAGTCTAAGGAGACATCAGTATCCCCGAAGCTTCTTTCTGAACAGGTAGAGGAAGAAAAGTGAGGGTTGACCAGTTAAATTAGGTTTACCTGGAAAATAACCATTAAAATGGCTGCTGTGGTGAATCAGTAGGGTCTAGGGCAGCAGTCACACGGAGGTGAGCATTGAGAACCCACCATCACTCTGCAGGGTGTAATACCATTTTATGTTACTTTGATGAGCTTGGTGAATTCTTGCTGTAGCCTTGGGCTGTACTCATACCATCGTAGATACAGTGACTGTTCATACAGTTGGTTTTATTGTATGCTGACAGCTGTTGACAAGTCACTGTCGTCGTCATTGACTGATGCACGTGATGCATTGATCAATGCCACTGTGGACATGCTGACTGCTTATCGAGCAGTGCAGGGTGCTAGCCAGTCCTCCAGTCAGCTGCTGTGTCCATATCAGTTACGACATGTTGCTCTTCATGTCCTCGCAATGCTGAAATCGGTCAGTCTTTGTGATAATTACTGATAATCTAGAGTAAACTTTAAATGATTGGTTGTTCCACAAAATGAATCAAACTGAAAGAGAATTATATTGACTTCACAGTCGGCTGGTAACCCGTGAGTGGCCGGGGTACCCCCTTTCCGCATTTGCTCCTCCCTTGTCCATTCACTTCCTCATCTTGTGCTCTTTATTACTTTTTTTCCTTTTCTAATTCACTTTACTTATTTGCCCATCCAATCCCTTTCTACCAGAATAGTCCCACTCCGTTTCCAGGTGTGAGATCGTAGGAGGCGACCGAACCTGGGTTTAGTTTGTTTTTTTTTTTTGTTTATGAT
>Ga0209780_1001794_pt1 | contig 14615 bp, 9 predicted proteins | sample WorMetexBAHAMAS2_FD_187384 | JGI IMG/M metagenome (GOLD analysis project Ga0209780, IMG submission 187384) | Marine gutless worms symbiont microbial communities from Max Planck institute for Marine Microbiology, Germany - Inanidrilus exumae... | ecosystem: Host-associated > Annelida > Digestive... | reverse complement strand
GTTGCACGCTGCTTACTATATTTTACAAAATCGATATTGGCGATTTGCCGACTCCGTGAGACCCGTACGTTAGCTTAGCCTACTCGCCGTAAGTGCGTCTGTTTCGGCCCTTTCGGGTCCTGGTCGGGACCCGGGATTGACGGTTCGGGTCTCGGGATTCAACGTACCCGGGTATTAACATCCCTATTCGGCACCAGTCCGAAATGAACGTGAGACAGTTCGGCACCAACAAAAAATTGGTGCCGAGGTGTCCGGACACTTCGGCACCAGTTGTTTGGTGCCGAAGTGTCTTGGTGCCGAACTGTTTTGGTGCCAAAGTGTCCTGACACCGGATAACCACTAGCTGCTGGCCGTTTCTGTTGTGCTTTAAACTTGGACATATAGTTCATTTATCTAGATGGATATGCTGCCTGGCCTTTTTGGGCGTGCAGTATGCACCATGCATTGCCGGTCAATCTGTCCTGTTCCATTCCCCTCATGCCTCATCACAACACACACATCAACCACTGCCGTCATTGCTAACAAGTTGACTGATTGCACTAGTAGTCCTAGGTACAGAATTATGTTATCACTACTCCTCTATAGTCTAAAGCTGTGAGCACAGTGTCCGATCCGACTCAACTCAATTCAACTCAAATGGTTGAGTTGTGTCAAGTTGAGTCGGGTCGTCGCTGTTATCGTGCCTTACTACTCAACACAGTCTGCACTGCGGGCACCTATTCACACCACTACGCCTATTCAGCACACATGCTGCAAACAAAAGCGGTCTGTGATGCGACAGAGAATGGAAGCTGTCGTGTCGTTTGCGCGCGGGGAAGTGGACTCGTGGTGGGGGGTGGGCGGTGTCGCCAACTCGTGGTGCATTCACGCGGGATCAACATGATGAGGTGACATTTAGATGACTATTGCTGCTCTGCGGAATAGTGAGGGGCAGTTTCCAGGAAACAGTGCCCAGAAAGATTGCTGATAATACTGTAAAACACCGCGATAGCAGTGTTGGTTCGATGGTAGCCAACCAACGCTATGGTAGTGAAAGTTCGGTGGACGTAACAACCTGCTGGAAATAGCAACTGTGTCCGTATCTTCCATTGTTTCTTAAATATGGCAAGATATTGGTCGAAAATTACCGTTTTAACGTACCCCACCACTGCTTTGAGCCCCCATTGTGGGTGACTCTTTTGGAATTTTGCGGAGATTTTTAGCACCAGAAAACTTGGGGCTATTGTATGACATTGTTTTTATGATCTTAGGTTTAGCCATCTTTGTAAAACATCAACTTGCAATGGATGGATGGACGGACAGACGGCTGGACACACGATGACAGCATATAACACGTTGGCATAACGTCACGTGGTAAAAACCGTGATCGCATTTTTTAAACCGACCAAAACCGACTGACAGCGTATTCTCTGGAACCATAACAACAGGAGTAAGTTCTCAATAACAATAAAGTTGCCCCATGAGTTGTCATAGACCAAATTGTTTAAGCAGGTATTTCAGCATCTGCATCAGTTACAGGTGTCACATTAACATTTTTCATTTAATTTTCATTACTTGTAGTTTAAAGCAGTACTAGTAAATTCCATTTCTATTGTTCTTGTTTGAATGATACTAGCCAGGGCTTCAATTCACTCTGCTTGCTTGCTATACCAGCCTCTGCCTCTGGCTGGCTGAGCAAGATGTGATGGGGTATTCACTGGTGTGCCATACCACAAGTCAGCAACACGACATCATGACACGATAGCAATTTTAGTAATATGTACATTGGTAGATATAAATGATCGAAATGGTAATGCACAGTTCGTTAACAACATTTTTTATTGTGGGATTATTAATTACTCTTATACTGATTTGCATATTTGCTTATGTAACATTCTTATTTGAAAAGATAAGTTAGTGGGCAGTGCATGCTTTTGTGGATATGTTGTGTTTTTAGGTACTTTACATGTTACTGTAGTAAACGCTACAGTAGTCAACATTTCCTGGACCAATGAAACGTCATACAGTGATAACTCCAGTGACGTCTGGCAGCAGAATAGTTCAATATATACAATTCAGCTTAGGTAGTACACTGATGATATATATTTTTATTGGTAGCATTGTTAGATTATACCGGGTGGGCCAAAAATGAACTGTTTTGAAGGATCTGTTGCTTTATTAATGGAGTGACCGTCTTTATTATATACACATGCCGATAGGTAAGGTGTGGATATATTGGTTACTGTTTGTGTGGTTTTTTTTGTTTGTTTGTGCGGATGTCTCAGCGAAGATAAAGCTAGCGGCATCAAATTTTGCAGGGCGGTTTTAACATTATGTGTTTAGTAAGGTATTTTCTAGTTGCAGTTCTTATATTATTTGCTAAGCATTTTAGCTTTTGTATTGTCTGGCGTTCACAGATGAAATGAGTTAATGTTTATGACTCTCCATGCTTTGCTTTTTACCTGTTTGCATGTAGAACACATATGAAATATTTTCTGATTCTGCTGTAAGGGGTGTTAAAAAGTTATCTACCTGAATATGATAAAGTACTCGATTTGGGCCGCCGGCATGCATTCCTGCCCGCCTGTCCGTCTGCCCGGCTCCTTGTAGGCTTGTACCACGACCGTCGTTATCAACAGGCCAGAGCCTAGGCGGCTGGAGCTCCTGCGTGGGGTAGGTACGGAGGCTGACAGTCTACCGGTCTCTGCTGGTCTCACCCGGCATCACTCTTAAGCCGTGTTGTAGATAAGCTCCTAAGCCACGCACCCTCTCCCTCGCCGGCGCCCGCAGCCGGTCTGCGCAGTCGTCCGACCGTCCGTCCATCCAAGCCACGCCCAGCGGTCAGACAGACAGTCCTCCTTTAATATATAGATAGAGTTATATTGAAAATAATCAAATTTCAGTTATCTACCTGAATATTATACAACACAGCTGAAATTTGATTATTTTCAATATAACTCTATGTACTTTTCCACGTTGCTGGGAATGGCACTATTATGGCCAGGTAGAAGTTGGGAACTTTCCCTTCCAGTAATACATCTGTCTGAATGTCCATGTGACTTGAAAATCGAAATCCACGCAAACATTTCTTCAACTATCAGAATCACTTGGTACCTAGCATGGGCTGTATGGTGGTTAGGTCATCTACTGAAACCAGCATTCCAGCATAGCAGCTTAACTTTCTTTGACATGTTAACTGGTGCATTGTCAAGCAAGGCATCACACTGCAAGTTAATTTGCATTTCACTAAGACTTCATTATTTTCAAAATAAGTTGGTACTTTGTCACTTCGACCTACCTTCCAATGGCTATGATTCTGTAGTAACAATGAATGCCGACCAACTTTATTTCAAGATGCTTAGGTAAAGACTTATTGAGCCTCCTCGTATGAGCAGGATTTGTAAAATAGTATTTCTGCTTTTTATTCTAATAATTATCTTAAAATCTTGAGGGGGTGCCTATCATGTGTGTGATCTAACAAGCCTGCCAATTTATCGGTAGTGACAAATGAGGCCAGAGTTCATCACGAAGGTCCAGTTACAACACTGGCTCAGTTGCTGGCCGACATGTGCACAAATCTAGTTCCAGCTGCCGCAAAGGCACACTTGACATTGTAGATATGTTAACAGCAAGACTATTTGCTATTTGTGTCCCTGTCAAAGAGGACCATGACTAATAACTGTCTGACAGGGGACTGTGGGAAAAACTGGCGGCCATGACCACAGCGATTGGGTACAGAGAATATAACAACTGAAAGTATGTACGCGTGTAACACGTGTGAACTTCAATGTTGTCGTCAATTAGGGCATAAAATTGGCCTGCATAAAGTGCAGGAGTGTGTATTGTACAGGAGATTTTGTGGTAGTTACAGCTCGTGAAAAACCGTCTGTTTTGGCTCACATTGTACAAGTGTAATGAAATGTATTTAATTTTATGTGAATATTGTTGCAAATTTTTATTTCAGAATGATATTTGTAAGTGGGTGGAATATGTCGTGCCATGTCGGAGTATGTCGTGCCAGACTGGCAGACTGCAGTTTCAAGATTCATGACACATAGGTTTTGTCAGTTATTAACATTTTCTACCAGCTTTTCTACTATGTTAATGTTTGTCTGTTGTCTGGCTATACTTTTACATGTAATGTTTGACTTAACGTTTCCTTCAAGATGCTGCTTGTTTTTACAGGAAAAATGAGACGTACGTGTGGACTGATAGTTATAGTCCTGCAGCTGGTAATGGATGGACGATCATTTCACAGTTACAGCCATACACACAATATCAGTTCCAGTTAACAATGCACAATGAATCTGTTCTACAGTCAGGCTGGATCACCACTGCTATGGACGGTATAAACATTTTATGTGTTTTCATTTGCAGTTTAAATATATTTCAGTTTTAAAACGTGCATGCTTGCAAGTGACATGATTATGAATGCTTTAGTGTTTGATTGAATATTCTTCTGTTGCATTGTTGCAGTTCCAAGCCAAGAACCTTTTGTTAACAGTACATCAATATCTGCATATGCACATTTCGTCCATTTCCACTTCGAGCCCCCTCCTGAGGAAAGTTGGAATGGCATATTGGGTGGTTATGTTTTGAGCTACCGAAATCACGAGTTTGACCAGACAAAGAAGCGGACAGTATATAACCTGAAACAGGAGGTATATTTATGACAGCAACTTGCTATTCAGTGATGTTAGTATTAGCTGTTGTAACTCCTAGTAATTGTACCTAAGTACTGAGTGATTGCATAAGGATCAAAGATATCCTACCTGAAGTAGGGGATTCACTGTATAACATCTATTGAGCATTCTTGTTTTTGTGTCAAGGAACTGTTCTAATTCTAACATAATGTGGAAATTAATTCAGTGATATTTACGTTATGCCTAATTGTAGTTGCATTATATAATAGTGAAAAGTGGAAAGAGAAACTATCCGACTGTGTTTCTTTGTATAGCAGCAGAGTTTCAGAGAGACTAACTTTCTTAGCATGTTGTATTTTTTACCCGCGTGATGGTATGCTGGCGTGGTACTTGCTGTCATTGTGTGTCTGTCTGTCTGTCTGTCACAAGTCAGCACTGTACCAAAACTGCTAAATGCCGGATCACGCAAACAACGCTATATGATAGTCCAGGGATTCTAGTTTTCTGGTGCCAAAGATCTCGGCACCAGTCATATCTCTGGAATGGCTGTAGCTAGAGTGATCAAATTCTGTACACGTGTGGGATATATCAAGTCCCAGCATACGGACAACAAATCATCCTTAAAAGGGGCGTGGTCAGGGTCATGTGACCCATTTTAAATTTTGGGGCCTCCTATGATATCCCTGGATCGGCTGAAACTAGAGTATTCAAACTGTGCACACAGACAATGTCAAGTCCTAGCTTCCAGATGACAAACCACCCCTACAAGGGGCATGGTCTGGGTGCATGACCAATTTTCAGTTTCAATGCCCACAATCCTATCTTCGGAATGGCTGAAGCGAGAGTCGTCAAATTTTGTGTACAGGTACAGTATATCAAGTGTTAGCCTTGGGATGACAAAATACCCCCTAATGGGCATGGTCAGGGTATGACACGTTTTTTTGTAAATATTGGCCCCCAGTCATATCTTAGGAACCGGTGAAGCTAGGCACTTTAAATGTCGTGTGTTGATTGATATTGAGAAGTACTATTGCATGCGTGATAGACTCCCTTGAAAGGGGTATGTCCCAGGGCTCACCTCACCTCTTTAAATTGTTGGAAATAAGTGATAATATCTTATAAACGGTGCAAGATAGAGACATGGTTGCAATGGAAGACTTACGGGAAACTGTACGTATATGGCCTATCGAATGGTACCATTACCGCTGACCTTTAATGACGTTGAAAATCACTTGCTGCTTGAAACATTTCTATCTGACATGCCTTGGGAAATACAGCGTGTGTTATCTACGATATGTTTACACATGAATCGGAAAGCGCACATGGCTTGTAAATTCATCTATTTTTTCGAAAACGAAGGACTTCTCAAGGTCACAGCCAGTCATGTACGCTGTAAATGTGGTAATATGTTGGAAACGGTGACAGATAGCGTCGTTGTTACTACAGACCAGTAATAGGAGGCCTTTCAAATATGATTGTCTGTCCGTTTGGTACAAGTTGAAGTTGTACCAAGAAGGCTAATCATAGGATCACTCAAAGAATGCCACACGATAGCCTAGGGTCTCTAGTTAAGATACTAAAGATATCTACGAAATTCCGATGGGATCAGCCCGAATTGAGGCGCAAAATGCAGGTGGGGTAGGGAAAAATTACATTGTACAGCGGTCAAGAATCAGTGGCTCAGATTCCTTAATGCCAACAATTTGTGTCCATCTGCCACAGTGGTCCGCGTCCATGGCGGTGTGCTGATGGAGTAAATGCAGTGTCATCAACAACATTGGTGGTAGTTGATGTTGGTTGATCACAGTTATGGTTCAGTTGACATCATCAAGATACGTTGTATGGAAGTCTGTTGATGACACGCACAGCATTGCATATCCGCTGTGCAATAGTTGTTCCTAGTGGTGCATGTACAAAACTATGCGGGTAGCGGAATAAGACGTGGCAGTTGCTGAAAATGCTTCTCAGGCGGACACGCGATCTGCTTGCATTATTCATACAGCAGTAGGCCAGTATTTCAACTGATACAGAGCGTCACGCGGGTCTTAGTGATAGCTGAGCCTCTTGTCTCATAAACTGATACTGTTAATGTACTGTGAATGCATGTGTCAGGCAATAAACATAACTGAGTTGCAGCCATACACTTTCTACACGGTCAGACTGTGTGCGTTCACTGAGGCTGGTGAGGGTCCGTATGTGGAGTTCACTGTCCAGACTGATGAAGATGGTAATCACTGATTTTTTTAATATTTGTATTTCTCTTTTGGCAGCAAAGTCTGTTGTCTACAATAGCCTTGTTGGTAATTGTTGGAACAAAGCTGACACGTGCTGAATATTTGATTGTGTTTGCTGTTGATTGTTCAGTGCCGTCGTCTCCTCGTATTGTGAATGTATTAAGTCGCAATGCCACGGCCATGGAGATCCGGTGGGCTGCGCCAGAACGGAGAAATGGCAGGCTGCTTGGCTATCAGCTGTATATTTCATACGATGAAGAGACATCTATTAACATTACTGGCAGTCATACAAATACCTATCAGATTACAGAACTGAGTAAGCAACTGTCATTTTTTGTTAATATTCATTTGCAGCTTTGAATTTGTCATTGGGTCTTGTCACCTAGGGGTGGCCTGTTGAAGTGTATGGTGTCTGTCAGTAAGCCTGTTCATTCATCTGTGTTATCTGTTGCTTTATCATTCGTTGATGGAAGAGATCAATAGCATCAACAGTTTTTGTGATGGGGCTACACTACAGGGATGCGAATTGCTGCTGCATAAATTGGAGGTTGGTAGGATGTTAGCCATTTTCATTTTGAAATATTTTGTTACAAAATGGCAAAAAGTTGTTGGTGTGTTTGCTTGTGTGATCATAGGCTGTAAATGATTGAATGATGTGCTTTGTGTAATGCACTAGGGAGTGAGTTTGTGATCTGCCGCCAACGAATGCGGAGAATTATGCATTGTGCATTCTTTATCAATGATGTAATGAGGGTAGGGTGAAAGTGTTGAAAGTACGTTTGTTAACAGTGTAGTTTTCATTTGCCATAGTTAAATGTTTCATACATACAAACAAGTTTATATAGCATCAAAATCATGGAAACGAATCAGAGGTGCTGAAGTTTTAGACTTTAGATTTACTGGGTTTATGTAGGTTGTGATATTGTTGTGATTATCTGTCTGATAGCAGTATTGTTTGTATTCTACTACTTGTGTGTGCAACAGTGCCGTACACAGCTTACGATTTGCAAATAGCTGGCTACACAAGCAAAGGCTTAGGTTCATTCAGTGACGTATATCCGGTGGTAACAGACGTAACAGGTTTGCCACGGCATTTTCATTCCGTACATTTGTGCTGTTGTTAAAACTACAGACGAAAAGCTATCTGAACTAAAATCTGATGGTTTCATTGACATTTTCATTACCTCAGTTAAGGGTACTGTGGTATATGGTTTAAAAACACTTTCATGTTAACGTTCAAATTGTCTGCTAATTACACACGCATAAACATTGCTCGTGTGAGTGGCAGTTGCTATGTACATCGGCAATCCACTGCATTCTTTCAAATGTCAGAAATTCTGATTTAGCAACAATGTCTGCAAAGGAAGGGAACCCATGCTGCATGGGGCCAGGTCTGATGCAACTATGCAACAACGATTGTTGACATATTGCAAAATGTCCAAACTGTTCTGGTAACAATGCATCCTTCGTTAAGAATGTCCAAAATGGATGCTAAAGAGAAAAAGGTTAAACTTTGAAGCAGGAAGGGCCATTACATTGATTGAAGTTTGCATGATTGCTAATTCACAGTACAAAGGCAAAGAAACTCTACCATAGTATCATTGGCAGGTTCCAGGATAGCCTCATAATGCCCAACTATTTATTGTCTATGATGAACTTTCTGCTTGACCACTTTCTCTGCATAGGCAGTCTTTTTTTCTTTTCTTAAATCAATTGAACTGTCTTGCCAATACATGCTGGAAAGCCCAGCCATTCCTATGTAAATGGACAGCTCCTTTTCTAGGGGAGCAGCTTTGCTTTGTCTTTCTCTGCAAATGTCACATTCAAACCAACATATGTCAAAGCCAATCCATTTCGGTATAAAAACGGAACTTTGCACTGTTCTGTCAAAAGACCATGTGGTAAACTGGCTGGTTAAGGGAAGAACAAGAAGAGCCGAGGCTGTGCAGACCTCTTTATTCTGACATCCTTGCACTGGATGACTGGTTGTCATTCATCGTTGATGCAAATGACATTGTGTTAACTTCTTGTCACCGTCAAAATCTTTTGACTGACACCATGTAACAAATCTGCTACAGTGGAACACAAGTATGTAGGTCTTCCTTATTGTCAGGCCGAAGTGTATGCTGGCCATGTCATATGCTGCCCCCTGGTGAGTTATGGTGAGTATGCTGACGTGACAGACAGACGGATGGACAGATAGACGGAGAGACAGATGCTAGACAATTATAATTTCATTATGCTCTCTGCTAGACATGGCAGGCTAGTAGGGCGGAATTGAATTTGCAGATGTAGATGCTGCTGTTGTGTGCCAGAATCTTTTTCCTGCTTCTGGTTAAAAAGAACTTTATGTGAGTTTACATATTTATTAATACTGCTAGTACATGCCTGGTTAGTCACTAATCTTGATGAATATACAGGTCTGTAGTGCTGTGGTCAATACTATGCTGTGTGTATCAGCTCCCAGTGCACCGACTAAGGTTCATCTCAGCAGCAATGGGACAGATTCCATCATCGTCCAGTGGACACGTCCACTGGAGGTGATTTATCGTGTTGACCGGTACTACATCCAGTACCAGGCTGTCGGTAAACCACACAGTAGTGAAGAAGTGACAGTTGAGGATGTCAACAACTCGCATGATTTTTACGAGGTGAATTTACTTACTGTCCAGGCTGTTCAAATTTGCCTCGAGTTAGGATTTGATGGTGCTTTCGACACCATTTATGTTCTGTTGCATATTTAGGGTTGTAATTTATCATACAAGTTGATACTTTTGATGAAGTCTGCAATATTTTCACAAGTTGAGTGAGTTTAGAGTTTGTCGAGCTGTGAAACAATAGTATTTGTTTTGAGACTGATGAAGCGGTACGTTTTGCAGTACCTTACAGTAAGTAAGTTGCTACAATTGATATATAGAGAAGCGTTATGATGGTCAATAACAAGAATGAGACAAATGTGTCCCGAGATTGGTCTGTTGTATGTGGAAAGGTGGAGGTTATGAGACTGATTGGTTTTTCTTCCTGTATTGATTTCCACTTGTCTGTTAACACAATCACTGAAGAAATTTTACATGGATTTTCATGAAATGTTGGAAAGAGGTGCATCTTGGTACATGGAACAATCTTTTAGATCTTGGCATTATCCTCCAAAATTGGTTTTGTGCACCTACAAACTTTATATGCAAGCAGTACACAGACTGGCGATTGCTTTATGGCTATTATGCAGGTTAACTCGTGTTAGCCCAAGTGAAGAAGTGAATGATTTTGTTGAAGCAACGTTTACTACCCGCATGTCCTTTTTGATGGCACTGAATGCATTCAGATTAGAGAGAAGACTAGCTCTCATTGGTGTTAACTACACCATCTCCCGACTGTTAGATATCCAAGCAGTAATGGTACGTTTTGTAGGGTTTAAAGAGATGTATCCAAATACAAAATTTATATGATCTTCAAACAACCTTAAAGGTCATGGGCATATGAAACTATGGAATCTTGTTAGATTGTCAGAATTGTGGTGAAACAGCTGAGCAGACTGGGTTAATTTTTTGGTCTACTGATGGGGCTGTATTATGTTAGAAGGGGTCTGGCTGCCCAAAATGAGAGTAGTTTTCCCCATAAGCTTACGTGAAACTCTTTGACTTATCTGTTGTGGAGAAGTTGCTGTTGGAAAGCCTACTGTATGAGTTGGTAATCACAAGCAGTGACTAATAACACAGTGTTGTGGTGTCTGCCTCAGTCACTATACTGAGCTCCTGTATTGGTTGTTTGTAATTGTGAAGGTGATGCTGACAAACCTTAAACCAGATACAGTCTACAGAATCCGGGTGGCTGCGGCCACGGAGAGCATTGTATATCCTGGTCGGTACTTCATTGGACCATATGCATCAGATGAAGAGATCAGAACTCTTGGTGAGTTGGTCTAGATATTTCACTGTTGCATTTTGGTACTGAATACCTGAAAAAGTGTCCGACTTGCCCCTCATGTTGCTGTTGTTTTAGCTTCAGGTGAGTTTGGTAAATGAATCCCTGAAAATCAAGCCTTTGTTTGAAGCCTTTTTGTTTTAGTTTAATTGCAGTCATAAGCCATAACAGTTAATAACGTAGGCAGATCTGATCTATGCTTGCCTTTTGTATGATAGAAGACAGCCAGTTGGGATTCATTTCACCTGATTGCCATACCTACCGCTCTATTCACTTTGCCCGTAGCAAGCATTTGCTGACACTTGTACCATTTCTAGTCTGGATTTTATTTCCAAGAGCAGATAGTTGTGGTATGGTCATCCTACCAATTTTGAAATGGTGTTCAGCAGCAATTTCTGTTACACAGCATGTGATTATGATGAACATTACCTGACTGCATTTTGACTAATCATCAGAACATCTTATAGTTGGTCATGTGACAATATACAACTGTCGGAGTTCTACAGCTACGTGTGCTAAGTTCCAAACTGAATATTGTCGACACAAGTTTCACAATTTTACGAGAAATAATAAATATCTATGTTGAACAATACACTTGTTCTTGTGTTAAGAAGAACTTTACAAATGATAAAATAAAGTAGACGTGCTGCATGTCCGATTAACTGAGTTGCATGCAGCACACCAAAACGTGCCTTGCTACTTGCTTACCTACTAATAACTATGGAGTCCTCTATTTCCCATTGTTTTAACATTACTGGGTGGCACAAATACGCCAACTAATGGATAAAATTTTCTACAGTAGTAAAGCCACTATGCATATCTTTTCACACACACACACCAAATTTGAGCTTTCTATCTTAATTACTGCCCGACATATAAGGGGGTCCCAAAAATCCTTTGAGTCGTGGTGTTGTAAAAGCGCCACCTAGCGGAGAAAGTATTCATCTATGTTAAAGCTTCTATGCATAATTCACATACCAAATTTTAGCTTCCTCTCTCAATTACTTCCTGAGATATGGAGTCCTCTATTTCCCATTGGTTTAACATTACGGGGCCCCAGAGATGTGTTTTTGAGGGGTTTTAAATATTGTGGGGGTAAATATTTCAAATCTAAGTAGCCTATAGCAGTCAGCATAAGACGCTGTATTTGCTGGTATAATTTTTATGCAAATCGGTTCAGTGGTTTGGGAGGAGTAGTTACACACGCATACATACACACGGAATTTGATCAATGCGGCTCTTAGTATATGGGTGATGCTCAATAGCAAACGTGCTATGCAGGTTTTGATAAACCAAATGAGAACCTTTACTGTGGCATAATCACAGTGGAGTGACTCATTAGAATGTTTGACTTGTGGACAGCTGCCAGTGTTCCAGTGTCGAGTACTGTTGTTGGCGTAGTCGTCGGAATTGTCATCACGGTTGGCATTATCGGCATTGGTCTTATCATCTTCTTTTTTGTCAGGTATTGTTGAGCATCTCAGACACACAGTTAGGCAAACACTGTTTTTTCTATATCTTTTAATTGAGGCAGATGATACTCAAGTTCTCATTCCATATGTTCTGTGCGTCTGCCATTACCAGTACCTGATGATAAGATGTCACAACAGCCTTGTCTGTCATGGGTGGACTGCACTGTGCTCTGTTTCAATGGATAAGTCTCTTTAAACCAAACAAAAAGTACCAAAAATGTAAGTTAGATTCTGCACTGTATAACGATTGATAATGCTATCATGTGAAGTTGTCTGCAGCAGTGTCCATAAAGTGCTGCTCATACTGTCATACGTAGGAGATCAGGATTTGGAAAGGTCTACAGTAAGTAAAATGAACGTAGTTCAACATTATTGGAAATGGTGCTGCCACCTCTGATGTGACGGTGACTGCCATTTTTAGTCGGTTTCCCTTGGTTTTCTTTTTCCACCTGTTCCAAAAGAACATTCGGTGATTAGTGGCTTGGGTTTTTTTCATGGGCAAGATCAGCAGGATGTTCTGTCTGTTGTCTTCCAGCGAACATTGTCAAAGCACTGCAGGAAATAGGAAGCACTCGCCTGTATCTTTTCTTTATCCACTGCTGGATTCTTGGATATAGGGATGTTATTTCCTGTATGTATGGAAGTCCAGTTGTGGTAATTAACTTCATGCACCAAATGTATTTATTTTTCGAGATATTGTCCTAAGAATGGTTTTCAGTATCACAAGTTACCTTCAAGGTAAAGGGTCATCAGCATTATGACTGTTTGATAGATCACACGAATTCCTATTAGTATTCCATGGTAATCTTGTCACTGAATTCTAATGTGTTTGAGACATAGTAAGATATTAGTAAATTACATTTTTCATACTCCACATATAATTGGCACTCAAATTAAGCATGGCTACATTGGATTGTTGTAAACCTCAATAGGAACTGAACCGTTCATACACTTACACAGTGGAAAATGACACGTGAACTAAAAGTGTGACAATTTAGTGACTAATGAAAAATATCTTGCAGGTTTATAAGTGCAGTCATGCCTCAATGTGATGTGGTTTAATGATACATAAAATCAGAACTGTTACGTTTAAGCACTTTGTAGCCGATATGTGTTGCCATCTGTTGCAAGCTGTGACTTAGCAGACACCGCACTTACTTAGCTCATTCATTGCTCACAGTCAGTTTACTGAGTATACACAAAGTTACTAGATGAAAAGTACTCTGAGAGAGTACAACTCCCCCGCAAAAGCTGATTAGATCTCCCAGCACACGAGTGCGGCCAACTCAACAAATGCTTGTGGTCAACTCGACACACTCGGTATAAAACAAAATAATCTAAAACTAGTCCTAACCTAACCCTTCAACGTATATTAAGTTTTAAAAGTTTTTATAAAATGTAAGTTATTTTTAAAAATTAACTCTTGACCTGGAGTTGAATCCAGGCAGCAAAATTCATTCCAGCATTCTTGTCTCATCATCTTACCAATTAGGCTAGTGCCGCTGGTCGAAATTGTTGCTATTTCTAGGCGTTTTATGCTATGATATATAGTGAGCTGTAGAATTTGACCGTTACTTCCACACCCCTCTACCGATCGTAACGTAACACGAACTTGGTCTTCCCTTCCCCCCTAGGAACCTTCCCATAAAATTTGGTACAAATCTGTCCACAATCTTCTTAGTTATCGTCAGGGGCGGTTCTAGGAATTTACATTTGGGTAGGCCAGTCAGAGGCCAAGCAAATTTTGGGTAGGCCAACAGGAGTGGTGTACGTAATGTAATGTAATGTAATGTAAAAGTCGATTTATATAGAGCATTGTCGTGTATATACCTCTAATGCACTGGGCACACTAGTACTGACTGAACAGAAATGTTTTAACAATCAACTGAAAACCTCGTCTGTAGCGTTTCTCAGTTCATCCGGCAGTGAGTTCCAGACAGTGGGTCTGGCAACAGAGAATGCTCGGCGACCGAATGTACTTCGCTGATAGCGCGGCACATCCAGCTGACGACGCTGCATGGGCTGAGCGTAGCCGCTGACGACCTGCGAGCTCTGAGACTACGACGCAGCAGTCTGCTAGGTACTGCGGCGCTTTGTTGTGAAGACACCAATGAAATGTCGCGCCGAGCTTGTACTGGACCCGATCTGCCACATTGAGCCAGTGCAAGTCGCCATGTAGAAGTTGAGACAGTCCATGGTCGTGCCGCTGACCTGGCGTGCTGCAGCGTTCATCACTCGCTGTAGTCTGTCTGTCACGGACTTCGGAGCGCCGGCGAGAACCATGTTACAGTAATCGACTCTGGCCGTGACGAATGCGTGTACTAGAGTCTTCATGGACGCGCTGTCAAGAGAACGTCGAACTCGAC
>Ga0209780_1001793_pt1 | contig 14621 bp, 10 predicted proteins | sample WorMetexBAHAMAS2_FD_187384 | JGI IMG/M metagenome (GOLD analysis project Ga0209780, IMG submission 187384) | Marine gutless worms symbiont microbial communities from Max Planck institute for Marine Microbiology, Germany - Inanidrilus exumae... | ecosystem: Host-associated > Annelida > Digestive... | reverse complement strand
AAATTCTTTTAAAGCTAAATTAACTAAAGTTAGACGCAGTCGGATGGGCTTCTTCATGGATTAGTCCGCTAAGCCCTAGGCCTCTCTGGTGGGCATCCTGCTGGTGAGGCCACACAAGGTAATTCATCTTTATACCGTGAGCAGCAGTGTAGGTTGTAATTGTAAGCGAAATATTACATGTTACTAATACAGATTCTGTAGAAAACACAGCAGCACGGCCGGGGGTAAAATGCGGATCTGCGGATGTGCGGATGTTGTAACGGGCAATTTGCGGATGTTGCTGCGGATAAACATCCGCAAATTACTCTAACATCCGCACATTCGCAAAATACTCATGTCTAATCAATGACGCGAAAAGCCCCGTTCATTTCTTTAAATGTAGTCCTAACTGTCCTTGCCACAAAAAATCTTAGGACAAACCTATGAAAAACTTAGGATACGGTCTAGCTTAGGAACATCTGAAGAAAACCTTACACTGAACTTACGCGAAACTTTCGATCAATGTAGTATCCACAGTTTTGGATCCGCAGTTTTGGATCCGCAAATTACCCGTTACACCCGCTGATTTTCCCCGCAACTTTGCTCCGCAAATTACCCGTTACAACATCCGCACATCCGCATTTTACCCCCGGCCCAGCAGCACATCATATCACCATATAATGTCGGTGACTCGGTGTGCCAATACAACCAACATGACATTGTTACTTCTTGAGACACAGCATTGCCTCAGGGCCTTCAGAATTTTTTTGCCTTGGTTTAGGGTCTTGGTGTTGATCTAAGATCTTGCTCAACATCTTTAATTGAGATCTAGGTAATAGGTAAAGCTTCCTTTGGCAGTATCAGCACAGGTGGACTGCTGTGGACGTGACATTAAAGCTAGATGCAAATGACATACAATGTAATAGTAGTTGACTGGTGATGGCAGCTGCCTGTCAAAGCTGCATAGTGCATAGCCAAAACATCGGCGTGTATTGCTCTTTACTATCTCATACAACTAATGCAGCAGCGACGGCTTACGTGTAGGCTACATAGTGCAATGACTTACAGCTATTGTATGTAAACATTGTACTACAATTAGTGGCTTAATTAATGCCATGGTGCTGCCCTGCCACTCTTCTTGCCAAGACTACAAAACCATATCCAGACCATTGATGCATTTTATCTCGCATTGCCATTAATGGCCACTTTGCTGCTGAGGTTATCTCCCACACAGCTATGCACAGTCTCAGGTCTTCTCTTATGGCCGAGCATGTACAGTAAAACTCGTGATGTTTGCCGAGTGGCATGCAGTTAAATGTTGAACGTCTAGAATCAAATCGAAAAACGGAAAATGGTGAAACAATTTGGTAGTCATTATTTTGAGTAATTGTTTAATATCCCTACACATTGCTGAACCTTTGCAGCAATGTACACTAGAAAATTTAAGCCTCTTCTCTAACGTTCCATTTCAGCACAAATGCATACACATAACACATTATCACATTGAGTCTCTAATAGTTGTGTTGTTTTTGTGCATTATAATGTATCATGATAGTCATTACGTTGTAAACAACTTATTACATACTGATCACTGATGTAGTGACATTTATGTTTTTAGGTAATAAAAATTATGCAGGATCAAGCTGCTGCACTCGAAGTCAAGAAAAAGCCAAGTGACTTTGTATTTGGGAAGGTCATTGGTGAAGGCTCCTTCTCTACTGTGAGTTTTCTTTATTTGCTTTATGTTACTGGTAGACAAAACTTGCCATTGTTCATCAAAACTGCCAGATATTTCACAGGGCAGTGTATCAAGTAACGACACACTTAAGATTTGATGGGATCTTAAGTTACGACTGTTAACAAATTTCATGCTGAGTCTGACAGTGAAAGAATTTAGAAAATCGCTTAGCACTTGGCAATGTTAACTTACGAGTAAGAGTACAATGGTGTTTTTTACTCATAGTTAAGGCTGTTATTTTTAGTGGCTGTTGCAAGACTCACAAAATTCACGAATTTGAGACATTACCGCGAATTCTTGAATTTGCCACAAATCAGTACGAATTTGACTCTTTTTGTCTGTTATTGTCGCAAAATGGTGCAGTTGTTGTCTTCTATAGTATTACTGATAAAATAACACATAGCAGCAACTTGTGTTGCATCACTGACTGATTTGAGATAAACGACTGTTGCAGTTAACTCACTAGTCATTGGATTTCTGTCCAGGTAATATTGTTTGTTACTGGAAGCAAAACCAACATTTTAGTTTTGCACCTGAAATCAGGATCGTCTCATGCATTCAGTGCAAAAACTAAGTGGGTTATTTATGTCCACATCATCGTCATCGTCATTGCTGCGGTCATTGTGGTGAATACGAGACAGACAGAGACGTCTAAATGTCAGCGATGTTAACAAGGCAGATACTGTAATAGACTTCAGGCCAAGACCAGCAATGGTGTTTTACAGATAGGAAGACTCTTGAGTTTATAAAATTAGCTGATGATACGATCCAATGCCATTTGCTCCATTAGAGCTTTAAAATTTGGGGCACTTTTGGTAATCATGAGAAGGATGTGACAAGTTTGGTCTTCACACAAGGTGTGTTAAGGGTAATGCCATGGTATGGCATGCCATAGGCCGAGTCTGACCTTAAAGCTAGGCCAAGTCATAACATTGCTGTTAAAGCACTATATAACAAATGTGCACAGTTTGCAGTTTGGGTCATCCTGTCTTAGCTCTGTCATTGCTTCTAGTTTGTTGTCTTACTTAGTTTTACTTCCTAGCCTGTCCACTTATAAAAAAGCTGTGAGTTGTGAGTATACTTTGATGTAAGATGGGACATGTAATCCAACAAATAAATTGGACTGCATTTTCCAAATTTTTATTAATCACTGTTGTAATATAGTGGACAAAGTGTTCAGTATAAACAATTGATATGACCATAAAATGATATTTACATGATTTTTGGAGTTGTTTATTGGATTTTTTCATGCTTGTTTTGTGAATTTTTGATTTTTAGGTTTTCTTAGCAAAAGAGATTGGTACAAAGAAAGAATTTGCCAGTAAGATTGTGCTGTTTTTGCTGTTTGATTATGCTTCCATTTATTTTCTTTTCAATATTTACTATGTAGTGCGATGTTTGCAAACAGTAAACAAAATATGCCAGATTACTTTTATAACATGTCTTTTCAAGAAATAGCAGCATGTGTGCATAACGTTGTTGATGTTGGGTGTGTAGTTAAAGTACTCGAGAAACGGCAGATTGTACGTGAAAGAAAAACTCAGTACGTGAAACGTGAGAAGGAGGTGCTTATGCGGATAGATCATCCATTTTTTGTCAAGCTTCACTTTACATTTCAGGATGAAGATCGGCTGTGTATCTTTTATCATCATTCATAAACAGGAGTACTAGCAGTATACCCTTCGTGCAGCAAACCAACTTTAGCCCGAGTCTGTAGCACTTACAGGTTTCCATCTGTCCTTGCATATAATATGTAGATAGGACATAGTCAAATGATAGTTGTCTCCGTAGTTGAAAAAAAACGGACTTTTCCTGTTTGACACGTTTTGAGTGTTTTTTTATTTGGTTAACTTTCTTTAGTTTTTAAAAATGTCAAAATAGCATACAGACATTTAAATTTCTGGGAGAAACATTTAGAAAAATTAGCAGTGAAATAAAATTAGGTCTAATGTTTTTAAGTGGATTAACCTATATATCCATGTTGGCCTAGTAATAACTCACTTGTGTGCTAATAATAACTGCAGAATTATTAAGTTCAATTTTTAAGTTGTATGTAGGCATTTTAGGTAACATGGCTCTTTGAGCATGCCTGCATATAGGAAGTGGCTCTGAAAATTAAGCTTTCAGGGCACTATATAAATGTATAATTTGAATTGATTTGATTTGATTAGGCATGTGACTTCAATATGGTAATGGTTTTTTGTACAGTGTTTACAAACTGTTTAATTTTTGTCACTTTTTTTACATTTTTAACATTTTTCAAATTTTATTGCAACTTTTAATGCATCTATGGTTACATCATTTGCTGAAGTTGACCCATACCCACACCATGGCTTGACACTTTCCATGTAGGTTGATAGCATGAAACTGAGATTGAGTTAAGAAAATCTTCTGTTAGCAGTTGCATGGTATAACTTGTGACTTTTATGGAATTTTAATTACCTTAACCGTGGCATTAGATTTTGGTCTCAGCTATGCAAAGAGAGGAGAATTACTGTATTACATCAAGCGTTTGGGATGTTTTGATGAAAATTGTACCAGATTCTATGTAGCTGAGGTCATAGAAGCACTCGAGTATCTCCATTCTATTGGCATTATTCATCGGTATGACGTGTTCACATTCTGTTGCTCACTGCTTAATTATCTAGTTTATGTGTAGAAAACATACTAGCTTTATGCAGTATTTTAATGGAAAGTCTGTGTTTTCCTTAATGCGATTATGGATGGAAAACTCAGTTATTTTCCATAACCAAACATTGTCATCTTATATTCGGTTATAAACAATGATAGACTTGCCGGCATTTCATTCATGTAAACACTCATTCATGCCACCTGACTATCGATGTAACTACCTGGTCAATCAGTGTTAGCTGCTGCTGGCAATGTGGCGCCATATTCCCATCACCAGTCAAGTGCATCAGCTTCTGACGACAGCGGTGGGGTTATGTACTGAATAAATTCAGCACTGTGAAGCATAACAGCAGTCGCCACCATAAACTTCAGTGACACTGACCAGCTGTCTGTCTTGCTGTGCTTACCACTTGGGCAAACTGACGCATTCTGTCATTATTGACAGCCACTGTACTAGGGTAGTACACCAACTGCATACGAGTGCCCAACAGGGTAACAGATTTTGCCACTGTATGCTAACACGTAACTTGTGGGAAGTTGTGGGGGTGTACCTGTAACTAGACTAACAACAAAGTTCTTGTGTGACGACGGATCATCAGTTTTTGCCCAATTTTCAGACAACTGATGTTCACTTTACAATGCAAGGGCGGTGATGGATTAGTATTAGTAGGTCCAGTCAGCTCCCCTACTGTAACGTAACTTTACCATGTACAGATTACTCAGCTTTTTTGGGTGCTTTGGTGTGATTTCATTATTTATTCTGTGATTTTAACTTGCCATAACTCCGAAATGATTACAGATTGATGGAAATTCACTACCAAATGATCCCCATGCTTCCATTTTTAGGTCGACTCCTTCGAGTCTACCTAATAATGTGTGTGTAAAATGTCTGTTCGCCCGTCCGTTCTTCCGTCCATACGTCCGTCCGTCCACAAAAGGTTTCTTTGATTTTAATGAAATTTGGAATGTAGGTAGAGGTCGATGAGTGATGCATGACGGTATGCAGTATGACCCAATCCAAGATCAAGGTCAAGGCCATGAGCCCATGAAAGTCGGAAATTTGGCCATTTTCAAGGGCTATCTCCTCCCTCATTTATAATGGGGGCTGGCAAGTAACCACGGATTCTTAAATTAGGGCACAATACCTAAAGCTTATCGTGGCCGGAATTTTTATTTTTGTCCTAGTTTTTGTGTCACATGACTTTGAATTTGGCAGTAAGTAGCCGTCCATAAAAAGTTTTTTTGATTTCAATGAAATTTGGTATGTAGGTATGCGTGCTTTATTAAATTTCTTGACAGTAATCAGGAGGTTGAGTTAAGGTTTTACCTCACCAACACAAAATAGGTTATTTCGGAGATGTTATTCCCAGCCAATCTCTTGGCTTAGTACTGAGCGGCAGTTTGTAGTTTGGTCTGACTCGGGGTGCAACTAACACAATGAAGTGATGCAGACTGTCAAACAGATATGCACTGTGAGATCATTATATTCCTTCTGCTCTGCAATAACTAGGTCATTAATTGCTGAGTTGCTGCCCCACATCACTTAGCAGCATCGCCAGATCATGGTCAAGCTGCAACTCAGTGATAGTTTTCCTGATCACATGCAGTGGTTCTTGTTGTCTATTTGCCAATCATAAGATGATTGTAAGTTGCAGTGGTCAACGGTGCTATAAGGGCACACTGACAGCAACCGGCAACCCTTACAGTTATTGTACCACTCTGGAACAGATTACCAGTGTTCACAAGCTCAAGCACGCATCTCCCGACAAATGTGATAAGATGGATCAGCATCAGTGGCATAAACGCCTGTGTTTCTGCACGAGGCGGGCAACTACATCACACTGTTTATGGCACAACAACTTCCCATTGATTAAGAGTTGACAGTAGTGTATACGTTTTGTATATTTTCGACATTGTATATGCACATGCTGTTTCGAGTTGCCTAAAATATGTATTTCAAGATAACGTCTTACAGCCTGACAGACTTATAGGCTAATTATGCTATAAAATTACACTGAAAAATCTAAACATGAGCCAGTAGGCAGTCAGTCTTTCTAAAGTGTCGGAGTTAAGATATGTTGTGAACACGGTGTATATAGTGCTAATGTTCATGACCATCACTATAGCAAGTGTCCAGTTTTTACCTTTACGTTTATAGTAAGATACGTATCATTTGCTTGCTATGTGGAATGCTGTTGTAGGGACATGAAACCTGAGAACATTCTACTCAGTGATGAGATGCACATCCAAATCACAGATTTTGGCTCCGCAAAAATAGTTGAGAACACAGACAACCGTTAGTGCAAACTGTTGTCCTATATATAGTGCCTCATATACTGGCATCATATGTAGATGGCTGACTACTGTCTGCAGTTTTGTTATTGTGATAGAAAATGTACATTATGCAGTTCTATATTTGCTGTGCCATTGCCACTTAGACATGAATGCCGATATAAACTATAGTGGAATAAGTATCTCTTATATGCAAAATTGTTTAAAACAGTAACTGTATATTTCCATTTTGTCAATGTATCTACATAAATTGCTTGATTAATGTCATAAACAAAAACGTTAATTTTAAATTTATGCGGTAATAAGAAATTTTATTAGAATGTAAATCATGCTGATGACTTTTATCATTTCAGAGAATACTGATGACAAGTCGAAATCTCGAAAAAGGTCTTTCGTTGGTACAGCACAATATGTCTCACCAGAAGTTTTGAAAACTAACACATCTTATTACAGGTGCTTGCTGCATCTGTCTGTACTTGTACAAATTGCATTGCTGAATACGTGTTTGTTGATTTGTTACAAATTTCTGAAATCAGAAACTAGTTCATTGCTTCATTTTCACTTATGTAAATTCACTAGTTAGCCAATTACGTTGGACTTTTTAGGTTGACTCCTCCGAGTCGACCTATTAAAGTGGGTCTTAAATGTCCGACCACCCGTTTGTACGTCCGTCCATCTGTCCACAAAAAGTTTCTTCGATTTTAATGAAATATGGCACGTATGTAGAGGTCAATGAGTGATGCATGACGGTATGCAGTACGACCCAATCCAAGGTCAAGGTCACGAGCCCTTGAAAGTCGGATTTTTAAAGCTTATCGAGGCCGGATTTTTAGGTCAACTTCCAAACTTTGGAAGTCGACCTAATACTATGGGTGGCAAATTTCCATTAGTCTGTGTGTCCATACGTCCGTCCGTCCACAAAAAGTTTCTTCGATTTCGATGAAATTTGGTATACAGGTAGTAGTCGATGAGAGATGAAAAAAAGGTAGTGACCATGCCCGGATCCAAGGTCAAGGTCAAGGTCAGGAGCCAATGAAAGCCGGAAATTCGACCATTTTGGACCATTTTCAAACTCTATCTCCTCCCCCATTTCTAATGGGGGCTGACAAATGACCATGGATTCTTAAATTAGGGGGCAGTGTCTAAAATCTAACCGGTCAGATTTTTAAAATTCGTCCTTGTTTTCCGTCACGTGATCTCTGAACTTTGGTCCTAACCACATCTGACGGCCCTAGTATGCCCTAGCGGAAGTCGACTTTCAGTCTCCGTACGTGACTAATTTTTTACTTTTGTTCTAGTTTTTGTGCCACGTGACTTTGAAGTTGGCAGTAAGTAGGAGCCGACCGCCAGTCCCGTACGGGGCTAATTTATTTCCCATGAAAATTATCGTTTAGTCGACTTCAGGAGGCTCTTGAAATTTACATCATTTGTGGACATAGTCTGACCTCAGAGTTGTGGAAAATTAGGCCAGTTTCGAAGAAAGATTTTTGTACCTCAGGCCTCAGCATATATTTCCAGCCAAATGACATTCCTGTTTCTACATATATTTCTGTCCTCCTAATACTTTTATGGAAATGTATGCTGGCCACATTGCATGCTGCCCTCTGGTGAGTCAGAATGAGTATGCACCGTGTGCCCTATTAAGGTTAGAAAAAATATGCCCTATTAACCTTAGAAAAAGAAGGGACAGACACGGATGGATGGATGGATGGATGGATGCCAGACCGAAACATTACGCTTTCTGCTAGATGCGGCCAGCATAATAATACGTTTTATTTATAAACAATTTCTGCATCTGTTTTGTATACTAATTGTGCTTAACTGTAGTTCCGACTTATGGGCACTAGGATGCATCATATATCAGCTGTTGTCTGGACATCATCCATTCTGGGGAAGGTCGGTAATGTTTACCATCGTTGTATTGTAGGTTTATTCTGTTGTCGTTAATTTGTATGATTGATTTTGCAAGACATACTACTACTGCTACTGATACTCCTCCTCCACCTCCTCTTCCTCCTGCTGCTGCTACTGCTAATACTACCACTAATACTACTACTTCTGTTTAATAGCAGTCTTCCAGATGAACCTAGGTCAGAATAGTCACCTCTTCGTTTCCAGGCCGGACGTCGAACGAGGCGATCGAACCTGGGTTTAGTTTGTTCTGTTCATTTTGTGTTATCTGTATTGCTTAGTTAAGATTTATTATGGTGTTTTGTTGTATTTGGTTTAGTTTAGTGTTTCGGTGCGATAGTCGTCTTCCCCTGTTGTAGGTGCTAGTGTAACAATTTAAATGAGGCTCTCGATCCCTTTCCTTATTGGGTGGCTGCTGAACAAAAGGCGGCCAGGTTTGAGGTTAATATATCGCTGGCCTTTCTTCACTGGGTAGGGATAGCTCTCCACCCCTGACCTTTTGTCTGTGATATAGCCATATTTGTGCTGAAAGAGGGCATTAAACTCCAACTAACCTACTACTTTTGTTTAATGTTTGTTTTACAGGGGAAGGTCAGCTCGTTTTCCCTCGGTTCCTCATTTTCCACTTAATCTAGAAGAAAACGTCTGTGAATTAGTGAATCAGGTTTTTGTACAGGCTGCAGTCTTTCCAGCTGCCCAGCCATTAGTGTCAAGTCACTGAAAGGAACACAGTGTTCTAACCCATGGCCCCTCGTTTTTTTCATCCATCACCAGACTCCTGGTGGAAGGCATTGCTTCCTTTATGCCATCTGTCCATCGTCAGTACTGGATTGCAAGACATGATACTGGCGTAAAAAACGCAATCGGCATGTTGGTCACTTCCATGAAAAATTTGTTTTATTAGATGGAAGTGTCTGGAAAAATTGGGAGTGATATGTTTTAAACTGTGAGCATCTTTACCACTTTAGCTAACTAAAGAACAAGTTGTGAATTTTAAAGATTGTTTTTGTTTGTACTTGTAGCCACGAATATCAAATCTTTCAGAAAATAGTCAAGCTTGAGTATGACTTTCCAGACGGGTTTCCAGCCAGTGCAAAAGATCTCGTCACCAAGTTGCTGGTATTTCAATCTGTGTTGATACGTTCAGTCTTTGTTATTGAGACCTTACTAAAGGAGTAGAGTTCAAGGCCAAGACCTTAACATCTAGACCAGACCACTCACCTAGGTCTGCAGATCATGATCAAAATTTTACATTCAGCACCTTTAGGAGGAATAGTAAACTCAAACAAAAATAAAATAGTCAATAAACTGTTAAATTCACTGAAGGAAACTTTGACAAAAGCCAATAATCATGTTTAATGCTAAGTAAAGGGACCTTTTCATGACAAGCTTGAGGGGCTGGTACATCTGTTTACTACCGACTGCACTCATTAAACCCACATTGATGCAGATTTATCAGCATCAACTGCTGTCGTATCAGAATTGGTAGGCATTCGCACTGTAGCCAGCTATGCAGATATAAACTGACGATGGGCACAATGTCAAGCAGTGTGCAGTCTTCTTTTGAATTTAGCAGTATGTGTATATTTTTTACATAACCTTGAATTGATAAATGAAATGAAATGAAATGCAGTCTTTCTGCCCAAAGCTTACACCTAAAGTGACCAGCGGCGTGACAATCCCTGATGAATGGCACATATTAACGAGGGATCACACAGTTTTACCTGCCACCCACATGTTTATCCACGAATGGAATGAGCCAACCTGCATTCAGTTCATAAGCATTCCCTGTAAGCATTCACCAGATGGCACCGAGCAAGGCAACACACACATCTATCGATCTCGAAAGGATGAATGGCTGAGTTTGCATAGTTGGCTGACCTTGTGTGTGATCCCATATGGCATGTGAGTTTCTCATAGTGGTGAAGAGCTAAGTTGATTCTAAATTGCTATACACTGTTGACTTTACTTGCTTACTTTACTGCCTGCATCAGAACATTGCGTACAGTTTGGTAGACCTTCAAGACCGTGATGTCTGGTATTGTCCCAGGTAACCGATCACACACAGCGGCTGGGATGTGCCGAGGCTGGTGGCTATACTGCGTTGAAAGCACACCAGTTTTTTGCCGGCACTGAGTGGGGTACACTACATCTACAAAAGGTACCCGAGCTTCATCCGTTTCTGCCAGCTAACTCCGAAGACTCTGAAAATCTTTGGAGCCAGTACGAGGTAATATTCTTCTTCTGTTTATTAGGTCGGCTCTTTTGAGTTGACCTACTAAAGTGGGTCTCAAATGTCAGTCCATATGTACGTACGTACGTACGTACATATGTACGTCCACAAAAAGTTTCTTCGATTTCAGTGAAATTTGGCATGTGGGTAGAGGTCGCTGATTGATGCACGCCGGTATGCAGTATGACCCGATCCAAGGTCACGGTCACGAGCCCTTGAAAGTTGGAAATCCTTTAATTTTCAAAAAGCTATCTCTTTTGCCAATACAATGGGAGCTGGCAACTGACCACTGATTCGTAAACTAGGGCACAATGTCTAAATTAGATCATGCCGGATTTTTGATATTTTTCCTAGTTTTTGTGTCACGTGACTTTGAACTTGGCAGAACCGTCAGTTGTGAAGAGTCGACCGTCAGTCACACACGGCGCTAATTGATTCCTTTGGTACTTTGACACTGTTGGTTGGATTAATAGGAAGGACATCCAGCCCAAAAAAAATGTGCACTTATCTGAAAATGTTCTCACCCAGAACAAATGGTGAAAGAAAACCCGGGTGGGGGGGCTAATCCAGGTTCATATGGACAGTGGTCATTAAAATGAAGGAAGCTTCTTCAGCATGACAGTGATGTAATGTACAGGGTGGTGCAGAATAAACCGGACTATTTACATTTGTTGTCCATGTTCTTTATTTCTACAAGAAAGCACATAAGCATGATAATGTACGTGTAGCACCAAAAACATTAGTCAAAGCAGTGCTCAATGTGTCGTCCACGGGTTGCAGCAATGAGCGACAGTCGTTTGCGAAACTGTCCTATAAAGCGATAGATAACGTCTTGACCAATCTGCTGCCACCAGGTTTGCGGAACTTTTTTCAGGTGCTCAACGTCTCGAATGCGACGACGACGGTAAACAAGCTGTTGAGTGCTCCCCAGATTGAATAGTTCACTGGACTCAAGTCTGGGCTAAGCACCCCCCATCCTTTTTAAACTCGCAATGCCCGAATTAATGCTCTATCGACACTTGTTAATAGACGCGTTTTTATATTTACATCTACTACATCAGGGATGACCACATAGAATATTCATCGCCGCTAAATATTTAAATGCACATTTCTTTTCTGTCTTCTTATTTGTCTATGCGCTACAAGTGTAAAAGGCATTCTTTTACGCAAATTTTTGTAAATTCAGTTGAAAGGTCGAATAGTGCTGTTTATTCTGCACCACCTTGTATTATACTGTATATATGATTAGTTATTTTTTTCTAGAAAGGACGTCAAGTTTTTAAAACATTTAGTTGTTTAGCTCTTTCTGTCTATATATAACTCTAAAATACTGAGTTATTTTTATGCTTTTGCCACTCGACAGTGTCTATTATGTTTTAGGCTGTCACACTGGAAAATTCGTCCGGACAGATATTGTTACCTGATATCTCATGAATGGCTTGTTTGCAAGTGATATTGAGCTGCAAGTTGGTTTTGTTGCTTGTTTGTGTAATAGGCTAGATGTGGATTTGCTTTGATGTTTATGCACAATACACATATTTTGATGAGCGAATAAATGTGCTTGACAGCCGGGGCTGCAGTTATCAAGGTTGCTTGAAGGTGACTTGGCTTGGAGCAGTAACAAGAAAGAACACGGTTCCGACTGGTAAGTCTTACGTCTTAGGACTGCATTTTCTGTCAAGTTGGCTGTCTGGAAGTACATTTGTGTCTATGCTTGCAAGTTTGTCACACTGAGCGTCCACCTTTGTTTATAACACATCAGCCATGGTGCAGACTCAGCTGAGACTTGTTGTAATTAGGTGTTGTGAAATAATGCTGGCTTGTGAAGAGCTGGGTGGCGTTGATTGAGCAGTTGTTGAGGCACGTATAGTTCAGTATGGTAGCTCTTGTCTTTCTGAGGACACTGTGGGACCTGCCAAGATGTCGCACACTATGAATCAACTGGTAAATGGCTAGGAGATCCAGTATCCTATAATAGTTACACCCACTAGAAGTCCGTCCCTGCTGACGCGACTGGAGACTGTTTATGACAGAATCATACCCAGATACTTTGTCATGGCGGGAAGTTGTAGCGAGGTCTGTGCACACTACACAGACTGCCATGGTGGGGCAATTTTATTCCGTGTCAGAAACTACCATTTGGCAGATTTATTCTGGTAGACTTTATCATGTGACAGTGGCGTAAAGGGAACAGTGCCCCTTTTATCAGGAGTTTGGTGGTAGATGAAGAAAGACGAGACTATGACGCCTGGTCACTGGTTCGTTCGTTTGTTCGTTTGTTGAGGGCAGGGGTCCAGCCTACTCTGGTAAAATGAGTACCAGCCAAAGGGCGGTGATGCTTTATGGCTTGGAAGGTAATTGCAGGTCTGGCGGAAAGTAATGGCAGCCGACCGCTGGGTGGATGACTTATACTCACCTGGCTGACTGCCTGTACACCGTGATCAGCTCCGGGCACAACGCTCGGTAACAAGTATGGGAAGCCTTTACCTTCATCTGGCCCATACGAAGCCATATTCCACTAATCTTGGTAGGTTCTCTTCCAGGAAAGGTGGAAGAGGAGGTTCTTTGAAAATGGTCGTTAAATGGAAGTAGTAATAGTGACCGTGGTCAGATATAGACATGCATTTGCTGTGTTGCATGGAACAAGGTATACTGATGACGAGCGGCGTAGTGTACTTGAAGAGCAAGCCAAGAACAATGTTTATCACAAGTTTATTGATGGCAAGGCAATCATCAAGCAGGGATTTCTAGACAAGAGAAAGGTTAGATACTAGCAGTGTAAACGTTTGCCATAATATGACGTATTTCATTTATCACTTCAGTGACGTGGAGTGGGGTAGGGATGTACCGGTTCCGTTTGTTTGGAATTCGACCGGAACCGGATTTTGCCAGATATCAGATGAGATGTCCGGACAGAACCAGATCCAGATAGTGTGGTGTACAATATTTTCAGTATACTAGATTTCTGTCATAATGTTGTGACAATGTACAAATATAAATTTGCATTTATATCACTACATACACAAATACACAGGAACTGTTTATTCAGTTTTCCAAGTAAGTAATGACAGTCAATTTTTTTATTTTCAGTCATGTTTTTGATTTATTGTTTACAAGTTTACACTTTGTCAAAATGGCAGCTGCAACTCTTAGTAATTAAAATATGTAGTTCAGATATCCGATAGTTTACAGCTTTTCTGCTGTAACTGGTGGTTGAAAAATGACTGGATATCCTGCCAGCTGAAACCAGATATCTGGTACATCAAATCAAATCAAAAACAGATTTATATAGCGCCATTCGTCGCAAGCGAATCATCCCTAGAGCGGAGTTCCACACAGTTGCATAAACTGTTGTTTTAAGAATTGTTTTTTAATGTTTTGACACTGTTGTATTTATCATTAACAACCTCAGTTATTTTGTGTATTGTAGTTGAAGTGTACTGGAGAAAAATAACTCACTGGACATCAGTAGTTAGAGTGAAAAAATGGAAATGGCAGAACTACTTTCAAGTTTGGGCCCCCATTGGTAGTAAAACCTTAACTCAATCAATCAACATGTTTGTCACATCATTCCCACTAATTGCTTTGACAATAATTTGCTGTTTGTCATATAATTGCATTGCAGCATTGGAAAATACCATGTTTTTTATTCGCCTTGAAGCTATGCTTCCGGTGCATGTTGGATTTTCCTTGTGTGGCAATATGGCGGAGTTCACGCATTTGGCTATAACTCAGCCGAAAATGAACAGATATGGATGAAATCGAGAGCACTCTTAGTACATTGTTGGGGTTGGCCCTGGCAGAATTCAGGCGCGATTGGTACAGTAGCAAGAGTCT
>Ga0209780_1001792_pt1 | contig 14624 bp, 8 predicted proteins | sample WorMetexBAHAMAS2_FD_187384 | JGI IMG/M metagenome (GOLD analysis project Ga0209780, IMG submission 187384) | Marine gutless worms symbiont microbial communities from Max Planck institute for Marine Microbiology, Germany - Inanidrilus exumae... | ecosystem: Host-associated > Annelida > Digestive... | reverse complement strand
CCCCCACCCGACGGAGGGGTTCCCTGGGACAACCTTCGTAAAAAAATTTCCGTGGATGTCAATGGATGGTAAAGGTGCCAAATGGCAAAGAAAAAATTTCAACCGGCTGAGTATGGCGCACGAATGTAATTACAGAAAGACGACGGACGGACGGCGATAGCATATAGCTATAACGTGAAGCTGAGTTCTTTAGCTAAAGTCGTTGTTCATTATCGTTCAGTCCGTGACCTTGTAACTAATCAAAATTAGGCCCTATTTACACTGCGAAACAGTACATGTATGTATAATTACAGTAGGTTATCTTCTTCACACTCATTTACATGTAATTGCAATTTTGCAAAAGAGTAAAAGTAAAACAGTATGACTTTGTGTTAAGCACATTCACAAATTGGATGATAATAGACCTAAATGTTTTTCAAACTAATTCCAGATTTACACAATTATAATAAAAACTAGAATGCTGGTGGTTAACATGTCAATTCAAACCACTCATATAGACGGTCACTTCACGATAGTTTCGATCATGGAAACCGTATGTAAGGACACATGTAACCGCGACGAACGTTCTTAACTAACTCCAATATAGCTTCCCCACTTGCGACACTGGCTGCCGATGTCGTTCACTGCAACAAAAACACGATCTTCCAACAGAACGATGGCGTGCTACCAAAAACATCGCTTTACGAAACTACAGCATGTCCGTGCCAAATCAGGGCAAACCACAAACGCCTCCATTACTTTTTTACGTAACCAGGGCGGCTCGCAATTAACGTAGATCTATCTACAGAAACTATTCATAGAACCAACTTCACCAAGGCGTGCATCCAAAACATCTTGCAAAACCAACGAATTTTCCACCAAGACAGGTAAGCCCCCAACATCTCCATTACGAAGAAGGTTTGCGTCCACTCCAAGTATGTACATATCAACAGAACGAGAACATAACCCATGTCATGTCGCGAGTCATAACGTTTTTCTCGCATAACCGTGTACTGATAGCCGTGTACATGTTAGCCTATAGCCTAGGCCTATTGCAGAATATTTCGCACTCCAGACAACCAGTCAGACCAGTCTTATGCGATGCATTCACAACACTGCATTGCAACAGACCTAAGACACTAAGCAATGGATGTAAGTAACATTTAAATTGAGGTGACGCTGGTTTGGACATAATTAACACGCGGCATGCGTTGAAGTACTGGTATCAAAAGCGATATACCCCACGTACACGTATAGGCGGCCTACGGCAAACGTTGGGAGTTTACAATGCCCGCCGTTGAGCACAAGATCGTTTTGTTTGGCGTTCGCTACTGCATGCGGACGCAGCGACGCTCCAGCACGTGACATGCTGATGAAATGTGATAATAGCGATTGGTGATGATGTATAGATAGGCCTACACCGTCACCTTTATTTCACTCGACAAATTCATACCTCAATTCCCTCGAAAGTTTGAACACGATTATCGTGCACAGTTATGAGGCCTGCTATAGCCTACACTTTAGACTGATGCTCGTCGTCGACCTCTTTTTCCAAATGATGCTTAGGTCACACGTAGGCCCCTAAGTTGCAAGTATCCAACAACAGGACGTGCATGCTGTCGTACGAGGTTATGACGATTAAACGGCGTACCTGCTCAGGCTACGCTGCCGATGTTATATCTGACAATCTGTTATGTCGCACATGCAACAGTTTAGGACTTCCGTTGACAGAAGCTTTGCAACTGGCCCGCGCGTGTGGAACGGTGTGCATCATCGTCCTTGTGAGGTTGCGACAGGGCATTTAGCGAGTAGTGTCGTGTCGGGCGGTACCTGCGATTAAGCGCTATACGGTGCGTGTACCGCGAAAAATACCGCTGTACTCGGCACTTGGTAGTACCGTGGTGACGGCCGCTCAAGTTATGTTAAGTAAGTAAATAAGTATGTAAGACGAAAAGCCAACTAAACTGGGTTCGCGACTTTGCGAGCAGTAAATGAGTGAGTAAGTAAAAATTTACGTTAGCCTAAGTAGATAAATATGACTTCATTTAGGCCTAGGCCTAAGTGGAGCCCTGAAAATGCAGGACATGAAAATGTTACAAGAAACTCGACACCTGTAGGGTCTAGCTGTGAATGGTTTGTTTAAATGGGTAATGAAAACATTTCTGTTTTGGCGTTATTTGACCATGTCGCATTGTGACTGCTTATTTTAGCAATACAAGCCAAAATCGCGATTGGCTTGGCCGCCAGTCGTAAGCCACACCCCTGGCCAAACAAATTCATCCACCGACGGATTATTAGATATAGATTCTCACTTTGTCTAGGCCTTGTGGCATGAAATTTAACATGATCAATGAATTTCGATGAAAGACCGCGTCGCAGGGGGGGGGCTGATTTTTCATGGGGACAGTGTAGTCTGAGACCGACCAGTTGAGAGCATTGCAGTCGCGGTGTCGCCGTTAGGATTGAATGATCCTTTTGCTTGATATACTGCAACATAGACTCCCAATGCTTTTCAATAGACCGGACAACGCTCCCTCAATTGCCCATTACCGTGGGGGAGGAATCGTGTCAGTGATTGCAGAGTAATTTCAATGGCTGGCTGTAATATTGGGGTCATTTGCACTAAGTTCCCCCAGCATGAGCATTAGTATAGGCCGGGGCTCGAGGCTAAAAGTGTGGCCTCGGCCTCGAACATTTGACTTCGTTTAACATTGGTAACAGTAGGATTGTAACAGATACAAAGGTCGAAGTATTTTAATACTTTGCTAATACTAGTACTGTATTTAAATACTGGACCATAAGTATTGATTGATTGATTGATTGATCATAAACTGTTGTACTACACAGTCAGCAAAATAACGACGTGCAACTTCAGTATTAATAGCATGCTCATATAGTCACCAGTCAAACAGTTTACTGCAAGTGTCTGATGAATTTATTAACAGCGTCATATACAATTCACGTAAACTAGTAATATTTAAATTTGTCAAATACTAGACTGCTAATTACCGACATCAAGTATACTATTTACCTACCAGTTTTATAGTAATATTTGAATAAGAATTATTTTACATACTTATGCGAGTATTTAAATAGTGATGGGTAGCAGTTAACTGTTAGAAGTTGAAACTACTGAGCAACTTTTTGATTACTTAAAAGTTAGTTTTAACCACTTTTTGAAAAAATAGTAGGCCTAGTTAAGTGTTACATCTGTTGCCTTGTTTCTGATGCAAATACATCTGAGACAGTGTAATGCTATGACACTGAAGTTACAAGATCTTTTATTCTTGTTGTTGACGACTTGAAGATTAACCGCAGTAAAAAGCGTTAAGTATAGTTTAAAAAGGCAGTCAACTACTGTCTGGCAGCTGAAAAGTAGTTAATAACTACTGTCCTAAAAAGTAGTTAGAACTAGTTAGTCATAATAACTTTTTTATTGAGTTGTGTAACTATATACACCGTGGTCCATGCAAAACGTGCCACTTTATTTCGGAATAGGCCTATAACTAGCGTTTCTTGGTCGATTTGTAGACATCACGTACCAGAAACAGGAATGAATACCGGTACAGATGTGTTACTAAATTTACAACTTTGCCTGAAGTGCATGCGGCACAGCGGCAGTAATAGGCTGTCCTGTCTGCAGCTGGAGACAAGATGCAGTCGGATATTGCATTCAGACTTTGTCCTCGGTGCCGACAGTTGTCCATCTCGACCAAACAACGTTGTCTTACGTCCGACTGGAGTCGCCACCTAGCGAACAGGACGAAGCATTCGTGTCGTCTTTGATTCCGGTCTATTCCCTGCATTATATGATAAGATGACGTCATCCACGAAACCGGAAATACATAACATATCGCATTGCCGTCAAAGAAGGGCTATAGCCGTGGCAACCGGTAACATGCACAGAACATTTTGTGAAATTTGGACGTGGATTTGTGGTTTCAGATACGCAAGCGGACAGACAGACTGTCAGACAGACACACATGCTGACTTTGTCGTCGTTGCCGACAGTTGGCGATCTCGAACAAACAACGTTGTCTTACGTCCGACTGGAGGCGCCATCTAGCGAACTGGACGGAGCATTCGTGTCGTCTTCCGATCTATAGGACCCGTCAGTTATATAAGAATATATGTTATTTCTGTTTCCGGTGACAAGGGATTTGTTGTTTAGTTGTTGTTATTTTATTTTTGTTGTTGTTAGTTAGCCAGGGTAAGCATGTAGGGTTAGGATTAGTATTATACACTGTGTCTCATGTGTCTCAAAAACGTCCCATCTTTAAACCCTGTGTAACTTTGTCAAATCTTAACCGATTTTCAAAATTTTTGCATTGCTGGAAAGCGTATGAAATATGCTACAAACCCCATATGACACCATCCACCTCACCTTAGGCCTGTTGCTACACTACCTTGGGAAATTAAAAATTAAAATTTTCTGCAGATATTCAGCACATAATTAGGGAAGAAAATCCAAACAAATTGCATTTTGAGTGCACAGATGTTAATTCCTCTACGCGTGTAACTGTGTATGCTGAGTGTATTTATGTGTTAACAGAATATTTGAAATATTTAAGCACACAAAGGCATAGCTATTTTCTTCGATAAAATGTAAGAGCCAGTTGTTGTGTAACGTGTGGTAGCGTTTGGTGGCTCTAAAAAGAGCCGGTTGGTTACAGCGAGTGCTCGAAGTGACGTCACTTAGCTTTGACACAGGCTCGTAGTCGTAGCCCACTCGTCAATGGTTTCGTCGATGACAGTCTGTGGAATATGCCCGACCAAATCTCAATGAGGCGCTGCTTGAGGTCAGCTGTGTGATGTGTCACGCACTGCAGTTCTGTAAACTCGGTCCTGCATGAGACCCCAGACATTATAGTCGACCGGGTTCAAGTCTAGGCTGTTTGGCTTCCACAGGTCGGGTGCAACCGTGCAATGAGCAATGAACTCTGGAGTCTCCTTCTGCAGTAGCTGGTCAGTGTAGCGAGCACGGTGAGCTGGGGCGCTATCCTGCTGGAACACGTACGTGCCACCCACAATACGGTGCACGACTGGCAGCATCTGCTGTTTCAGTAGCACGTCCCGGTATTAGCGACCATCGACCTTTACGCCATGACTGAACGAAAAACAGTGGAGAACAGCCGAGCTTTGACACGGCCACTGAGACCATCAGCGACTTGCTGAACGTCGGGCGACTGCGCAGTAAGAGCTCAGCGCCTTTGCCAGCGGCAATGCTGTGCTTCCTTGTGTCACGGGGTGCGTAGACGCGGTCGTTCTGCCGATTGTCAGGTGAAGCGATTGAGAACACCTTTGCGCCGTCCGTAAAAATTAATTTCCCAAGGTAGTGTAACAACATGCCTAAGGTGATGTAGGTGGTGTCGTATGGGTTTTGTAGCAAATTTCGTATATACGCTTTCCAGCAATGCAAAAAAATTGAAAATAGGTTAAGATTTGACAAAATTAATACAGAGTTTAAAGGTGGGACGTTTTTTGAGACACAGTGTAGTTTGGGTTAGCATTAGAACAAGCTGGGTGGTGAACTTCGCGCTATTTTGCTATTGGCGCCCAGTAATCTACACTTGAGCCACGTATACTGAACAAAATTTACCAATAATTGTACCAACCCTGTCCTTACTGATGGAAAATAGCGCCATGCAAAAATAACTATCCGTCTGGCACTGGCACATGGAAAATACCATTTAAAACTAAATGTAAAAAAATGTCCTGAATTTTGACAAGCACATCAGTCTGCGCTAATGTACATACACAGTCTACTGCAGTACATGTTCGAAACGTGAAAATTAAGCCTAACTTACAAAGCAACACGCATAAATGCTACCGCGACAACTCGGCCCACTTTGTCCTTTTATTTCCGTGAAACCTATAGAATTGCAACTTTCTCGCAAACTGTCGTGATTACATCCGTAAACAACACCATTTTCCTTGTCACCGGAAGTTTATGAAACCGAGTAAAACGGGATCTGGGATGAGGATTGTTTACTGACGGGCCCTATTCCGTGGCATGCGGTAACATGCACAGAAAATTTTGTGAAATTTGGACGTGGTTTTATGGTTTCAGATACGCAAGCGGACAGACAGACATACTCACAGACAGATAGCTGATTACATTACTTCGCACCCTACCGGGGCGAAGTAATGTCTGGCCGACTGCTTCTTGTAGTGGGTTCGTCGAACGCTTGAACCAGTCATACGCAATATTGCAGAAAGATATCAATTGTGTCTTTTCCAGTTTTGGTTAGGGAATTCATTTATTAGTCTGCTGGTAGAAAAATCTTAGCTTTAATTACCACAGGTTTTTGATTAAAATTTTTATCTTCAAAACTCGTAGTTGTATTTTGACGATGAACGATGATGATGATTATTATTAGGCCGCATTGCAGCAATGGCTACTAGATGTGGCCTGTTGCTAGACGGAGTAGCGTGGTCTATCGGTGTGTTTGTCTGTTTGCCTGTTGGTCACGACAGTGAGCCGTGCTATGCGACTGAACCGATCGAGATGCCGTTTGGGTGGCTGTCTCAGGTGTGCCCAAGGAACCATAGGTCCAGATCGCCCAATCGGGAGGGAAAATTTAGGGAGTTCCTGCGCATTGAAATGCGTTGTGAGCCACTGCTGCGGTGTACGCAACAAAACTCAGTAACGGCAGCAGCGCGACTGCTGCAGCCGACTGCACTGCTCCCGACTGGCCGGTGTCACATTAACTTTCCCTCGTGAAAAATCCGCACCGGCGATGCGGCCTCGTCATATTTCTTCGACCATTTGTTAGCCCGCTCGCCATCGCGATGCAGGGCTTATGTTTTGCTGATGTTATTTTCTTTCATTTATTTTTAACAATCCCTTGGAGACCAATTAGGCCCTATCTCGAAATATACTTGACCGATCTTTACCAAATTTTCAGTAATGACTGGTCGACTGCTTCTTGCAGTGCGTTCGTCGAAACTGTGGGTGGGCATGATCATTCTGACCTTACTTTTAGGGTCGCTCAAGGACGTTGCTATAGTAACCGATTTTTTGGGCGAATCGACGAACCCACCTTCATTCGATGCACAACGGATGGGAGGAAAACAACATAGATGCGCGCGTTAACTACAACGCCGAAGAACCCTCGATGTGCGACGATGTCTGACAAAAATTGAGTTTTGCTGGCGCATTTGCGCATAGCACGAGCTACACGCAGCAGTGCGACGCATTTTGGTTTAATCATATTCGCCAGATGGCGCCTATAGTCGACGCAGATGCCAAGAGCTGTTGTGTTGGCGAGTCTGCGCGCCGTGCGGGCTCACGCTGGGCTTTGCCACGCAAATTATAATTTTATTATAATTATTATATTATAATTACGCATGAAGTAACTCAGTGAAGTAAACATTGCATGCAATGATGTCAATGCAATGATGTTATCAGAGACGTAAATATAAAATCTGGTGCGAAAATTGTAAAAAAACAATGCATCAAGGAACATGGGAGTTTTAGTCCAAAACAAAGCGGCACGTTTTTATGAGCCACATTGTACTTTTATAATAGCTATGCCTTTCACTGTTTAAGTAGTTTTTAAATAGGCCTACTTCACAACACTTCCACTCTACCGCCAGCTATCTGTTTACGCCTTGGGGAATCCTTGGTAGGCCTAGGTTTGCAGTCCAGGCCTGCTTTAGATTGTGTAGACTTAATCTAAAAAGGTGTCGCCCTAACGGGACGTAATTGTACTGGCCTGCCGTGGAGTGTCGGCCGCCTAGGCGGCCGGCGCGCCGACCGCTCACGCGCCCGGCGCCAACCCGACCACCGGCAACGTTACAGACGACGACAGACACCAGCGACCGTTACTAGTCTGCCCAGGCCTACACTATGTGTAGGCGCGCCAGTATAAATAGTGGAACAAAAATAAGCACATAAGTGGAGAAAACAAGCTGATTATAGCCGCTCGTATTTGGTATGAACATATTAATCACCTTCAGTTTTTCTACATTTCTCCAATGCATACAGGGTGCGATCAAAGGGGGCCGTTGCATAGCCACTGATAAGGTGCCTCTGTACTCTTTGCCCGTGGGTCATTAGCAAAGTTGTTGTCCGCCCATACCAAGTAATCGTGTACTGTATAGCCCCCGCCCCTATAGCCCCTCAAACTAAAAGTTAGCCACCCCAAACAGAGTTCACCAATTTTGTATTATCAGTAGGTGTATCGCATATGAGCTATAGGGCTGACGTGGCCAAACACAGACATGTACAGCAGCAGCAGGCAGATGGGGAGAGAGAACTTACTGTTGTGTTATGTACGCTGTACCCCTACTGCCTCAGGCTGCGCCTCGCTGGGCCATGCTGATTGCGTTGGCTTTTTGGGACAAGGGGCACAGAACTGGCTAGGAAATCACTGATATTTCTGTGTAAAAGTGCACAAAAATTCATTATTCCCCACAGATTATCTCAAAAAATTTTCTGGGAAGGGGCACAGACCCCACCCCCGCTGATGAGGGGGACACCCACTCCCTAGACCCTACCCCCGTCGGCGCCTACGGCGCCTCGACTCCGCGCGTTGGGCGAGGCCTCGACGCCTTCGGCGTCTCGGCCTCGAAGCCTCGGTGGCTTAAGCCCCCCCCACAGTAACAATTCGGGCTACGTCCCCGAGACAGACGGACACACGACAACAGCATATACCGCGCTAGCATAGCGTTGCGTGGTAAAAACTGTGCAAGATAGGGACATAGTTAGGCCTACTATGGAACGCTAAAAGAACTTGTATGCGCTCTATCGAATGGCGCTATTTTCAGTGACATCGAGTGACCCCAAACTACATTATAACCGCCCCATTTTCGAAATTTTGTATCACTTCATATCTTCGTAGTGGGTACATGGAGATAGACAGTTCTAGCCCATGGACGACAAATCATCCCTGAAAGGGGCGTGGTCAGGTCACGTGACGTGAACCATTTAAATTTTGGTGGGCACCAATGTATCTCTGGAACGTACGGCTGGAGCTATAGTGGTCACTTGTTGTACGTACACAGGTACTGATGACAAATGACCCTTAAAGGGCATGGTCCGGGTCACGACCGTCACGTGATCCGCTTTAAATTTTGGAGCCCCATTGATATCTATGAAACGGTTTAAGTTAGAATCGTCAAATTTTGCACACAGGTAGATGTATCAAATCCTAGCTTATGGATGACAAACCACCCCTAAAGGGGCGTGGTCAGGGTCACATATGACCCATTTTCAATTTCGATGTCCGCAATCATATCATTCTTTGGAACTGCTGAACCACTGAAGCGAGAGTGGCCAAATTTTGTATGCAGATAGAATATATCAAATGCTACAGTTGGGATGAAAGACTGCCCCATAAAGGGTCACGTGACCCGTCTTCTTAAATTTTGCGCCAGTCATATCTTTGGAGTCGGTGAAACTAGGCACTTCAAAATAATGTTGTATAGACTAGGCCTGATACAGAGGTTTACTAAATTACTAATGCGTGAAAGGACGCATTGAGTTTTTTTTGGCTCACCCTGTATAGACTCATTCGAAGTCACTCAGTGATGTCGTTTTCACTCCAGCCATTGTACAGTACGAACGTCGCGTTATTTGCGTCTGCAGTGCTATAGGCCGAGCTGTGAAGCACGTGAGTCGTTGGCTGTTGGCCGTGAGTACGCACGTTGCGCTGCAGTTGTTTGCTGCTAGCCGTCCAGTTATCGCCAACTCGCTGGAGTGACTGCTCGCTTGCTTGCGTATTGCGACGTTCCAATCGTACGTCGTTGCTCTTCGATCGAAATCCATATTTCAAACCCCGCGCGCGCGACACAGACGTATGCAACCAGCGATAACAGTTCTGCGCTTTCACTGCAATCATGGCGATGATATACGAACATGAATTATTGTGTAAACCTATAAATTAATATAGGCCTACGGCGTAATCTACACTACACTGTGTCTTTACAAACAATGCACTCGACTTGTGATCGTAAAAAGGTAAAAGATTCACATAATCGTTACCGAGCGTTGATCCCGGAGCTGATCCCGGTGTACAGGCAGTCAGTCCGCAGTAGTCATCCACCCGGAGGTTGGTAGGCTGCCATCGTAATTTGGGCAAATTCTTTCGCTGACGGATTCACACAGAAACTCTGTGTAACTTGCAGGGCTTTCCACCTCACCTTAACTGTGTCGCTACGCTAAACTTGCGAAATTCAACAAACATTTTAAATAACGGCTGAATTTTACTCATTCCATCAAAATTAATCAATTTTGCTTGAAACTTGACAATATTTAGATGAAAAACGCTAGATAGATATCACAGTGGTGATTTACTTCATTTACGTGCAAGTGCAAGTGCAACACATGAACCACGTACAGAATGCAGATAATGCAAGAACTTTCGTAATACGATTTGATGACGTGAAGTTTGAGAAGGTATCAAATGACAGCCCGACGTCGCGCGGTGCCTCTGCGGTAGCGCAGCTTCTATTATACAGTGGTGGAAGGCGTCAGGGGAGGTTCATCGGAACCTAGCAAGAACCTAGCAAACCGTCTTTATCCGCCACTGTAGGCCTACTAGTAGATCACTGCGACTTGTTTGGCACTGATGCGGTGACGTTGAAGTGTCTCGCCTCGGCTTAACCCGATAACATGATGACACAGTGCTTAGGGGTTGTCCATAATTTAGAGACGTCCACGTGCATGGGAAGGGGAGGGAGGGATACGTCAAAATTTGACATCGGTTGACATGAGGCGGGGCTGGCGGGGTATTAATTTATTTAAGCTGAAAGTGGACTGTATATGTATCCTCGTCAAACACCACACAAAGCATTAAACAGCAGTGGGAACCATGTACAGTGCAGCCGACTCAGTTCAGACTTGTTTAATACGTATTACAGTGCAGTGTGCAATACGTTAGTAGTTGCACGTGTTTCACTTAACTGTACAGTTTTCTGCTTAAAAGTGATAAGTACAGTTATCAAGTTCTGGGTGCTTATGATTCACAGCCACATACTGAATTCTGAATTTATCACCGTGCGGAGTGGACGTCCACAAAGGGAGGTGGAAGAAAGGGTGAACCAAAAATGAGCATTTGTAGACATGAAAAAGGGATTTAAAATTCCAGAAAATTGTGGACATCTTATGTTGATGGCCCCCTACTTTAATCGACTGGAATGTGACGCATTGATGGTTGAGGGAAGGTGTCTACGATATGGACATTGGACATATGTTGGATATGATTTATACTGTAATATTATACAGCCGAACTGTAAATTGCTGCATAGTAATGGTTTATAATGGTCAGTCATATACCGTTTTTCATTGGCTACGTTGCACTTGCACGTATTTTGTACTAAACGTGTTACATTTGCTTGTTCTTAACAACTCCTGTGCATTGCGTTGGCCTACCAGTTCATTCATGATCACACAGATAATACACGGCTCTCCCTCTAGGATGACTCATTTTGCCATATTTTGCCTTGCACCGCGACTGTCTGTCCGTCCGTCTGTCTGCGTCCCATGTCCACCCGTCCAGTTGTCTTGAAGATGGTCCTTCATGTGTTTACAACTTGCGGAGTAACCGAGTGTCTGAGTGCATGCAGCCAGACAATAACTTTTCAAGCAGATGATCTTTCACCTGTATGACCTTTGACCTCTGTCTTTGGTTTGCTGGTTCACCTTGACACTACTTGCATCAAGTTGCGTGTGAGCAGCTTGCACAAGGCTGTTACCTGGAAGCGGACCGGCCGAGATTCGAATCCAGGACCTTTTGGATTGCGAGCGAACGCTCTACCGTAAAGCCACACGGGCCACAAAAGGTCATAGGACACGTGAAGAAGATTTTTTTCAGCTGTGGATGCCGTCTTGACGGCCCGACACGGTCGTTTTCCAGGTGAATTCGAGTTAGCCGGTAGCCCCCGGTTTCATTCCTTCACTTGTTCCTGAACAAAATCTTTGGGGATAGCCTAAATGGCGCAAGTTTCTAGGGGCCGGATGCCCTTCCTGTCGCCCAACCATTACACTGAAGGAGACCCCGGCAGATAGGCCTAGATCAACACGAACGCTGGCTGAAGTACGTTCATCTCACACAAAAACACTGGTAAGCGACAACTGCCAAACGGTCAAATATCAAAGTGCAAGGATGGATGGAATCTTGACAATGCAGGAAGGAACGCATTTCTTTTCGGCCATCTGGGTCACAGTACGTAACGGTAACTAACTACAAAGGATCATCTTTTGCAGTTTACAACTTTACAACCTGAAAGCGGCAGCAAACGCCTGGTCCATCTAGCCATCAACAACAAGGAGGCACCTGTCTACCTACAGAACCTCCTCACAACCACTACTTGCGTCCGTGATGTCTGGTCGGACATCAAACCGCTTGACCAGCAACATTGACCTTGTAAAGCAGTCAACCAGACTCAAACTTAGTGAACGCGCCTTCTCTGTCGCCGGACCCTGCGTCTGGAATCAGCTGCCCACCTGCCCGACCTCAAAGCCATCACAGGCACTCATGTTTTAGGTGCCAACTTAAAACTTATTTTTGCGGACATACCATTAGCGCTCACTCACATTGGTCTGGGCCACCGGTCAACTGTAGGTGGCAACTTTGCCAACAAAGACGTTGTGCTATTGCATTGTATTGTATTTTTTGCCACCAGAAAAAAAACACTTATGCCTGTGTAGATTTCTTGTCCTGAATATTAACTGACGTTTATTTGCTGACGTTGGATGCAGTGTGAGTTGACGGGGGAGAGGGTTCTTTGTGCTACAGTTGATAACCCTCCTGCTCATGTAATTTCTGACTCAACGGGGGTTGGCAGCCGCATAACCCCTTTCCCCTTGCTGCCCGATTGAAGAACTTCTGCAGCTGTATACAGGCCTTAGCGTACAGCAGAATAAGCTGCATGGAGACCTTAAAATACAGGAAAACCGTTGAGCCGCCGGACCCATGGGGGTGCTTACAGCGATCCCACAGAACCCATTGCTGTTGGGGAGAGGGCCAGGGCTGCCCCACCCCTAGAACCTCAACCCCGCTATCGGCCGTTCTGACCTCAAACAGCAAAACTCTCTTAACTCCTTGCCCTTTTTCTACAACACACACACAGGTGGAATATGAATTATCTGTACTCTGCATGCCTTTCTCCTGCTTTTAGCGGCGTGCTTCATTGGATCCCGTTACACTGATCAGTGTCTTAACTCCTTATGCACTCCATTAGGAACGTTTATTGGCATGTTCCAGATATAGAGAAATAGAAGACATTCGTTGATAAGCGTTTGACGATGGACGATGAACCAAAGAGGCCGTTGGCGATGAGTCTGACTGAGCTAAATGCCTGCGAATACGACGCTATGGATCACGGCTTTCGGCAGGAATTCGAAACTGACGACAACGACGCGCAGGTATCAGCCGTATAGCGATACAGTTCTGTTACTTTGTTGCAACGGCAAACCAAACGCATTTCACCGGATATTATAGGTTGCCCTGTACCAAGATCGGTCGAACAGATCAGACACGACGAAAACCCTGTGTTCTGCTGTAAGCCATCCATGTTCACGGGTGCGTGTCCACACTGTCCGTGAACAAGGGCCGTGCAAGGTGTTACCTGTGTTGGCGGGTGAACCATGGCCAGGGGTAGCGTGTATAGGCTACTGAGCTTAGCTGGTTCCGCTAGGTTTCATCCTCCACTTTTTCTGGAAAAGGACCTTGGGGATATGTGGCACAGGTCTTTACGGACCGGATACCCTTCCTGTCACCCATAGTTGTAAAGGACATGGATTTTGGAATTGAAAAAAACATGAAAAACATGTTTTTATACTTCTGTAAAACATGTTTAAAATGTAGAATAAAAACATGTCTGACATCAGTTGTGTTATTTGCAGTTTGAGACTGAGTTAAGAGTTACATAGACTTATCATGCCTCATATATACTACACAGTAATTGTCTTTGTCTATGTGCATTGTAAAGTTATGCAAAATGTGATTACCTAAAAAGAGTAAAATAATATTTTGGTAATTAACATGACAGCAGTTGATTATAAATTATAATTTACACTAACGATTCCGATTAGGCCTACATATAATTTGTTGTGAAAAACATATTGACAAAACATTCAAGAATAAGAAACATAAAAACATGTTTTTATTGAAAAATACACAAAAAAATTAAAAATGTTATTACAACTATGGTGTCATGTAACCAGCAGTGTCAAAGCACTGAAAGAAACGCTGTCAGTACTTACTAATCTAATCAGGGTTGTAGTTGTAGTTAAATATAAAGATTTTGTACTGAGGATCTGTCTGAGCAGTTTTAGAATGATAACGTCACAATCGTCTTAAGGATACACGTGAAACGCTAGGCCTAATGCGTTCGTGAAAGTCAAAGATACATTTTGACTTCACGTTTTTGGCAGTAGAAAGAACAGCATCATTTCTTCATGATAGCCACTGCCACTCCAAGGTCTGAAAGTCATAAAAGTGAAAGTAATTACAGTTGGTAGAGATACGTATTCCGCTTGGGCTTAAATAACGGGGTCGGGAACGAGTACCCCAGAATTTCGAATTGGGACGCTAGTGCAAATTTCCACCCAGATTTTGTCATGTTACAAAATTTCAAGCACAAGATTGCTTGTATTACAATGCAGTAAAAGATTACCAACCCCATAACTCTGACAC
>Ga0209780_1001791_pt1 | contig 14624 bp, 7 predicted proteins | sample WorMetexBAHAMAS2_FD_187384 | JGI IMG/M metagenome (GOLD analysis project Ga0209780, IMG submission 187384) | Marine gutless worms symbiont microbial communities from Max Planck institute for Marine Microbiology, Germany - Inanidrilus exumae... | ecosystem: Host-associated > Annelida > Digestive... | reverse complement strand
GCCTAAAAGTGGTTGACAAAGCCATAACTATGGGCAATTTACGATTACTGTCTACTAGCTAGTAAACGTCTGCAGAGGGACCGCGCGACTCCCACGGCTTAATATTCTATAACAGCAAGGTGGACTGTAGCATATTCATAAATTCAAGACTGAATGCGCAGTACTTGGCTAGCTATCGTCTAATTGGTTAAACGAAGTAGGTTCTCTTTTATAGTATTTTGAAGTACGTACGTGCGATATCGTCGTAAAAAGTTCACGTTTGCTGTCTCATCTCCTGATGAGTTCTTGTTACATAAGGGAGTCATTCCAGTTGGTTGGGTTGAGTAACATTTGCATTTATCGACAAATAACTCGCTGCGTGTGTAGACCGCCTGGGGCGAAATCTGCTGTTCCCGATTGGTGTTGTTGTGGTAATAGTGACACCTCGATGTCGATGAAGGTGGTCTGTAGACAGCCCGGCGTTATGCCAGCGTGCCGACACCATAGGTCAACTGGACGATTGGAGAACACGTCCACGGCAAAGTCGACTGGCCGAATTATAAGCCATAGAAATGAGACGACTCATTGCCATGCTAAATGTATTTCAGCTAACTTTTTACGGACAGTGTAAGCGGCGGCATGGCAAACTCTTTGATTAGCATATTAACTATGGACAATTCGGCGAGTTGATTTCACTGTCGGGGATAGCAGACTTCGCCCCCGGCCGTCGACGACTTGCTACCGTGAGGGTCGATGGTCGGCCGCTTGTGGATTTCAAGCGCTCGTTGACAGTTTAGCTTATACCTGGTGGCTCAGAAACGCCGTGCATTGGCCTCAGTTGTCGGTAAAGATGCCGGACATTTCACGAGGTAGCGTAGCGACGCGTTTAGATTACTTTAGTGATCACTTTATTTCAGAGTTATTTACTGCCAAGTCACTCAGTGAAAGCATATTTTTAAAATCGCTCAGCATCCAACGAAGTTACAGGAAATTATGTAATGGTAGCTTTTGACCAACATTGGCCAGTCGCCCGTTTTTTGTGCCGTTCTATATACTTATTCTGCGGATAATTTGAGCTCGTTTAACAGCTGATAAGTGACATAACGTGACAGTAAGAGCAAAGTTTAACGTGATTTAGCGTTACCTCACCCAACTAAAAATAATGCACCATGTTCAAGCGAAAAGAAAGAAATAACACTAGGGTGGTAATGGGGGAAGAAAGCGTAAAAACACTTACATGTACTCTGACCCTTCAAATATTGTCAATTTTGCAGTGCTGGGGACCTCGTGGACCAGATCCGACCAAGTATTCTTACTATTCGTGGCGTGGCTTGTGCCTTGCGCGTACTTTCTAGCATTGCTTCAGCTCAACGCGTGTAACGTCCGTAATGTTCGCAACGGATCAAGTTGTACGTACGTTACGTAACGCTGGAAACCAGGACTAAGAAGGCACGAATGTCGACTGTGTTTAGGCGCCGACCGCCGTGTCTTTCGGGCTGCGTTATCTTTTATTTGGTTCAGCGTTTTATAGTTGCGTCGTTCCATAAATGCGCGATAGCTGTCTGAATTGCGGGTATCATCGTAGACGTTTGACCGTCGACCAAAGACCATAGCGATATATGGTTTTGATTCTCAGGCGTCGTGGCGTTTATCTTGCGTGCTGATAACACGGCCCGCGGTGCCGTAACAGGCTAATTATTACGCTCGTACGAGGGCGTGGCTTCCCAGGGCTATCAGGTTTCACCGCCGCTGGCCACTTCGTGCCATTTTAACGTTGCTGTTTTGGCTTCGTCTGTTATCGCTGTCACTGACGCCCAGAAATGGCTCTGTGTATTCGCCATTAGACAAACTTACTGATAATTCGTTTAATGGTCGGTTTGTCGGGACCATGGTTCGAGCGTACGCTGATTTGAAAAACAGCGCACGCGTCACATACGGAACTGGGCCGGGGTTTGACCTTTTGACCCGGTGACCCGTTTGGGTGATTGAACGCTATGAAAAGCAAATACCTTGACCTGAGTTCCAAGCTTCAAGTTCCAAGTCGGCACTCAGCTGGGGGTTCAACCCACAAGACCCTACCCAACAATTCAAACTCTGCATGATAATTATCGTAATTGTCTGGCGCTGGCGGCCGTCATGCAGTAGCCAGACGGAGTCTCATCGTAGTGTTTTGACGCAGTGTTTTTGAAGGTCGATCGTCGTCTTCTTGTAGACTTTCAAGCGGTTAGCGGCAACTTACTAGTAACTTTGCCGCGTTACTTTTTCTGTACGATAATTTGACGGCTGACACATAAAGATAGCCGTAGTTGTAGTTGACGTCGGCGCCCGTGAGCCGTACGTTGTCGGTTCCTGGGTGGACGTGTGACGTCACGACGCGTCATACCACTGCACTGATCAGTTGCAGATGTCGACGACTTTTCGTCCGCGCTGCGTTCACAGACAGAGGCGAACTCAGGACTTTGAAAAGGAGACCAAATTACGACGCCACGCTCCCCTGGTGGAGGGTCAGGTTAGTGGACGTGGTCTGGTGGCGGAGTCCAGAAAGACGGAGCAATTTTGCTCATCTGATAGCAACGATGCGTCGAATTTTGCATATATTTTAAAATAATTTTAAGCGTTTTTGATCGCAAGGTTTCCAGACGAAGGGGTCCGGTCTGCCGCTGTCCTGTATCCGCCACTGCTCAGGGACACCAGCTGTAGCCTGTAGGTGCACTCGCTGTGTGGGACCGGTATGATCACATATCCCACGACCCCCGTTACATCCAGGTGACTGACTGATTGTCGCCGTCGGCAGACGTAACGTGTTGATTCTAATGTTCGTGGAATCGAGCCCACTTGGATGCAACGAGCAGCGTAACTCAGTACAAGGGTCATGGCTGTTTAGCTCTATACATTTAATGAACACTTTGTGATTGTGGTGGGGTGAGGGGAAACTTAACTCCTGCCGTAAAAATTAGTCTCGCCCCCTTGAACGATATGCGATGAATGAGAATGGCGTCCTAATTTGGATGAAGCGATTTGGACTACAAAATAAAAATGTTGGTTCGGAATGCACCAGACTGTGACCAGACCAGAGCATGCACTTTAAACAGTTTCTGGTGTCCTTGTTCAGACCAGAGGAAGGGAAAAATATTCCATTCTTGCTTCTCCGCCTTCTGGTTGAGCTTGGAGTCCACCAGACTTCCACTATTAAAATAACTGGAACGATTTTGCGATACCGTGTTTCACATTCGATAACGTGAATTTCGTTTGTTCGTAAGTGTTGTGAACTTCTACCGTTCTTCTAACGTGCGGAACAACTACGCTTCGGGTCTTTTCTTGCATATTGTTTTTATGTCCATCGCGGCTGTTAGATTTCCAGTTGTAAATATTCACTGTCATGGTTCTTCGTGACACTATCCATGACAGGTTTGAAGGTCATGGGTCAAAATGTCACGGCACCTGGATGAAACTGTTTCTTCTTCGGCTGTGGATTGCGCGTTACGACGTCACGTGACGTATGTTAGGTAGTTTGTGCCAAAGTGGTCGGTGCGATCTCGAGTAAGAGTTTTCCACCAGCTTGTATAGACGACCTCTTTTGAGCAGGCGTTAATATGGCGTGGTCGTTTCGTACGCGATTGGTCGGTTACGCAGCACACTGGGTGCCTGGAGGTGAACTTGACCGACGTACGTACGTACGCTAAAGGTTACCATGGAGCCACGGCAGCTTCTGCTGCTTTGAGTGCAATTGCGTGCTTGGCCACCAGCCAGCGCACCTCCCTCCCTCCGCGTGCCTGACCCTAACGTTACTGCATTGTCTCGCCCGCTGTCTTGGATGATCTTTGAGTTCTGCCGACTGTGACACTAGGTGCTACCGACGTCGCTTTTCTTAGCGTGAGAATAATATTGTAAACAGCTGTTCGGTTCGCCTCGGGCGACGTGAACGCTGGACGACACGTCTCACTTTGCGCCAGCTTTACGGTTGTCCCCGAAAGAACGATGAAGTCGCCGAAAAACAAGTCGGGAATTACAGTTGAAAATAATAATGTTTCCTAGAAAAATACACACATGCAAAGCCACCAGTTGTAAAGGAGGACGGGATTTGTGTATTGTTTGTGTTTGAAGGACGATGATTGTAAAATCATTGAAAACAAAACATTAGTGGTTAAATAAATAATAAATTATTGGCTGCCATCATCTATCCAACCAAGGCATTACCACAATTTAGCCCTGTAATTGCTAGGGTTAAGACCACTGTTGGTGGCATCTGTTTTAATTCCTGGCTATGGATCTACCGCATTGTTGTGGCAATCTCCCTTTGGCTTCTCCCCACTTTAAAGACGAGCTGGTAGTGACTGAGACGAGACTGTGATATCATCATCATCATCATCATCATCATCATCGATATTTTTGAAGTGGCCTGAATAATGAAGTTATTGCTATATAGGTCCACTAAAAATAAATGATAAATTACAGTAAGTAGTTTAATGGCCACATACATTGATTCAGCTGTGAACACGGTTTCTGCCGAACTGGTTGCCGTCCGATGAAATAACAGCGACGAAATATGCTTAGGGTTAGGGCTAGACCTACAAGGTTTCGTTGTATGTCTGGATTTGTCGGACCAGAACCATTACGACTGTCGGTACGCGTGTGTCGGATGTGTTTGTCCGCTCATTCGATGCGGTTGCAATCAAATACGATACGAGATGGTTTATTCAAATGGACGTAGGTACAGCGGCTCAGACGTCTGCGTGCGTTTGAAGCAAACCAAATGCTAACCAGTTTGCGTCCGCATCTCGCTCGCTATGATTACTGTCCTTGATTCCAAGTCAGTGCATGGCAGATTCACGGGGCGCACCGGGGAGGGGGTCCCGCCTCCTATTCAGCGTTGGCCCTCATGTAAGCAGAACTGTTTAGCTTCTGGGGGTTCTGCCCCAGACAGCCGGTTTGTGCGGCCCCACCGACCCCCATAAAAATCCGCTCACCCTTGTCAAAATTCAGGATGCGCCACTGTTTGAAGTTAGCCGCCGTCACGAGTACGACTACGAGTTCGAATTTGTTGTGGAGAAATGTAAAAATGTCAGTTTGCCGCTTTGTAATATCGTCGTCAACAACTGATGAACTCGTGTCGCCCCTGAAGTTAACGACCGCATGGCGAGATATAGAAATGTTCTAATTAGTCGGCCGCGTCGCAACGGCTGAACTGATCGAGATGCCGTTTGGGGGCTGAGTCGGGTGGGCCCAGAGAACCGTGTATTAGATTGGGGTCAAGGTCGGAAGAGATCTGTATTCAGCATTCAGGCCGAGTAGAAGAAATGGTTTGATTACCATATGATGCGATACGGAATATTTAGCATGCGCTGAGCCTCTGCGTCGCGCGGGTCTGTCAGCGGCAGCGGAGACTCTTGTTCGACCGGTAGAGAAGTTTCCGGCTCAGACGCCTTACCGCCGAAAATTTTTGGGAGGAATACGCGGTGTCATCGGAAACTTTGGTGGTAGTCGAAGTTTGTCGATCACAGCTGACATCAACAAAGTTGGTTGTATGGAATTCTGTTGATGTCACGCATGCTTGGAGCCCGCTGTGCGATAGTTAAGCCTACTGCAGCGATGCGTGTACAAAACTATACAGGTAGCGTAATAAAACGTGGCAGTTGCTGAAAGTACTCCACAGGCTGCCATGGGGATCTGTTTGCGATATTTGTACAACAGTAGGCCAACACTTCAACTGATACAGAGCGTCGCGCGGGTCTGTGGGCGATAGCTGAGCCTTTTGTCAAAATTCTGTCTCCGTGAGATTCAACCGTAACGTTGTAATAAAGCCATCGTGAAAGGTCGCACCAAACTTTAAACGTGTCACGAGACTACTTTCTGGAATACTTGCTTTCCGACTCATACGGGTCGGTGGTCGGGTTTTTTTTCTGCGCCACTCTATAAGTGAATACGTACCGGTGCGGAGTGAAGGTTAATTTCGGTTGGGCTGGCGTCGATCAGACGAGCTAACTCAACGATGAAATGTCTCGTCTGGATTGGCGTCGGTAAAACGATCGTCAACACTTTGCGTCTGTCTCGGGTGCGTTTAGACTGAGCAGTAGCGGAGCTGTATGCGACGTTCTGCAGATACGAGGAACAGGTTAAAAGAAGCAGAAACTGGTGACGGAATGAGTGCGTTCATGTCCCCCTCCCTGGATTAATCCGAGATCGCTTGGACGACCCCTATCTGTGATAATGAATGGTGCAATGATACCCCTGTCTGTAGTAGTGATGGGCGATTCGCCAGAGAGAAAAACGATTCGATTCGATTCAATACAGCAAACTGGCAGTGTTTGTTAAGCGACATGACTGAGCTCATTTTACTGATGAAGCCATAATTTTTTTCTATGGCTACAGCAATTCTGTATAATTACCCACGCCGGCTGTGTAGCCGTCGGCGTGGGGTAGGGCGTTTAGTCGCGTCTGTCTGTATCATTACTGGCCCGCTTAATGGGCCAGTATTGTATTGCTCGCTGGTGTCTGTCGTCGTCGTCTGTAACGATGCCGGTGGGCGGGCCGGCCGCGGGCGCGTGGGCGGTCGGGCGGCTGACACTGCACGGCGGGCCAGTACGGTTACGTCCCGTTAGTGTTTTCTTCTGTCTGTCAGTCTGCATTAAAGTCGTGATTGATTGATCAAAACCTGCTTCGCAGGTTTGGTATTGAGCGTCACCCGTACTACTAAGAAGGGGTGCACCGGATCCGGATCCGGCCGGATCCGAGGTAGGATCCGGCCGGATCCGAATTTTTGTATTTGCAGGTTTCCAACTTCCAATAATACATTAAGCTTCAGAAGACTGTTGCCTGTCAGCATTTAGCTATTGATACGGACATGAAATGAAGTCTTAACAACACAGAACTCAAATTTTTTTGTGATAGGTCATAGGTGACATAGTTAACAACTTAACACACTGAAATTTTAAGTAAGTAAGGTAAGGCAAGAATCATGCTGGCCGGATCCAAAAATTCTGGATCCGGTGCACCCCTACTACTAAGGACCGCTTTGTCCAAATTCCGTGTGTATGTATGTAGGTATGTGTGTCTAACTACTCCCCCAAACCACTGAACCGATTTGCATAAAAATTATAGCAGCAAATAGAGCGTCTGACGCTGATTGCTATAGGCTACTTGGATTTTAAATATTTACCCCCACCATATTTAAAAACACCAAAAACCCCCCTAAAAAGGGGCGTGAATAGGCATTTTCAAGCTAAACTAGCATAATATTGAAACTCACATATCACGGCCGCGGTTACTGCGATTTCGATTAAATTTGGCACACTGATGCACTTATCACAACCTGCCCTGTTATTGACATTGCTTTAGAGGGAGGGTTCGATTAGGCGGGAAAGGCAGGTTTGGTGTGCTACATGCAAGTCAGTTAATCGGACATGCAGCACGTCTACTTTATTTATTGATTTATTTATTGTCTGTTTGTCTATGTGTCCGCGCTCTAAAAGGAAAACGGCTTGAGCTATCAGTACCAAAGTCGGTAGACATTTAGTACATTGTAAGACATCGGCATGCACTGACGTTGATGTCAAAAGGTCAGAGGTCAAATCCATACCCTAAGTCTCCGGTTCGGGTTTTAACCTTTGCGATGGGGATGGGCTGGGATGCGGAGCAACGTGAGTGTGCATGTCGATTTGAGTGCACATTTATAGTGGGCTTGATTTTGTAATTTGTAATTTTTCGTGTGCTGTGTTATTTTTGAGATGGCAAGTGCACTTTGTTTCGAATCTGTATTTTCCGATTTGGACCGAATAGGATTCAGTTTCTCAACGCGCAACGAATTGCTGCGGGACTGCCTAGAAACGACGAGATCGATCATTTAAGAGCGATCCGATCCGATTGAATGCGACCACGTGGCTTGTTGGACAACTGCATTAAATACCTTCAGTTCAGCGGGCCAGTGTAAACTCGTTCGTCGTCGGTTGACATCCAGAGCATATTCTTTCGCCGTTACGCCGAGCTTAACCAAAAAAACCAAAACAGTTAGGCTAGCTAAGGCTACTGGATGCTACTAGATATTATATCTACGCGGCTGCGTGTTTGTCATACCGACATTAGCGCACTGTAGTCGTAGCATTTCGTGCGTTGTTTTTCTCCGCCTCCCTCCGTTTACGAAGGTCCGTACCATTACTACCAGTGCTATTCATTCTGGCTCTTTCATTCGACTCGCTTTCCTGTACGTACAAGCCAATCTGAGGACTTTTTATTTTGCATTATGTAAACGTACACTTCACTGCAGGTTCATTCTGGCTTGCCAAATTTTGCCCGGACGGGCGAAGTTGTCGGTTTTCAAGCCATCGAAATCCAAACTTTGGTCATATATGCGGTTTTCGCCCCCGGAGTTCCATCTAAGGATGCCAAAACGTGTTTTGTATTCTTTTGTCACCAATACAACGCGGACTTTCGGCCACTTATCCTGCACCGATTATGAGCATTTTTGAAATAAAGACATGAATCGGTGTGCGCATGCGTAAACCGTTGAAAAATTTCTAAATTTCTGCACGGGTTTTACAGGTCCCAAAAACAACTGAAAATGCGTACTTTCGAGGGGTGTTTGTGATAGGGGTACAGCTCAAATGGCACAATTTCGGGCAATGCGAATCATGTCGGGACTAGTAGACATCCCAAAGATGTGCCTTTCGTGGGTGAGTTTTGGTGAGGGACGTACGGTTTGGGCGCTATAAGCGCACGAAAAAAAATTTCGGTGATCGCCGACGTTTTGCTGAGTCATGACGAAAAAGTAAACAAACCGATGTTGGTGTGGCACGCTGTGCAACGTTGCGTCAGTAAATAAGTAAACAGTTGTGTCACCTTTCAAGTACGCTAGTAGGAAACGCTCTCTTGGAGCCGATATTGCAGTGTGTCCCAAGATACACTGCAGCGCGTCCAGTTATTGTTCTGAAGAGCCTTGCGTCGCCATGATAATCATTCGTTGCGGCCTCTTTATCGCCGTCTGCGGCGACGCCAGACGACGGCACGCGACTGTCTGCCGACATCTTGTCTCGCTTAGCAAAACTGCTAGACTTGTTGGCTCTATGTTGGCTTAAACGATATTGTTTGGACGATGTAAACTCACGATTAGCCGCTAAGTTAATCGCTTGTCCATGTTTAGGTCGACTCCTCCGATTCAACCTAATAAAGTGGGTCTCAAATGTCCGTCCGCCCGTCCGTCCACAAAAAGTTTCTTCGATTTCAGTGAAATTTGGTGTGTAGGTAGAGGTCGATGACTGATGCATGACGGTATGCAGTATGACCCGATTCAAGGTCAAGGTCAAGGTCACGAGCCCTTGAAAGTCTTAAATTCGGCCATTTTCACAGGCTATCTCCTCCCCCGTTTATAACGGGGGCTGGCAAATGACCACGGATTCTTAAATTGGGGCACAATACCTAAAGCTTATCGTGGCCAGATTTTATATTTTTGTCTCAGTTTTTGTGTCACGTGACTTTCAAGTTGGCAGTGAGTAGGAGTCGACCGCCAGTCCCGTACGGGGCTAATTTATCATTTTCGTCTGCAGTGCACTCACTGTCTGTTCGTTAGCGAGCACTTTGGGGCCGGTAGAGCTTTGTTTGTCTCTCTGTCTGTTTGGACACATTCTTTGATTACCTGTTTGTTTTTAGTTTTCTTTCGTAATTTTTCTGTTGCTGTTCCGTGCGCTGGATTAAGTTGGCTTTCACACTGCCGAACATTTTGCGTAGTAGGTTATATCAAATGACAAACTTTTCAGCGAACTGTAACTGACTTTATACTAGAAATGCGTGGCAAAACCCAGCGTGTAGCCCGCCCGGCGCAAATGTGAGGGTTACTGGGGCGAATGTGTATCGTCATACCAAATTTTGCTGCGATAGGTCGAACCGTTGCTGATTATAGCGATTTAACCATTTTCAAAATGGCGGCCGTCCGCCATCTTGGATTTGTTACACGCATGTTTGGACCACCCACGAAGATTATTTGCGGGCATTCGTCAATGTGCAAAATTTGGCTGGATTCGGTGCAGTGGTTTCGACAATGTGCTACTTTCAATATTGTGCGCGTTAAGCTTGAAATGCGTGTTTACGCCCCAAAATCGGGGTTTTTGCCCCGTAGTTAAAATTGTGAAGGGTACTCCGAAAATTAAGATCTGCTTGTACAACTAGCATCGATGCCACGTATATCCATAACATTATCGCGGATCATCGTTGCCGATTTTACCAAAATTAGAGTTATACGGAAAAACATACGGCGGGATGGGGAGGGGGCAAAACATTACACCGGGCGGGCTAAAATGGCTGTCGGTGAATTGGACATTACTGCGGTTTCGTCGCTGTTAAAGCAGCGTGCATGACGCCGCGCTAGACAATCTGATCTCGTTTCTTTGGCGTCACAACACCACGATGCCTGTCTCCGTCGACTAGGCGTTCTGTGTTACTTTGTCGTCAGTGCGTTGATTTATGAGCAGCATTTGTTGGTTCAAAAGCTGGTTCAAAGTTGTTTCCAGGTTTTGTTTACGTTGTCGAGCGATGTCTGAGACGTCATCACGTGCTGCCACCTAGTGTTACGGTCCAGCAGCTGCGCTCGGACGCTTCGTTGTTTATAGGCTAGCGTGCTGTCAGTCAACTGGGGTGGGGATGCGCCTCCGTGCCTCTGATGAGCGACCCGACAGCTGTTCTGTGCTACTACTTACCGTTACTACGACTGCCAGTACGGCTCCAGTAACTAGAGAAGCACGTTATCGACAAGTGTACCACAACAACGTACTGTCACTCAAAAGACCTAAGTTACTCCCGTTATCAGCTAAGAATTGCAGCAACTGTACAATTGCAAGGACTTATTATAGAGCGTGCAACTCGTCAGTTTCATATGCACAAAGAGTTAACAGTTTTTTCAAAATGTTTAAGTTTTCAGCCGACGGCGGTGACGGTTTGGCTTATTCTACAGGTTGTATGTGTGTGCATGTGTGTGTGTTTAACCTTTGGTGGTAAACGCCTAAACGGATGGAGTTCGTTTTTGAATTTTTTTTTGAGGAAGGTATATGACGGTGTGTTTACTTTACTCAAAAGTACCGCAGAGCAGGGAAGTCATCGCGGCATGGTAGTGGCGACTGATACGTAGATGACGGGTAAAGTTGTGATTCCATAGTAACTAGCAGAGGCAAACACTCCGTGCGCGTGCAGACTGTAGGTGATTAAATCACTGACGTCTGTACATGGCCAGTGCGATGCCAATGCCAACCTACGGTTGTGTTCCCAGCCGCACAGCGTCACCTGTCATTGAGTAAATTATACTGCTTGGTGACACGGGCAAGAGTCGTTACGCCGAAGTCGAACCCGCGACCTGTCGATCGCAAGTCAGACGCCCATCCCGTTGCGCATCGTGTAATAGGCGCGCTTGCCGTTGTGCTATGATGATGGTGATTATGATGTTTGTGATCATTGACTACTGTACGGCTGGTCTCTGCTGCTGCTGCTGCAGGTTTTGGTCGATGCTACACGCCGGCCGGAGTTCGCCGACGTGGATCTTACTGGCGGGCTTTCCCCGGCGTCACGGCTGTCCATCAACGCCGACATGCCGCTGGACGCCGCGCGCCAGCACGTCTACGCCATCACCGCCTCACGCGTGAGTGCCCCTTCACACACCGGCAAACAGCATCTCGATCGGTTTGGCCGTTTTTGCACAGTGTGACCGACTCACGGACAGACGCACAGGCACCCAGACATGTGGTGACTACGTGCGACGTCTGTAGCAATGGGCCGCATCGCACCTTGTTTCTCACCTGGTGCGGCAGCACCGCTGTTCAATCTGTGTGTGTGTCACCACTCATCCGGTCCGGACGCTTCAGCAGCCAGTGGATTTAGCGGTCTAGTCGTCCATGCAAAAAATGATCTGCTTATTCATCTGCTTAGTTACGTTATTAGCTTCTATTTTACTTTCACTTTTTATTGTTTTTGTGTTATTACATGTATATTTCTCTCCACCATTTTGGTGAATAAAGATGAATAAAAATCCATCTGATTAATTCTTAACTTCTCAAGCTGATTCTTGAAACAGTTAACAGAGTTCATGATGTGGTGCTCGTCCACTCGTAAGCTGTCACAACTTCCCAGCTGTCCGTTCTCTGTTGCTAGCGCACTTGTTTGTCCCGTCACTGTCATCCGAGACCTGGGATTTTTCATCGACAGCGATCTCGGAGCGGCCACCCATGTTCCGAGAACTGTGTCCCGTTGTTACGCTGCGCTCCGCTAGTTTCGTCACCTCCGTTGTTACGTCACCGACGACTGCTTCCGCCCCCTGGTGGTGTCGTTGTGCACTCAAGACTCGACAATGGCAATTTTGTCCTGGTCGGGCTTGCAGCCTATCTGCAGGGCACCTCCAGTCTGTTCTCAACGCCGCGGCTTGTCTGGTGTTTCGACTATGTCGTTACGACCATGTCACGGACGCCCTTGCAACTCTGCACTGGCTGCGTCTACCACAGCTTGTGGACTTCAAGGTGGCTGTCAAGGAGTTCCGCGTGCTGCACGGTCTCAGTTGGTTCGTGTCGCTGACTTGCCCGTCCGTCGCCGACTTCGATCGTCATCGTCGCTCCAACTGCTTGTGCCACCATTCCGGCTGACAACTGTCGGTCGACGTACATTTCCAGTCGCTGCATCACTACTATGTAACTCACTGCCACCTGACATCCAATCATCTCCTTCTCCGCTTGTTTTTCGTCAACGTCTAAACACATTTCTTTTTCGACGGTCTTTTCCCGATATAGTACTGTGACCCTACTACGCCTCTGTGGACTTCGTAATAGCTCTTGCTATTTTAGCCACACTAAAAATTTTTGATTGACATTGACATGTCTCTTTCACAAATCATTCCCCCACATTCTATAGTTTTGCCGTACACGCTCTCGTGGTCTCAGTAATAGTTCACTATTTGAGCCACGCTAAAAATCATGATTGATTGATTGATTGATTTACTTGAATTGCGTGCAAGCGATGCAGCCTAATAGCAGGTATGTCCGTTCTCCTTATTGTCGCGCCGAAATGTACACTGGCCGAGTCGCATGCTGCCCCTGGTGAGTCACGGTGAGTATGCCGACGGGACAGACAGACAGACAGACGGACGGACGCCAGACCGTTACATTACGCTTTCCGATAGACGCGGTCAGCGTAATAATCGGTGGTGTTGTCGGTTGTTGAGAAGGCGTGGATCATGTCTGTTTTGTGAAAAAAACTATTGATGGCAGTTGCCGTTGGTTGCAGCGTGTACAAGCGTCAGAAACGTTGGCGCTGCGCCAACAACAGCTCCCCCTAGTGGCATTAGCACCACTCGTATACCTGACGTCATTTAAATGGATTTATGAAGCGGTTTCTGAACGACGTCGGCTGGCATGGGGGTGGAGATCTTGATAAGAGCCGGGCTATAAACAACGAGTGGCAGTATACCGTACTGACTCGGTCGCTGAGGAGGCCTGACGACCCCTCGGACTGACGTCGATATCTATTATAGGTTGGATTGAACGAGATTCGAGTTGACGATAGTGCGGCTTCCGTGCTACTAGTTAATGAGTTGCAGCTCCCCGGTGTCCCGGCCGCCCGGGTCACCAGGGCCGGGCAGCCAGGCGCCCTGTGGGTATGTGTCAACAACCCGCCGTGAAGTGGGTGTGTATATAAAATCCACGGCGATGCCATACTTGTTGCCCCCCCCCCCAGTTTATCATTCCATCCGGCAGTCAGTTGTGACTGACACGGATCCTGCTCGGTGCTACGTATAACTCTGTCGCCGTCCAGTAACGTCTCTATTAACCATCTGTACTGTATAGATAGACGGTTAATAGAGACACTCTACTATTAAACGTCTTAAACGTCTGCTCTAGAGTAAGTCGTGACGCTCTTCTCCATTTATTTTATTATGCTGGCCGCGTCCAGCGAAGAGCGTAATGTAACGGTCTGTCGTCCGTCCGTCTATCCCATTGGCATACTCACGGTGACTCACCAGGGTCAGCATGTGACACGGTCTGCATATATTTCTGTCCAAACAATAAGAAGGACCGACGTATTTGTTACCTTCGCCACTTTTGTCGGGCGTTCTGTTTTCACCGCTGCCTGTATGTATGTCTGTTGTCTGTTTGTTAGCAGGATAACTCAAAATTTTATGGATGGATTTTCATGAAATCTGGACCCGAGAACAGTTGATTACATTTTGGAAGTGATCCTGAACATAGTCTGGGTATAGTGCGTGAATATCGTATGTTTTCCGGTCGGTCAACACTGCATAACGATTCGAGATGCCACAGAAACTTCCAACGAGGCCGCCGATTTCATCTGCGTTTTCTAGCTGTAAGTAAGTAACATTTGCGGTACGTTAACGACACTGGGCTGATTTCAGTGTGTCTGTTTTGATTCTTGTTTGATTTCCCATTTCGTGCGTCGATCCAGTCGGCAGTGCGATCTGGTCACCTGCCCTGGACAGTGGTGAGTCGCGGATCGTTTCCACCGATCGGTGCGATAACGTTGTTATCGGTTCGTTGACATGAATCATCGGCGACGTATAACGGACGACGTAAGTTGTAAACGCTAACTCACGCCGCCGCCGCCGCAGCAGCAGCTGAGGATGTTGACGTCCGAGGTCTGCTTAGTGTTTCCAGTCGACTGTATCGAAC